>OFGJ01001527.1_pt1 | contig 10781 bp, 6 predicted proteins | sample 1521731 | NCBI WGS metagenome assembly OFGJ01 (sample SAMEA3504126, study PRJEB24116) | mouse gut metagenome | biome: mouse gut; feature: mouse-associated habitat; material: faeces | place: Denmark | collected 2011 | reverse complement strand
CATGGCGGGAAGGCTTTATTGGACTTATTGTTGCAAATTTATTGGCAAATTGCTGATTTTGCAAATAACTACACAAATTTTGCTCGTTTGTGCTGAAAAATCGTAATAAATATCCATAAAAAAGTTACTCCGGTCTATATCGGACCGGAGCAATCTCTATGAATAGGTTTGTAAGGTGCGGTTATTTTACCATGACTTTGCGGCTGAACCGTCCGGCATCGCTCTTGATGGTGAGGATATATACCCCCGGCTGCAGCGAAGATGTGGAGAGTATGGCTTCTGAGGAGGCCGATTCGGTATGGCCCGCTTCTACGCCGGATATGTCGTGGAGCGTAAGGCTGATGTGGGTCGCACCGGCTACTGACACAGAAACACTGCCCTGACAAGAAGATACGGTAATGCGCTGAGTATCGTCATCGAATACTCCGCTTATCGATGCCTTGGAGCGGAGCACCTCGCGTACAGCGGCTTCTACATTGAGTTTGCCTGCTCCGAAGCGTTCGGGTGCCGAAGCGGTGTGTGAGTCAGTGACGGCTGTAGCTGCAAGAATGCGGTGCACATCGGCCACATCAAGTGTGGGATCAGCTTCGAGCATCAGGGCTACGGAACCGGTCACGTAGGGCGCCGACATTGATGTGCCCTGCATCGGGCCCCAGTATTCGGTCGTGCCGTTTACATTTGCCGAGGCTACCATGTCGTCAGCCGTCTCATATTCATAGCCCTGAGCCACATACCGGCGGCTGAACGATGATATTATTGCCGAACCAGGTGCTGCTATCTCCGGAAGCTGACGTCCGTCGAAAGCTTTGCCGTAGCTGCTGAAAGATGTGATTTCGGCCGATGTTTCGCCGAAGCTGTAAGCATCCCTGCTGAGGGAGGGGAAGTAGGCCGAAGATGTGTAAGCTCCTACGGATACAACATTCTTGCCGCAGGCCATGCCGTTGATAGATCCGTCGGGGGTTCCTTTGGTGAATCCCGCCAACTTCGTGCTGTTATTGCTATAGCTGTCAGTGAATTCGGCGTAACCATCGAAGTAGGTGTTCACGCTCTGTCCGTCGGCGCCGCTCACTGTCAGGGCAAGTCGGTAGCCCGATGCCATTGCGAGCGTGGTGCAGTCGATCAGTACATTATAGCGGCCATTGTTGGCGTCAACGCCTGATGTCAGGTTGATTTTGCCAGATCTTATGCATGTATGCGAGCTTGAGGCCGGGATATCCTGACCGGCACGTGTGCTCTGGATGATTTGTGTCATTGCACCGTTGCTCTTCACGCCTGACAGGGTCACGGTGAGTGGCGTGCCGTCTGACGCCCACACATCGATGTAGCCGTCAATATTACTGGTATACCGGTTGTCGTAGTAAACTACTGTCTTGAATTCCTTCTCTGTAGCGGTGAAGTTTTTTTCGATAGACATGTTCATATCCCCCTCATTGCCCGCTGATACACATATTATGGCGTCCTCTCCGTAGCGGTCCAGTGCGGCTGAGAAATCGTCAGTCCCGTCATGCGGTCCTGAGTTCATGCCGAGCGATAGATTTATGGCTGCAGGTTTTCCCTGGGCTTTTGCATAGTCAATGATTTGTTTGACGCCGGCAAGGATATTGGCGTCATACAGTTCTCCGGCGCTGAAGGCAAGCGATGCGCCGTAGGCCACGCCGTAATATGGATTCTGTCCGGTAGTGGTGGTCAGTGAAGCTCCTGTCGCAGGATCGCACGTTGTGTAGGTCGATGTCCCATAGTAGCGTCCTCCAATTATGCCGGCCACATGCGTTGCGTGGGTTTCCTCTTCATCGTCAGTGGTGAATTGCGATATGGTCGACGAATTGTATTCTTTGGCAGTACCGTCGTCGGACCTGAAGTGCCACATCCGCTCCACGCGTGTATTTCCGGATGCATCCACGAAGTTGGGATGGTTGGGATCAAGCCCGGTGTCCATCATTCCCACTATCACGCCACGTCCTGTGAACGAGCGTATGCCGTCATTGCTGAGGTCAATGCCGGAGTGCAGCAGTGCGGTGCCGCTCAGTCTGTGGCTCTGCGCAAGACGCTTCTGCTTCTTGCCGCCGAACGACAGGCTCCGTATGCAGGGGAGGGATGCAAGGGTTTCCATGCTGTCAATTCTTACCTTGACTATCGCCATATCTCCGAGGTCATCAACCACCGAGTAACCTTCAGCCTCTATCTCGTCCGCTGAATGCCCCTCTGCGAGGCTTACTATGGCGTTATACTCCGGGACCGTGAGTTCCGCCACCGCCTTAGGGCCGATGGTGCTCAGCAGCTGCATCTGTTCCTGCTGATAGTCTGCAATTTTGATTCGTCCTATCGGGTTGATTTTATACTGGGCATCGGCAACCAATACCGATGCTGATGTTATTATTAAGGAGAGAACTATAGCCTTTTTCATGTTGAATGTGTTCCTGATCAGTCGACAAAGGTATTAAAATTACCAACATCATCAAAAAACAACGATGGACCTATGCTCGCGCACCGGTCCATCGGAGTGCATATAATTTCTTATATGCGACCATTAGTAAGTATATTTTTCAGTAAAGCCTTACTTTACTATGATTTTACGTGTGAAGCGTCCTTCATCGGAGTCGACGCTCAGGATGTAGACACCTGATCCGATTGAGGCGGTGCTTATCTCAGCGCTGTCCGCTCCTGTGGAGGTAGCCACTGTGGAGCCACCGAGTGAATAGAGGCGTGCTGTGAGCTGCGAGGCTCCGGCCACGAATGCTGTCACCGAGCCTTCGGCCACGTTGACCACAAGGCGTTCGTCGTTGTCGGCAAACACCGAGCCGATGGCGGCACGGTTGGCCAGCACATACTTTATACCCTCGAGAGCGTCAATCTTGCCCGCGCCCCAGCGGTCGGTGTCTTCGCCGAATCCGGGAGCAACAGATGTATTCTTGATAACGTTGATGACATCGGAATATTTCAATGTAGGATCAGCCTGCAGCCAAAGAGCCACGGTACCTGACACGAACGGGCATGACATCGATGTGCCCTGCTCGCCTGCCCAGTAATAGGTCTTGCCGTTTACTGTAGCCTTGGCTGACATGGTGTTCTTATCGGAAACATTGGCATTGACATATGGAGTGCTGTAGGATGACATGATCAGAGCACCCGGAGCGGCAACGTCAGGGAGCTGACTGCCTCCGAATTTCTTACCATAGGAAGAGAACGGAGCTATGCTCCCTACTATGAAATCATTGGAAGAATATCTCAGTGTGTTACCGTCCAAGCGTCCCCATACATTGCGAGTAGTATAGGCGCCTACAGCTATCACATTGTCAGCAGTAGCTATATTGTTGATTGAGTTCTTGGCATTGCCGGTGGTGAATCCTGCAAATGATTTGCTTCTCAGACAGAGGCTGCTGCCGTACAGATAGGCAGTGGTGCCTGATTCGCCCGTGACAGTTACAGCTACATAATTCTGGGCATTGTTGCTTGTCAGATGTGAGAATGTTGTGGATATGTACACTTGGAAACGGTTGTTGTTGGAGTCAACACCCGCGGTCATTGATACGCTTCCGCTGAAATATTTGCCGAATTCGCCTCCGGAAATGTATGCCGAGCGTGTTGTGCCGTCGACTGTGCCGAGGGCTGTGAACTTGCCTGTGCTCTTGTTTACAATACCTACTGATACTGTCAGCGGTTTTGAATCAGAACTCCATATATCAAGTATGCCGCCGTTTACCCGGTTGTCATCAGTATCGGACTGGTCAGCGTAAGTGAGGCAGGTCTTCAACTGAGTTTTTGTAGCAGAGAATGCATATTGGAGTGACAGGGGGGTGTCACCGTCATTACCTGAAGAAACGCATATTATGGAATTCTCTGCCAGTGTGGTGAGCGCACGTTCAAACATGGAGCTTCCGTCATGCGGGCCGATAGTGCTTCCGAGTGACAGATTGACCACGCAGGGTTGACCTTGCGACTTGGCATATTCCACTATCTCCTGTACGCCGGAAAGAATATTGGAATTTGTCAGAGAACCTCCGCTCATGGCTATATCCGAGCCTGTAGCCACACCATAGTAAGGAATCTGGCCGTTGGTGATTGAGAGTGTTGCTCCGGTTGTGGGCTTGTTCATATACGCGTATGTTCCAGCTCCATTGTAGCTTCCGGACATTATGCCTGCCACGTGAGTGCCGTGGGTTTTGGACGTATTGTCAGATGTGAATCCTTCAATAGCGGATGGTGTTTCATATTTCAGTACAGAACCGGCACTGCCGTTAAGCCAGAACATGCGTTTCACACGCAGGTTGCCGTCGGCATCCTTGAAGTTGATATGGTTGGGGTCAAGTCCTGTATCCATAAGCCCGGTAACAACGCCACGTCCGTCAAAAGAGCATGTCGAGCCGTTGTAGTCAAATCCGCTCTGTACGGCATCGACATTACCCCCGGGGCGACCATAGTTCATGGTCGGGGTGTAAATGTCGCCGAACGAAACCTGCTTTACTTCAGGCAGTGCCAGGACCTGCTCCATCACATCGAGCGGTATGGTGACGATAAGTATCGAACCTATCGAGCTTTTGAGCTCCACACCGAGGCTTTCTAAAGCAGCGAAATCAGCACCCTCTTCAAGCTCCATAAGGCACTGCTCTATGCGGGCAGTGGTGGTGGTTGATTGAGAATTGATTTTCCGCTCCAGATTGTACTGCTTCAGCTCGAGCTGGCCTGCGGGATTGAGCTTCTCAATCTGTGCAGAGGCCGGCATTACTGCAAGCATTGCGGCAAGAGAAAGGTAGAGTTTTGTCATGATACAAAATTATATTTGGGAGAAAAAGCGAAACCGTGAGCAGGTCATTTCCTTTGACCGACCCACGGTTTCTATTTCAATTATATCTGTAGATCAGATTTTACTCCATTACTGAACCTTGGTGAAGGTCATCGAGTCAAACCAGAACCAGGTGTAACCGGAGAATGATCCGCTTGTAGTCCACAAGGTTCCGATCAGTGACTTGTCAAATGTCATCTTGGTAAGTTCGGCGTTTGTAGTACCGGTTGTTCCTCCTGCGAGTGACAGTGAGTTGCCGTTAACTACAGTCGCTATAACAACTTCATGCTGGCCGATTCCATTGAAGTTGAATATGCCTAATGACTGGTTGAAAGGAATATAAACCTTGCCTGCTCCTGTTGAGGCATCGAAGCTGAATGTAGCTTCGATAGGATCAACCTGCTGTCCTAAGAAGTTGGTGATCACAAGTTTGCTCAGGTATCCGTCAGCACCCTCTTCAACACCCATGATATTCACGGTGAATGAACCGAACTGATCATCATCGGTAGCTACTGTCCATGTTCCCTGGATATCTCTGTAGGCGTTGGGCAGGAGGCTTTCATTGTCAATAAGGGTTACCAGGCATGTTTTCTGAGCGCCTATTGTTGCACCTTCAGCTGAAGTGATTGTCACTGTAAACTGACGGTCGGGGTTCTCGATCTCGTCGCCGGTGGGATAGAATTCCACATAGGCAATCTTATCCTCGGGGTTGAGCGATACTTCCTTGTTTGTCACAATGAAGTCCTCTCCTTCGGTGGCAGGACTGTCGCCTGTGCCGACTACCTCAACCTTTACGTTGACGTATCCGTTGGGTTCGCCTGTAAGTATCACCGGAACCTTGATGTATACACCCTGCTCCATATCCTCACCTGCACTGATGGCATCCTGCTGCATCTCTACAGTGACGCCTGAGGCTGTATTGACAGGGTTGTCAATGCTGTAATCGTTGTCGCTCGAACAGGCCGAAAGGGTCAGTGCGGCGAATCCGAAAGCTAATATTTTGTTTAATTTCATCGTTATCTACTCTTTTAAGTAAAGTGAATTGACTGATTAATAGCCCGGGTTCTGCTGTCCTTTGAGCTGAGGATTGATGTCCATTTCAGAAGCAGGAATAGGCCATGTATAACGATAGTCGTTAGGCTGGTATGAAACAGATGTGCCTGCTACAACCCACTGGCTCTCAAGATCGGGATTGATGGGATATGAAGCATAGCGGCTGAATCCTACACCCCAGCGACGGAGGTCGCTCATGCGGAAGCCTTCACCGATAAGCTCCTTGGTACGTTCGGAACGGATCTCTTCGATAAGCTCATTGCCGGCATAGTTCTCCTCTTCATAGCCATCGATACGAGCGGCGCGGAGATCGTTGAGAGCCTTGTTGGCTACAGCATCCTGGCCGTTCATGGCAGCAGCTTCAGCAAGAATCAGATACTGTTCTGAGAGGCGGAAGGGCTTCGGCTTGTTGCGGTAGCGGTTGCTTGCAGAACCTTTGATTTCGTCGTTGCCGGGGAACTTCATGAACTGATAGGCATTGTAAGTGGCACCAGAAATGGTGAGCTGTGCAGCCTTGAAGAATGACTTGAAGCGGATGTCGTTCGTAGTGTCATACTGTGCGAGTGTGGCAAACGAGGGGAGGTAGTCGCTGAATGTAGGCATGTACTGGTAGAAGTTCCATGCGTCGTTGAATGAACCAACGGTTGCATATTCGGCAGCGTCAACGTAAGGCACGAAGATGAGTTCGGCGCCTTCGTCAGTGCTCCACATCGAACGGTAGTCATCGCCGTCCACAAGATGATACTTTGTGTTGTCAATTACCTGCTGGGCCTTTGTCTGTGCAGTAGTGTAGTCGCCGAGCACGAGAGCCATACGGGCCTGAAGAGCGGTGATTGTAGCGGTATTGAGCTGATAAGCGTTGGGCTCGCACTCGATACCGTTTTCAGTCTCAAATGTGCTTAGGGCGCTGTAGGCGTCTGAGAGGTCGCTGTTGATCAGATCGATAACCTGCTGCACGGTTCCACGGCCGGGGTAGAGAGCTGTGTTACCGGTGGGGTAATACTGAGTCACCATTGACAGGCCGAGTCCTTCCTGAGTGCGGTTTACGGTAGCGGGATTCTGGCAGAAGTGGTCAAGCATATAGAAATATATGTAACCGCGTATTGCTTTTGCTTCGCCGATGTAACGGTTTACATCCTTTACATCCTCTTCTGTCATTGTTCCGGCTGCTATCAGGGCTTCAGCTTTTTCAAGCATGAAGTTGATGTTGGCGATTGTACCGTAGCAGCCGCCGTAGGCTGTGCTGGCAATGCCGAGTGACGAGTTGAGTGAACCGTTGGCTATCTGCGCTCCGCGGGTACCGTTGCCGGTCACGCCGTTGAACTGGTCCATCTGGAGCTCTACTGAAGTCACATAGTCGCCTGAGGTCAGTGAGCGTAGCGAGCTGTAGAGCCCGTTGCGCAGGGCCAGAAGTTCCTTTGCGCCCTGAATAGCTGTTTCATCATCTTCAACGCCGGGATTCACGAGGTCCATGTTACAGGAACTCAGCAAAGTGCAGGCGGCAAAGAGTCCAAATAAATATTTTTTCATTGTTGTTGTCGTTGCTTAATATTTAGAATGTTACTTCTACACCAAATTCATACATACGGGTGTTGGGGTATGATGTGTACACACCGTTGTTCTCATATTCGGGGTCATAACCAGTGAAGTCAGTGATGGTCCAAAGGTTGCGGCCTGTGAAGTGGAATACCACGCTGTTCATGTGAAGAGTGCGCATCCAGTTGCGGGGCAGTGAGTAAGCTACGGTGAGGTTCTTCAGACGTACGAATGAAGAGTTCTCAAGTACGCGGGTGTCCTTGCGGGGGTCAGCGTCGATACCTACACCATAAGCGTCAACTACGTTGGGCACGTTGGTGATGTCGCCGGGCTTGGTCCATACGTTGAGCATTTCGGTCATCTGGTTGAGTGATGTGCCCTGCTGTGCATAGCCGTAGAAGCCGCGGATGAAGTTGAGCATGTACTTTTCAGCAGCCCAGTTGAAGTCAGCGCGGAGGCTGAGGTTCTTCCAGCGGGCGTCAAGTCCGAAACCGCCGGTCCAGGGAGCGATGAAGCTCTTGCCGAGGCCTACAGCATCGTTTTCGTCATATACTTTAGTCTTGTTGCCGTCCTTGGTGAGCCACATGGGGCGTCCGTCAACGGGATCGACACCTGCGAAGCGTACCTGACGGAGCTGGTTGGCGTCCTTACCCACTTCGTAGTACAGACCGTAGCTGGGCATAGCGTAGCTGTCCTTGCCGTTGAAGAGCTTGGTGATCTGGTTCTTGTTGTAGTTGAAGTTGGCGCGGAGTCCTACATACCAGTCGCGTGTCTTCACGAGGTCGCCGTTGAGTTCGAGTTCGACACCGGTGTTGCGCATTGAGCCGATATTGGCTGCACCGCTTCCGAAACCGGTTGTCACACTCCAAGGAATTGACATGAGCATGTCCTCGGTGTTCTTCACATAGAAGTCAAACTTGGTACGCAGACGATCGAAGATACCGAAGTCGAAACCTACGTCAAATGATTTCACGGTTTCCCAAGTCAGCTCGTGGTTTGAAGCCTGAGAGAGACCGAGTGAGTTGCCGCCGGCATAGTTGCTGCCCGGAGCTACACGACCCTGATAGAGGAAGGTGTTGATACCTGAGTTACCTGTTGTACCGTAGTTGATACGGAAGCGTGCGTCGTCAATCCAGTTGATGTCGCTGAGGAATGATTCGTTCTTGATGTTCCACATGGCACCGATGGCGTAGAAAGAAGCCCAGCGGTGACCGGGAGCGAACTTAGAGCTGCCGTCGCGGCGGAATGAAGCGTCAACGAAGTAACGTTCGTCATAATTATATGAACCGTTTACGAAGTAGGAGTTCATCACAATCTGGTCGAGAGACTGGCTGAGGTCGTCAATGGTAACTGATGTACCGTTGGTGAGGAGCCAGAGGTTGCCACCGGGCTGACCTTCTGAGAATACGCCGAAGCCATTGCTCTTTGTGATGATTGCTTCCTGACCTACGAGGATGCTCATGTCATGCACCTCGTTAAATTTCTTGCGGTATTCAGCGGTGTTGGTGTATGTGAATGAGTAGTAGCGGCTCATTGACTGCTGGTTGAATCCGTCGAATCCTTCCATGTTCACGAAGTCGCCCATCGGGGTATAAAATGATTCGCTGGGGCTCTGTACGTTTGACAGACGGCTTTCATAAGCGGTCATTGACTGCTGTGCGCGCAGAGTGAGTTCCTTGATGGGGTTGATCTGCTCGTAGAGAGTGGCGTTGGCCGATATGCGATTGCGCTTTGTAGTGCGCTTCGAAAGCATGAATTCAGCATCCATCTGAGCGCTGTACTTGTAGTACTGTGCACGGTCGCCGTAAACGAGACGTCCGTTGTCGTCAACAGAGTAGTAGTAGGGTGAGTCATAGGGGAGCATCACATATGACTGGAAGAAGGGGTTGGCAGTGTAAAGACCGCCGTTGTTGCTTGCCTGGCTGTTTGACTCATAGTCCTCGTAACCGAAGTTAGAGCTGAAGCCCATGCGGAACCAGTCGTTCACCTTGCTGTCGATGCTGGCACGGAGGCCATCGCGACGGAAGCCCGACATGTAGATCAGACCATCCTGATTGTAGTGGTTGAGAGAGATGTAGTAGCGGAGAGCCTCGCCGCCGCCACGTACGGCACCTTCTATAGAATAGAGCGAAGCGTTGTCCTTGATCATCTCATCGCGCCAGTTGGTGTCGATGCCATACTTCTCCCAAGCGTCGCGCTCGGCCTGTGTCACAGGTGTGTGGATCTTGTCGCGGAACTCGATATACTGGGCTGAGTTCATCATCTCCACCTTGTCAGATACACGTGCGCTCCAACCTACATTGGCACGCAGAGTCACCTGAGCCTTTTCGCCGTAAGCACCCTTCTTGGTGGTGATTACGATAACGCCGTTGGCGGCACGTGAACCGTAGATAGCTGTCGAAGCAGCGTCCTTAAGTACGGTTACGCTTTCAATGTCGTTGTTGCTCAGTGAGTTGAAGATGCTTGCGGTAACAGGAGCACCGTCGCAGATGAAGAGCGGGGTGTTGCTGGCGTCAAGTGAGTTGTAACCGCGGATACGGATGCTCGCGGGGGTTGATGAAGGCTCACCTGTATTGGAGTAAATGGCAAGACCGGCCACCTGACCCTGAAGAGCATCAACGAAGTTCGATGCGGGGCTGTCGCCTATCACCTTGTCGCTTACCGTCTGTACGGAACCCACCACGGAGCCGAGCTTCTTGCCCGAACCGTAACCGGTGACAACGACACCGTCGAGTTCCTTACCGGTCACTTCCATCTTAATGATCATGTTGGGTGATACAGGGACCGTCACGGTCTTCATGCCAACATAAGTTACTTTCAGTTGCTTCACTGATGCGGGGATGCGCAGTGTGAACTTGCCGTTGATGTCTGTGGCTACACCTGTGCCACCTCCGACGGGCAAAACTGTTGCACCGATAAGCGGCTCGTCATCGGATGCGCTCAGCACCGTACCCTTGATGGTCTGAGTCTGCGCTGAGGCGCCCAGTACCACTGATACGATAACTGCAAGTAGTAAAAACAGCTTTTTCATACTTAATTAAAAATTAGACATATAGTTAAATGATTGGATTCTATGTTCCGGAGCGGAGCCCCGACCGCTGTCGTCCGGCTCCTCGGCCTTGAAATGCACTTACTTTCTGTAGTTAGTCAATACCTTAAATAAAAATCACACTCTCTTGGTAAGAGAGTGTGATTTCATCCGCCGCGATAGCCGGAATCATCGAAAGCCGTCAGAGCAAAGAACCTGAAAGGTTCATTCGTGTCGTAGCCGTGGGCCGAGCTGAAAGCGAGACCCACGGAAAAAGCATCCACATGCAATTTTCTGAAAGAAAACTTTCCATCTCAGTATCTATCATAGCCCTTCAGGGCGAATTTTAAGTAACCCGCCACAAAGCGTCAGCGGCGTGGCGGG
>OFGJ01001517.1_pt1 | contig 10872 bp, 13 predicted proteins | sample 1521731 | NCBI WGS metagenome assembly OFGJ01 (sample SAMEA3504126, study PRJEB24116) | mouse gut metagenome | biome: mouse gut; feature: mouse-associated habitat; material: faeces | place: Denmark | collected 2011 | reverse complement strand
ATGGAGCGGGGTGTTTTATTAACACTCGGAAGATATTCATTTGTCATTTTTCACCTGATTGCAGATATCCCAAGACATTATTGATTGAAGATATAATAGATGGGAAAACATATACAGCATTTCATATCCATGATGGAATAATCAATATAAAGACATTGGATGTTATAGAGGGTAAACCGGTCGTAATCGATAGTGACTACAAAATTGACCCGTCATTTACACTATTGAGACAAACAGTGCGCAAATAAAGGAGGTGACGTCAAGTAAATTGATTTTCTAAATCCATAGTCAAATTATGAAAAATAAAACTCACCTGATAGTATGCGCTATTATCTTTGGCTTGGGTCAGATATTGATGTTCACTTATTGCGTATTTGATCAACGCGCAACGAACAAAACAATAAGAGCTACACAAGAAACGTATTACTCACTTGAAGAATATATACTTGAAGGTCAGATAACAAATAAAGAATTGGTTTACGATCTTGGCTCAAAATATAGAGATATTTATCTTCTCTCTATCAATGTTGATACATTTATAATCAATCGATACGAGCGTAAATCTGAAAACCCATATATTGGTATATACAACGATTCTACAAAAACCGCCTATGTGGTCTCTTCTTTGTATACCTACGAAGATAATGGAATGTTGCCTTCTATTCAAATTTCGACAGAGAATAAACTGATAACTTTTTCAACAGGAGAGACTGCCGGATTGATGATGGGTGATTGGGATGAAGTGTTTCATGAAAAAGAAAGTACACATACTATTCGTTTCTAAGGTATTATATACACCAATCCGCTGGGAATTCAAGATTTTTCTTTGGTTTCAGAAATTTTATTGCCGGTAAGTGTTATAAATTATCCTAATTGCGATAACTTTGTGATTGAAACCTATTGAAAGTATTTCTATATACCATAAACCAAAGGGCTACAGAGAATAAAAAATCTTCCTTTATACTAATCCGATGAGATATTTATTAATTTTTGCAATAGCATTTATCGTCACTTGTGCAAGTTGCTCAAAGCCTGCAAAGCATATTGAGGCTGATTCTATGGAAACAGTTGAAGTGGCTTCTATTCCTCAAGATGAAGCTTTTGAGGATTTCATCGTGCGCTTTCATCACGACAGTGTTTTCCAAAGTTCTCGTTTAGCCAAAGTCATTACCGGCTATAATTCAGATGAAGATCCTATATATAACTCCGGAATAGCTCCCGGCATAAGCGAAAGCTTTGATGAAGAAACCGGACAGAAGACAATTGAATATAATGGGCAAGTAATTATCAGAATTGATTCAACGGATACCATCACTACTGAATTTATGGATAGTATTTATACATATTACGAGAATCTAAATGACATAGCAGAATATACATGGATAGACTCCGCATTAGTATCTGCCTTGGAATGGGTAGACTATATGGTTGATTCGTCAGAATACGAAACAACCATTTCGCACAAAAGCGAAACGGAAGTAACCGAAGATGTCTTCCTATCCGGAAGTGGGTTTTCGTTCTCACTCACTTTTATCAAGAACGATAACAAGTGGATACTTGAAAGGATTTTTTACACTAATTTTTGACGGCCTCTGCCGTGGCTACAAATATACGTGTGACCTTAACGCAACACCTTCATTTGAATGAAAATCAAGACTAGCACTTTAATCGTTATTTTGATTCTATTCAATATCATTGGTTTTTTGTTATGGGGCATTGCTTGTTCTCATCAAATTAAAGAAAACCAATCTTTGAAAAGCATTTTTGAGAATTATTATAGTCATGTATCTTACATGGTAAAAGGCAAAGTCGTTTCTGTAAGAATGGTCGAATCGTTCGGTAGTCCGGGTCGTTATATATATCTGACAGAAATTGACGTGGATACATTTATCATTAATAAAAATGATTTATCTCCTGAAATGCTGTTCTGTGGTATTTTAGACATCACCGAAAAAAAAGCTTATATTCTATCATCTATTTATAAATATCCAGACGACAGACCTTTTAATTCTTACGACGCGTTGCCTTTTGTAACAATAGATACAGAAAAGCGTCTGATTGAATTTTCTAATGGCTATAAGCAGAGTCCATATATTGGCGAGAATATAATTCTAACAGACAAAGAAAATTCACATACAATCCGTTTCTGACAAAGGGCATTGCGATTAAAGCATAGAATCATCATGTTACATAAAAACAGACGTTTATATCTGGCACTGGCGATTTGCAATATCGCATTGCTTGTAGACCTTGTATTGATAATCTGCACAGATGTGTTTAGTGCCGGTTCGTTATCGACTTTCCATCGGCTCTCGCAATTCGTGATGATGGGAGCAGCTATGGTTTTACTCGTCTATAATATCAAGTATTGCGGCAGCCGGAATCTAAGCAAGGAGCTCGTAGCTATCTGCTGCGGCATGATTTTCACAAATCCGTTTGTGTCGTTTTATCTCTACTACAAGACATCGCCGCGCCGTGCCAAATCCGCGACAAAATCTGCTGACAATACCACACAAAAGAAGTGCTTAAAGCGTAGGATGTATAAAATAGCGGTGTGGCTGAACATTCTCTTTTGGGTATACATCGCCGCAGGTTGCGTGGCAGATGTCTGCGGAATATGTAATGCCGGAACTATCATCAACATCCGGATAATAGCGCCTCTTCTTGTCGTGGCCTTTATCTTATCATATATCAACATTGCAATCAGTATCATCCATAAAGAATTTAAATATACTCTCCTACTGTGCTTATTTTCGATTGTATATAATCCCTTCTATGCACGGAGGGTATTGTCAAATGACCGGATTTAGGCTCTCTACAATTCAGTTACCGGCCCGCCGGCACTACATTTGCAAATTATTCTTGTGGAAATTTGGTATTATGGATAAAAATGCCTAAATTTGCACTCCGAAACTACGCAAACAATAGAAAAATCACAATAAGGCAATGAAAAGAACATTCCAACCCTCTAACCGTAAGCGCGTTAACAAACACGGCTTCCGTGAAAGAATGGCAACCGCCAATGGCCGCAAGGTGCTGGCTCGCCGTCGCGCTAAAGGTCGCTACTCTCTTACTGTTTCCGATCACATCGCAAGCAAGTAAGGTTATCGCCACCTTATACAGCCGCTCCTCCGTGAGCGGCTTTTTTATTAAATGGGTTTATCATGATACGAAAAGGTACTTTTGACGACGCGGCGCAGATGGCCGATATCTTCAATTATTACATTGCCAACAGCACTGCCATTTTCTCCAACCGCCTGCGCTCGGCCGATGATATGCGCGGGCTCTTGGCTCCTGTGGTGGGGAATTATCCGTTCTTTGTCAGTGAGGACGACGGCTTGCTTACGGGATATTGCTTTGCTCATGCCTATATGCCCGACCCTGTATACAGCGCCACATGGGAAATCACCATCTATCTGCGCCACGGACACACCGGCCGCGGCACCGGCTCGGCTCTGCTCCACTCCATCATCGATGAGGCGCGCCGGCAGGGAGCGCACACGCTGATATCATGTGTGACCGGCGGCAACGAGGCTTGCAGCCGCATGCACCTCAAAGCGGGTTTCCGCCTGGCGGGTACTTTGAAGCAGGCAGGATATAAATTCGGTCAATTCCTTGATGATGAACTTTATCAGCTCATTTTGAACAAGGCAGCCGGTGCAGACGTTTAATATTCATATCAACGCTGTCTACATCGCAGCAGACTGAAAAATATGATTATTATGAAACGTTTCAACCTTATTCTTCTCACGCTGTTCGCCATGCTGCCTGCAGCTGTATCTGCTCAATATTACCAGATCGCCAACCAGATTCCGCAACTGCTTTCTCCGGCTCTTTCAGGCTCTCTCAACTACAAGGGCTTTGTGGAGCTTACGGGCATGCCTGGTCTTGGCCATAACCGCGCCAACATCATCGACATATCCACAACTCAGGGATTCCAATATTCATCGTGGTTCTTCATGGGTGTAGGTGCCGGCGTGGACGCAGTGATGGCCCAGCAGCCGGGGAATTGGCACCCGACACCCGACTATGATTATATGTACCGCGGCAATACCAAGACCAAGGTGATGATACCCCTGTTCTCCGACTTCCGCTTTACTTTCGGCCCGGCGACATCATCGTTCTTCATCGACTTGAAAGTCGGCGCTGCATGGCTCATCGGCAGCGACTATCTGCGCATGGCCGATGGTTTCATGAGCAACAGTACACAATTCTATTTCCGCCCCACGATAGGCATGAGGATACCGGTGTCGGCGCAGAAGCCTAACCAAGCCTTCAATGTCGGCGTGACATATCAGTTGCTGACATCCAACAACAATTACTATTATTATTCCAACTCACTCACCCTCAATAATATCGGCATATCGGTCAGCTACGAGTGGTAGGCTCAGCTATCGGCAGAAAATAGATATAAGAATCGGCACACTCACCTCAAGTATTATGCCATGGAAGAGTGCGGCCGAGACAAGCCTCACATTCGATGACTTCTCCGAGCCTACAATCATCGGCAGGCATACGTCCATCGAGTTGATACCGGCTACTGAGATTGCCGCCTCTCCATGCCCGCGTGCCGAGAGGAAACGGCATGATACCAGTGCAAAGAGTTCTCTTACCACATTCGCCATCAAGGCTATAGCTGCGATAGACGCGGCAGCGTCGGCTCCGACAGAAGCCTCTTTGAACTGCCCGATAAGCACCGACGACAATGTATAGTAGCCGAAGCCGCTGCCTATCGCCATCAGATCCGAAGATGAATCCTCGCGGAATATGAGCGTGGCTATATATGTAAACGCCAGAGTGCCGATGATGGTAAACAGAGGCAGCATGAAAAGACGCGGGTTGAAACTCTTTATTATCGACTTCAGATCAGGGCGCATGCCAAGGCCGAGCCCTACCTGTATGATAAGGATATAGAGCAGATACTGAGGGATTGAATATTCGGCTACAAAATCCGGCATGAGCCCGCACCATCCGGCCAATACCCCTACAAGCACCATCAATGGATAGATGATATGGCTCATCGCGCACCTCCTTTCTTATTGATAAGTCTGAAGCACAACGAAGCGACGACACTGCCGACGACGCCAAGGACAGCTATCGTAGCCGCCTTGACCCCATCTTTATGGAGGTTAGACAGTATCGACTCATTTGAGCCTATGCTCATGCCGAAAATCAGCAGGAGAATAAATATGGTTATCGGAGTTGTGCGCGATAATATTCTGCGCATATCGCCGCTGCGGCGAAATAAATAGCCTGCTCCAATAGAGGCCAAAAGAAGTATAAGAACCGTAAACATGTTACATTCGTAAAGAATCCGACCGCTCTTCACAGTCAGATAAAATTGATAAATAAAATACAGAATCACAAGGCGACGGCATGGCAGCCGCCGGGCTCTATCGAATGTAACTTAAATGTAGCCGCTGAACCAATGCACATGCGCCACCCTGCACAGACATTCCTCTGCCCGCACATTCTGACGATTTATGTATTTGGTTGCTACAAACATGGTTTTTCGTGATTTTTTACAAAGATAGCGAAAAATTTCGAGATATACAAAAAACAGGCGGGTGCCCAACATTTTTTAATATTTGCCGGACACCCGCTCTGCGGATAAACCCATGAATCAGTTTTTATTTGCCTGCCGGTAGATTGCTATCATATCATCGGCATTGAGTGGCCGGAAATTACCGACTGTCGAAGTGCACCCGAGGCTGCATTTACGCGCCATCTCGATAATCTCGGCTTCGGTGGCCGGACGGCCGATAAGTTCAGGTATGCTTACAGGCATATTGATTGAGCGGTAGAAGTCTTCCATCGCACAAATGCCGTCGAGGGCGGTGCGCTCGGGGTCGCCGGGAGTTGGGGTCACGCCCATTACATTTACTGCAAAGCGGGCAAACCGCTCAACATCGGTCGTGTAGACATATCTTGCCCACGAGCCCCAGACAGCAGCCAGGCCTGCCCCATGGGCGACATCGTAGAGACCGCTCAATTCGTGCTCAAGCATGTGAGTTGCCCAGTCGCCTACATTTCCGCAGCCGGTAAGGCCGTTGTGCGCGAGGCTGCTTGCCCACATTATCTGAGAGCGAAGCACATAATTGTCGGGCTTGGCAAGAAGCGCCGGAGCTGTCTGCCTTACAACGCGTAGAAGTGCCTCGGCAATCTCATCGGTGAGTGCCATATCGGTCTCGGTAGAGAAATACCTCTCCATCGTGTGCATCATTATATCCACCATGCCGCAAGAAGTCTGATAAGGCGACAGGCCGAAAGTGCGCTCGGGGTTCATGACGGCGAAGCGCGGACGGCACAGGTCATCGTCGTAGGCACGCTTTATATCGCCGTCTTCATTTGTTATCACACTGCCATCGCTCATCTCACTGCCGGCTGCAGGAAGGGTGAGCACTACACCAATCGGGAAACAAGCCTCGGCCCGAGCTTTGCCGGTATAGAAATCCCACACATCACCGGCGTATGCCATACCCATGGCAATTGCCTTGGCGGAATCGATAACACTACCACCGCCCACAGCAAGAATGAAATCAACGTTCTCACGCTTGGCCAAGTCAATGCCCTCGCGTACCTTCGAAAGGCGCGGATTAGGCACTACCCCACCCAATTCTACAAATTCAATGCCATTATCGGCAAGCATTGTGCGTATCGATGGCAGCAGCCCCGACTTTTCTGCACTCTTACCACCATAGTGGAGCAGCACACGACTCCCTCCATGACGCTTTACGAGCGCCGGAATGTCTTGCTCGCTCTTCGAACCGAATACAACTTCGGTAGGGGTGTAATAATGAAAATCTCTCATAATGCAATTTGTTTTTACGCCGCAAAATTAGGCATTTTCTCAAAAACCGATATTTTCTCTACGTTCCAATCTTTGTTGCATACAATTCCTGATTTTGCATATTTATGCCATTTGATATTGAATTGGAGATAAACGTAAGCACAATAAAAAAAGTCAGACGCCAAGCTGCAAGGCTTGGTGGCTGACTTTCTCTTCGGGTCATGAGAGCTTACTGCCCCTTAATCCATCTTTCAACCTGTTCTTTGCTCGCCGGAAGTCGGAGACCTGTGTGCCATTTCAGCGACGGGTAACCTTTCTGCAGTGTTGCGTCGGCTTCAGACATCGGACTCTCGTATGATGTGCAGAAGGGATAAAGCTCCTTCCCGGTCAAATCGGCTGTGTCAAGGAATGTGCGGATTACAGCCGGTTCTTCATGCCACCAGATGGGAAAGCCGATAAACACAGTGTCGTATTGGCTCAAATCAACATCCAGCGGTTTGATAGCAGGGCGGAGTGTCTGATTCAAATGTTCCTGAGTACAGCGCGACTGTTCGTTTACCCAATCCACATCCGCCGCCGTATAAGGCTCCACAGGCAGTAACCTGACAAGCGGAGCCCCGGTCACCTCCGCCAATTTCTTGGCGGCAAGTTCGGTGTTGCCGGAGTGGGTGAAATACACTATTATGGATTTCATTTCTTTTTCTGTTTTTGGTTCGGTCGCTGAAAGGTTGAAGCAAAGCGCCATTGCAGCTATCGCCACGACCGATTTTATAATGTTCTTTATCTTCATACTTCTCTCTTCGCCGATTATCTCCAACCCATAAACATCTTTACAACCTCGGGAGCATGGTGGTCAAAGAAAAGACTCTCCTTTGTGTCGAGAGCGGCGATTGCGTCCATATCGTCCTGCGACAGTTCAAAGTCAAATATATCCATATTCTGCTGCATACGCTCGATGTGGACAGACTTCGGTATGATAATCACATCGCGCTGAATGAGCCAACGAAGGGCTACCTGAGCGACAGATTTGCCATATTTCTTGCCTATCTCCTCAAGCACCGGGTTGGTGAAGAAGTTATTGCGGCCTTCGGCAAGAGGTGCCCAAGCCATCATGTATGTGCCGAACTCTTTCATATAGCCCTGAGCCTCAATCTGCTGATCGAAGACATGAGTCTCAACCTGATTGACAGCGGGAACAATCTCCACGTTGCTCGCAAGGTCAATGAAATGGTCAGGATAGAAGTTGCTAACACCGATTGCTCTTACCTTGCCCTCTTTATATGCAGCTTCCAATGCACGGTATGCACCGTAGCGGTCACAGAATGGCTGGTGGAGGAGCATAAGGTCGATGTAGTCTGTGCCGAGTTTGCGCAGGCTCTCGTCAATGGAGGCTTTTGCCTTGTCGAATCCGTAGTTGGAGATCCATACCTTTGACACAAGGAACAGCTCATCACGGGCAATGCCGCTTTTCTTCACCGCAGCGCCTACGCCTTCCTCGTTATGATAAGCCTGAGCGGTATCTATCATACGGTAACCGACACTCAAAGCGTCGGCTACGGAACGCTCACACTCGGCGGGAGACACCTGATAGACTCCGTAGCCGATTTGGGGCATTACAACCCCGTTATTTAATGTCACTGTTTTCATACATCTGTTTTTATTCGTTCTGCAAATTAAACAAAAAACAGCAACGTTTGATCAATACAAACGTCGGTAAGTCTTGTCATTTTTTCTGCTTATAGCTTATGAAATTTATAACGCAGCCACACAATGCCATGAGATCTCTGCTCCACTGAAATAAGCTCCAGAGCCTGCCCATTGGCAGGGCGTTCGTCCGCTTGTCCGAGGTATTCAAAGATTGAAGGAGCTGACGAAAGTCCGTCTATCCCGGGATAAATCACAAGGCTCAATTCATCGATGAGCCCCTGAGCAAGCATGGCTCCGTCGATTATGCCTCCGCCTTGGAGTGAGATTGAGCTTACCCCGAATTGAGAGACAACGATTTCCAATGCACCCCGGAGATCGATAAGATTGTCGCAGACAATATAGGATATTCCCTTTTCTTCAAGAGCCGCAAGATAGTCTGATGAGGCATTATTACCTAATATTGTCAGTATATTGTCACCGCGCAGACGGTCGGAGGTGAAGAATATATCTGCTTCGGGGTCTATGGTGATAAACAGCCTTGATGATGTTCGGTTGCCTATAAAGACCTTGCCGCCTTTTCCTATAGATTCGCCTTTGGGCATAAATTTGTAAGGGAAAGCCTCGCGGGTTGTCGCTTTGCCAAACATCCATGCGTCTGTACCGAGACTTTGCCCTATCGCAGCGTATTCCTTGAACAATTCCGACGGGTTTGTGCCGTCGAATGGTGCGGTCCAGCGTCCGGGCAACAGACGCCCGTCAACCGAACTCATTATGTGGCATATTATTTTAGGAGTCATAACTTTATGCTTTTTGAATTTGTATTACTTTTGAGCCGCCGAATACCTCGCTCATCGGTATGCTGTCGAGTTGGCGGTCGATTGCCTCGACTTCATCTGTTGTCAGATTTATATCAGCTGCTCCGATGTTTTCTTTCAGTCGGCAAAGGTGGCGTGTGCCGGGGATAGGCACGATATATGGCTTCTTACACAACATCCACGCAAGGGAAATCTGCGATGGAGTGGCGTGCTTTTCATCGGCAAGCCGACGTATAAACTCAAACAACATCTCGTTTTCCTCAAAACTCTCCCGGCTGAACTGGGGCATGGCAGCACGATAATCATTCACAGGATTGAATTTTGAGTCGGCTGTATAGTAGTCCGAGAGCAGTCCGTTGGCAAGCGGAGAGAAAGCGATAAAGCCTACATTCAATTCTTCAAGTGTAGGGAAAATATCCTCATGCCACCGTGCCATCATCGAATAGCGGTTCTGTATAGCCGTTACGGGGCATATCGCATGGGCGCGACGGAGATATTCCTCGGTAGTTTCAGATATACCCCAATGGAGTATCTTTCCCTCCTGTATCAGTTGCGCCATTGTCTCTGCCACAAGCTCAGGCTCTACATCCGGGTCAATGCGGTGTTGCAGATACAGGTCGATATAATCGGTCTGTAATCTGCTCAGAGAGCCCTCCAGCGCTTTCCGTATACTCTCCGGCTTTGAGTCCGGAATCAGGGGATATGGCCCCGGCTCGTGGGATTTATCGAATGTCAGGCCGAATTTTGTTGTAATTACCACCCTGTCGCGGTAGGGCTTCAATGCTTCGCCGAGCAGCTCCTCATTGTCGTGGGGATTTGTATCCGTACCGTATATTTCAGCGGTATCAAACAATGTATACCCCATCTCTACAGCGTCTGCAAGCAGGGTCCTCATTGACTTTTTATCTGCGGGTGCGCCGTAAGCGTGGCTCATGCCCATACATCCGAGGCCGACAGGTGATACAGCCAAGTCGCGAAGTTTTCGATCTGTCATTATCTGATTATCTTGCTTGTTTTGTCACCTGCTTTCACTATATATACTCCCCTGCCGACAGTGTCAGGTGATACAACGCGACCGTTTAAATCATAGTATGTCTCATCAGAAGCCATTTCTGCAGCTACAGTAGTTATAGCCGCAGAGTTGCCCCATTGCTCGTTGAGGAAGTCAATCCATGTCTGTATGCGGCTTTCGCTGATAGAGCCGCTTGTAAGTCCGAGACCTTCAAGATGTACGGCAGCGGGAGTCATATCCACGATAGCCTGCAAGGTTTCATCGCGAAAAGTCGACGCGTATGTTGTAAAGGGCACAACAGTCTTACCTTCAAAATTGTAGCTTTCCGCAAATGTATGGAGAATCATCGGAGCGGTATGCCACCACACCGGACCGCCGAGAAAAACGATGTCATATTCATCCCAATTCTCCACCCTGTTTTTAATGGCCGGACGGGCGTCAGTGTCGCGTTCCTCCAACGCCACTTCTGTGCATGGTGTATATGATGTCGGATATGGATTGACCGGCTCAATTTCAAACAGGTCACCACCGGTGATTGCCTGTATCTGCAGAGCCATGCGTCGGGTAGTGCCACCCCATGAGAAATAGGCAATCAAAACTTTTTTGCC
>OFGJ01001500.1_pt1 | contig 10992 bp, 7 predicted proteins | sample 1521731 | NCBI WGS metagenome assembly OFGJ01 (sample SAMEA3504126, study PRJEB24116) | mouse gut metagenome | biome: mouse gut; feature: mouse-associated habitat; material: faeces | place: Denmark | collected 2011 | reverse complement strand
CAGCTCTTGCATATTCCGGTTTCAAATACCAGATAAACAGCGGGTTCACAACCTCGTCGGAATAGTTTACGAACGGAGCCATCTTGCCGATTTCGTCATGGATATACTTGGCGATGGTCAGAGAGTTGTACTGTACTTCCTTGTAACCCTGGAATCCCAAACGGATGAACTGGTAATATTGACCCAGAATCTGTGCGGCAGGACGGGAGAAGTTCAGGCCTACCTGAGTAATGTTGGCACCGAGGTAGTTTACGCTGAACGCCATTTCTTCGGGCAGATATTCTTTGCCTTTCCAGCAAACCCAACCAAGTCCTGGATATACTAAACCGAATTTGTGACCGGATACACTGATAGAAAGCACCCATTTCAAACGGAAGTCCCATTTCTTTTCGGGATAGAGGAACGGGAGGATGAAACCGCCGCTGGCGGCATCTACGTGGATAGGAATGTCGTAGCCGGTCTTCGCATTGTAGGCATCGAGGGCTTTGTCGAGGGCTTCGACGTCATCGTTCAGTCCTGTCCATGTAACGCCTTGGATAGGCACGATACAGATGGTGTTCTCATCACACATCTTCAAGGCTTCTTCGGGGTCGAGCGTGGTCTTGTCCAGTGTCAAAGGCACTTCACGCATTTCAATCTGCCACAATTGGGCGAATTTTTCCCATACCACCTGGAAACCGGTTGAAATAACGAAGTTGGGTTTGTCGAACGGTTTGCCTTGTGCCTGACGTTTCTTGCGCCAGCGCAACCAGGCTGCCACACCACCCAGCATACATGCCTCCGAGGAACCGATGGCAAGTGCGCCGGTTTTCCAGGTTTCTTTTTCAGGAGAGTTCCAGAGGTTGGCCACGATGTTGATACATTTACCGTTCATTACGGCGATGCGCGGATATTCGGTCTCGTCAATGTAGTTGATGTTGATGGCTTCGTTCATCAGCTTGGTTGCATATTCGTCCATATAGGTAGTGACGAATGTAGCTAGATTCAAGCGAGGCTGCGTTTGGGCGAAGGTCTCGTCTTTCACCATCTGATAGGCGATTTCCGGGGTAGTAGGTCCGTCGGGAATCTTTTCTACGGGTGAGGGTTGTAACATACGGTTTGAACCGAATACTTCAGTTTTTGCATCTCCTTTTCTGAAATTCAAATCTTCCATATTAATAAGTTTTTTAAAGGTTTAGGCGGCGGGCTTTTCCCCGTCGAATTTCCCACAACAACGGGGTTTGCGGATGAAAGTTCCGGGGTTTTGCATTATTTGGCGTTTATTAAAGGGCAGCGTAGTAAAATCTTAAAAAACGAACATTCTGAAGGTAGGTTTGTTGTTCCCACATTATTCATTTAATTAATATACTACTATATGAAAATCAATACCGGAAGGGGTACAATCCCCCTTATCACGCTTGTCGGCATTTGGTCAGTCTCTGCATTGACTTCCTTGCCGGGATTGGCCGTATCACCTATTTTGGGACAACTTACTACCATTTTTCCACATGCCACAGAACTGGATATACAGATGCTTACCTCCCTGCCTTCGCTGCTGATAATTCCTTTTGTGCTGTTGGCGGGCAAGCTGGCCGAGAAACGTGACTTTGTGCGTCTGCTGAAAGCGGGGCTTTGGATGTTTGCCACCAGTGGGGTACTTTATCTTTTTTCGGATAAAATGTGGCAGTTGATGGTGGTCAGCGCTTTGCTTGGCATCGGTTCGGGGGTGATTATTCCGTTGTCCACCGGTCTGGTTTCACGCTATTTCACGGGGGAATATCGGGTGAAGCAGTTTGGTTACAGTTCTGCCATTACCAATGTGACGCTGGTTGTGGCAACGGCGGTGACTGGGTATCTGGCAGAGGTAAACTGGCACTTGCCTTTCGTGGTATACCTGCTTCCGTTGGTTTCTCTGCTGCTTGTCGGATATTTGAAGGGGGATACCGGTCAGCCGCAGATAGCAGAAGATACAGCTGCCGTTGTTCCGGAGGAATCCAAGCGTGCGATTCCCGGTAAATACGGCATCCATGTCCGCCATCTGCTACAGTTGATGCTGTTTTATGGCGTCACTACGTATGTAGTGCTGGCGGTTACTTTTGACTTGCCTTTTTTGATGGAGGCCCATCACTTCTCCAGCGGAAATTCCGGATTGATGATCTCCTTATTCTTCCTTGCCATTATGGCTCCGGGTTTCTTCCTGGGGCATATCGTGAAGTGGATGGGGAAACACACAAAGTTTTACAGCCTTTTGTTCATTGCAGCGGGTTTGCTTTTGATATGGATTTCGCCTAAAGAATGGCTGATAATACCGGGATGTATGTTGGTTGGTTTGGGATATGGTGTCATTCAACCGCTGATTTATGACGAGACAGTAGATACGGCTATACCGGAAAAAACAACTTTGGCACTGGCCTTTGTAATGGTAATGAATTATCTGGCGATTCTATTGTCCCCGTTCATTACAGACTTCTTTCAGACCTTGTTCCACACTAGTTCCAAGGAATTCCCGTTTATTTTCAACCTCTGCATCACACTGCTCGCCATGTGGTGGGAGTATGCGAGGAAGAAGGATTCTTTGTTTGGAGATTGAGGGTGTCAAAACGGTTGATGGCACACAGATGAGACACCCTCTATAACTTATAACTCAATCGCCTCATATTTCAGCCCGAAGACATCGGCTACAGCTCTGTATGTTACCTTGCCTTCCACTACGTTCAATCCCAACGCCAGAGCCGGATCGTCCTTGCAGGCTTGTCTCCAGCCTTTGCATGCCAGGGCAACGGTGTAGGGCAGGGTGGCATTTGTCAGTGCCATGGTGGAGGTGAAGGGTACGGCGCCGGGGATATTGGCAACGGCGTAGTGTACAATTCCGTCCACAATGTAGGTAGGGTCGCTGTGCGTGGTGGGGTGGGAGGTTTCGAAACATCCGCCTTGGTCGATGGCAACGTCTACGAGTACGGTGCCGGGCTTCATCATTTTCAGCATTTCTTTGGTGATGAGATGAGGCGCTTTGTCACCGGGGATAAGGACAGACCCTATTACGAGGTCTATTGTAGGTAATTCCATTTTGATATTGTGAAGGGAAGAATAGAGTGTTTTTACATTCTTGGGCATCACTTCACTGAGGTAGCGCAGGCGGGGAAGGTTGATGTCGGCAATCAGTACCTCGGCACCCATTCCGGCAGCTATTTGTGCGGCATTGGTGCCCACAATGCCGCCGCCCAGGATAAGTACGCGTGCGGGGCGTACACCCGTCACGCCACCCATCAGTTTCCCTTTGCCGCCTTGGGGTTTTTCGAGGAAGCGTGCTCCTACCTGGGTGGCCATGCGTCCCGCCACTTCGCTCATGGGGGTAAGCAGCGGAAGTGAGCGGTCTTCTTTCTCTACCGTTTCGTAGGCGATGCAGACGGCGCCGCTTGCTATCATGGCTTCGGTCAGCAATTTATCGGCAGCGAAGTGGAAATAGGTGAATACCACTTGTTCCTTTTTTATCAGTTTGTACTCCGGTGCGATGGGCTCCTTTACCTTGACAATCATGTCGGCTATGGCATACGTGTCTTCAATGGTTGGCAACATTTGTGCACCTACGGCGATGTAATCATCGTCAGAGAAACCGCTGTTTGCGCCTGCCGAGGCTTGCACATACACCGTATGACCGCGTTTCACCAACTCGGCTACTCCGGCAGGGGTCATTCCTACACGGTTCTCGTTGTTCTTGATTTCTTTAGGTACTCCGATAATCATAACCTTAAAGTTTTTATTGAGGGGTTAAACATGGCGCAAGATACAAAAATGGAGGGTACAGTGTCTCCGTACCCTCCATGTTTAAGAACAGTTTTCGTTCTCAGTTATTCATTGTCCATCAGTTTCCAATGTCCATGCCTGCATCCCCTTCTATTTCATCTGTGTCCCATGCGGCGATGGTAAGCCCTTTCAGCGTCAGCCCGGCCTTGTTCAGGCTGAGGTCGAAGTTGTAGGTTTTGTTGGCCTCGGTAGTGAGGTTTTCGCTGGAACTCATAGCCAGATAGTAGGTGTAGGTGTTGCTGCCGGAGGTGACTTTTACGAATTGGGAGCTATTGGTGAATGCCTGACCCGGCAGCACGATGGCGCGGTAGGTGGTGGCACCTGCAACGCTGTGGGCGTAGGTGGTGATGGAGGTGGTAGATGCAGCTGCAGCGTCGGTGGCAGCGGCATCATTAGCCTTTGTTACTTTGCCGTCTGCCAGATTCCACGTGCCGCTGAGGGCGAAGCCTGCGGAGCAGAGCAGTTCTACCTTGTCGATGGCGGGCAGGGAGGAGTAGCCGTTTCCTGCGGAGAGGGTGACGGTGATTTGGCTCATGCAGTGCTTCATGCTGATGCTTGCGTTGTTCGTTGCCACGGTGGTGCATTTGCCCCACAGCAGGTCGGAGGCTTCGTAGTCGGCGGCGGCGGTGCTGCTGTTGTTCTGGTCGGGCTTGATGCTGACGTTGGGCACGGTGTAGGTGTCGGTGGCGGTGTTGGTATAGGGATAGTAGGCGTAGAGGGTGTGCTGGTCGGTGACGTTCTGCCAGTAGAGGGGTTCGTCGGTGAAGCTGCCGTTTACCCATTTGGTGTTCTTGGGTCGAGGGAGGCGCTGATGGGGGATTCATCGTTGGCACCCGTTTTGTGGGCGATGTAGAGGCCCAGTGCGTCGTCATCATCGAACTCGGTGGCGCCGATGGCGGCGCGGCTGATGGGGATATTGGTGCCGGTGGTGGTGAGCGAGAGCTTCACGTTGATGGGCTTGGTGATGTCCACTGTCTGGTCTGAATCGTTGTTACAGGCGGTGACCAGCAGGCCGAGGGTGGCTGCGAGGAGCAGCGTTTGGATACTTCTTGTTTTCATATTTGGTCTATTTATTTGTTGTTAATAATAAGTTACTTATCGGTTACTTTTGTGTAATTCTCGGGGTTTGTCAGCTCCGTAATGGTGGCTTCGGCAAGTGAAGGGCTTCCCTTGTAGTTATAGTATATGTTCGCCCAAGTCATCTTTCCCCAGGTGCGGCACTGGGTGATTTGATCGTCCTCGAGTGCGGTAACTCCGGTGAGGAAGAGGTTCTCGGGGGAGAAATTATAATTTCCGAGACCGTTTTGGGTGTCGTAGGTGGGGAGAGCGAAGCTGTTTTCGGTACCGGTGCCGCTAAGGACGATGCTCTTCAGGCCGGTGCAACCAAAGAAAGCATCTTCTCTGATGTCGGTGACTTGTGGCAGGTCGATACTTGTCAGGGCGTTGCAATTCCAGAAAGCATTTTCTCCGATGTCGGTGGCTTGTGACAGGTCAATATTTGTCAGGTTGGTACAATTCACAAAAGTACCATTTCCTATTTTGGTGACTTGTGACAGGTCGATGCTTGTCAGGCCGGTACAACCCTGAAGAGTATTATATCCTATTTTGGTGACTTGTGGCAGGTTGATGCTTTGCAGAGTACTATTGCCGTTGGTGAAGAGATACCAATTCGTAGGCACTTCCTTCACCGGCTCCATATAGAGGTTTTGTACGTAATTATGGCTGCTGCCCAGCAATCCTAACAGCTCGCTCTGGTCCATGCCTTCCGGTACAGAACCGCTGATGAAGAGTTTGGAGACGAGGGTAGGGGGAGAAGAGCTTCCGGCGGCATTTATCGCTTCCAGCCTGCTCTTTACGGCATTGTAGGACGCTTCCGTCCCATCCAGCAGGAGGATGTTTTCCGGTGCTGTGCCTTTTATGTCGGTACTTCCGTCCGACACTTGCAGGTACTTGCCGGGGAGATAGAATCGGTTGCCGGTGGTGCCGCCGGTGACGCTGCCGGTCTCGCTGCTGCTGCCGATTGAGCCTCCGGCGCTATATACCTTGTCCGTAAGAAAAGAGAGGGCACCGTTTCCTCCGGCTTCGCTGCAAGTAGGTCCATTAGGGGGGAGGTAGTCTGGGCTGTATTGGTGGTAAGTGGGTATCATCAACGCCCGATGCACCGCCGCACCGTCCCGGCTCAAGGTGGTGACGGAACGGGTGTCGGTGAGCTTGTCAACAAACAGATAGGAGTGTATCCCGTCAGTAGAATTGCTCACAATGGGTGCCTCTCTCAGCGCCGTCACTCCGCCTGTGTAGGCGCAGAATACGGCTTTGGCAGGTGCTTTCAGCAGGACGGCGGCGGATGCGGTGGAGAAGATGTCCACTTTCACCAGGGCGCGTTGCATCTGTAGGGGGATGGGGTCGGCGGTGGGCTGGGGTATGCGGACGGCGAGGCCGGAGGTGCGCAGCTGTTCCCAGTAGGCGTAGTTCTCGGGGGTGAAGGCTTGGGGCAGCTGGAAGGTGAAGGCTTCGCCCGTCTGCAGGGCGTAGCTGCCTCCGCTGTTGCCGTCGCTGCCGGTATATGTCAATGCCTCCAGTGGCTGCATCTCTATGGCGGGGGAGATGGCGGCGAAGTAGTAGGCGGCGGCGTCTTTCTCCCAGCGGAGGAGGTTGGCGGGGTCGGTGGGCTGCCAAGTGGCGGAGGTGACGGCTTGCGTGCCGCCGTCGGTGCTGACGGAGGTGCAGGTGTAGTTGGCGTGGCTGTAGCGGACTTCGGCGGACGAGCCGTCTGCTGCCGACGACGACCTTACGGGCACGGTCATGAATACGGTGATGGTGGTTCCTACTTTGGGGAAGCCGGTTTCCGTGGCGGGTGTGCCGGTGGTTCCGTCGGCGCGTGTCTGCCCTCCTCCTTCTCCGGCCATGGGCGACTGCTGTTCCACGCTTGTGGCGATGCAGCCTATCTGTATGGGTTGGCCTATGAGGGAGGCTGTGGCTTCACTGTCGGCACCGGGCAGGGGGGCGGTGTCGGGGCAGATGTCGTCTGTGCAGGCGCAGGGCGGCAGCAGGGCAAGCAGCAGGGTGGGGAGCAGTAGCGTCCGGCGGAGGTGGTTCCTTGTTTTCATTCGTTGGGTGTCTTTTTTAGGGTTTCGTATAAGTAGGGCCGTTCGGGGTGGGGGTGCCTACCCTTGGACGGGTGAGGGTGCATACCCTTACGGGGGTAGGGGTGCGCACCCTTATGGGGGTAGGGCCGTGGGGTGTTATCCCAACGGGTTTTCGCCGTACTTGCCCAGTTGCCGGGCTGTTTCGCGGGCTATCTCGGTGATGCCCAGTGTGCGGGGTTGTGTCTTGGCACGGAGGTAGAAGTCGTCCGTGCGCTCGGTCAGGGCGTTGTCGTAGGCCACGAGACTGATGAGCTTTTCAAAGGTTGTTGCCATGGGGTTTTGAATTATGAGTTATGAATTTTGAGTTATGGGTTATGGGTTATGGGGTTGGGGTTATTGGGGGGAGTCCTTGAGCCAGTGGCCGCTATAGTTGGCGGTGTCTGTCAGGCTGGCAGGATTATCCGCAGTCAGGTTGTAGTGGATGGCTTTCCAGGTGACACTACCCCAGGATTGGCATGTGGCGGCATTTCCTTCTGCCTTGAACATCTCTTCGGTGACATCGGTGAGGAAGAGGAGGGTGGCGGAGGTGCCTGCGAATGCACCATCACCAACGGTGGGCAGGAAGAAGCCAAATTGGTCGTTGGTGCCGCTGAGGACGACTTCTTCGAGGGCGGAGCAGTCGTAGAATGCGCAGACTCCTATGCTTGTCACTGCTTTGGGTATGCTGATTTCTGTCAAGCTGCTACAATACTGGAATGCGTAGCTTCCTATGCTTGTCGCTGCTTTCGGTATGTTGATTTCCTTCAGACTTCCACAGTAGTTGAATGCGCTTTGGCCTATCTCTGTCACTGTCTCCGGCAGTTGGATGCTCGTCAGATTCGCGCAGCTTTGGAATGTCCTCTCTCCTATCTTCGTTACTCCCGTGGGGATGCTGATTTCTGTCAGGCTGTTACAGTCGACGAATGCGTATTCTCCTATTTCTGTCACTCCGTCCGGCAGTTGGATGTTTGTTAGCTGGCGGCAATTAATGAATGCGTACTTTCCTATCTTTGTCACTTTCTTTGGCAGTTGAATGCTCTTTAGTGTCGTGCAGCTTTGGAATGCGCGCTCTCCTATACTTGTTATCCCTTCGGGGAGTATCACCTCTTGAAGTGCGGTATTTGTGTTATCCCCCGTTTTGCAAAATCCCTCCGGTATGGTTGTCGCCCCGCTTGCGGTGATGTAGAGGTGGCTGACCTTGAAGTATTTATTACCATTACTACCACCGATCATCTGCTCTTTCAAATTCGCCAAGTCCTGGTCGCTAATCTCCCCCGTAATCATTACCTTGATGGGGCTGTCTTGGCCGGCGCTTGCCAGTGCAGTCTTCAGTGCAGACCCATCTGCCAGCAGGCTTCCCGCTGTTTCGTTCTCCACTGTTACGAAGCTTTCTGCTTCCGTCGCCTCCACCAGTGTCGGGCTTTGCCATCCGGTGGACGTTACGCTCAATGCGCTCACCCCTGCTTTGTTTACTTTCAGTTTCAGCTCGTGGCAGGTATTGGCTTGGGTGGTGATGTCGTTGGTGGGGAGGTACTTATAGATGTCGTTTCCGATGTGGATGCTTATCATCAGTCGGTTTGCGGCAAAGGTCTGTCCCGGCAGCATCAGGGCGTAGTATGCCGACGAGGTATTGCCGTTCTTCAGCAGGCGGACATCGGTAGGGGTGGAGGCTTCGCCGTCGTGATTATGGATGACGGGCTCTCCGTCGGTATTCATGGTGAAGTAGGCTTTCGCTTGCTTGAGGTGTACGGTGGCCGTCTGCAGCTGTTCGGCGGTGATGCCGTCGCCCGGCAGCAGGTTGACGCATAGCTGCGCCATGCTGTGCTTCAGCAGCAGATTGATGGAAGAGGATGTGGCGGAATGTGTACCGCTGTAGTGCAGCAGGTCGGTGATGTGCCATTTATCGGCGGCAGCGGTATATTGCTTGCCGTCCCAGGCATTCAGGGTGCTCCCTGCGGCGGTGTTGGTTTCGTAGTCGGAGGGCATGTCGTAAACGGCAGGGGAGGAGGAAGAATAAGCGGGTCCCCACCAGGCGGTGAGGGTGTGGTTGCCGCTCCCTTGCCAGTAGGCGCGCTCGGTCTTGGTGGAACTCCAGCTGCTGTTGTTGCCGTCGTATAGGTAGGTGCCGGCAGATTGGGCGCTTCCGGCGGTGAGGGCTACGTGCAGCTTTTCGTCGTCTCTGAAGCTATGGCCGGATGCCACGCCGGACACGGCATCGGCGGCACGGGTGTTTCCTCCTTCTATGCTTACGGTTCCCAGCGTCAGCGCTTGTCCGTTTCCCCGGTTTTCGTCCTGCCCGGTCAGTTCGTTGGTGCATCCTGCCAGTATCAGCAGGCATATCATGGTACCTATGGCTGCCGTGATGGCGGTCAGTGTGCGCAGCGTTTCCCATCCCTGTGAGGTCAGTCGTTTCATGATGCAGTTCTCCATTTGGGTTGTTATAGGTTTTATTAATGTTCCTTTGCAAATGTGTCTGCAAAGTTGTTAATAATGGTATAAACTGCCTAATTTTACCCCTCGGTGCTTGTCCTGCATTGTCGCCTTGTTGTCCTGAATTGTCGCACCCCCTCTCAGAAGTGCTTCCGGAGGGGGTGCGAAGGGAAGTGCGGAGGATGAAAATCCGTCCTTATGGGGAGGAAGTCATGCTTTTATCAGCCACCTTTCTATGTTGCGCGTCCGGGCGCTGAAGTTCACGCCTATCCTGAACAGTGGGCGACCGTCGGCTTCGAAGGGTTGCGCGTAGTGCTTTTCGTCAATCTGCCGCAGCGCTTCTTCGGCAGTGCCTTCGAACTTGAACTCCATGATGTAGATGTAGCGGTCTGTCTTCAGCACGAGGTCCACACGTCCCTCGGAGGTGTGATATTCCACTTGGGTATAGAATCCCACCAGCTTGAAGACAATGAAAAGCACGTTCTGGTAGTGCAGTTCGCGGTCGCCGACAAGTTCGTAGGGGGTGTCGGCAAAGAAACTTTGCAGGCGGCGGAAGAAGGCATCGGGCTGTCCGGATTCTATCTCACGTACAAACTTCTGTATCTCGAACGGTGCCTCTATCTTGTTGAAGCGGGTGTAGAACGGCATCAGGAACTTGACGAACCCTTCTTCCACTTCCCGGTTGGGGAAGCCGAGGCGGTAGAGTCCGAACCTTGGGTCGTACTCCTTAATCGTGAGGTATCCGCTTTGGAAGATGACGGGCAGTGGGTCTTCGTCGCCATAGATGCTGTTCAGCACGTCGGCGTAGGTTTCTGCATGGGCCATCTCCTCCAGGTTGTAGTGGTTGCGTTTCAGCAGTTCCACCAGATAGGTGGGGGTGCCCGTCTCGAACCAATAGCTGCCGAACTCCTGCTTGTCGAAGGTGTTGAGCAGGCTGAAAGGGTTGTAGATTCCGATGGAGTTGTGTGTGAAGTGGTAACCGTCGTAATCTTTCTGCAAGCGTTGGCAGGTTTCCTCGTAGGTCATGTTTTGCGCCTGCGCCAGCAGCCGGATGCTTGGGGCGAATTCTTGGCGCAGCTCTTCGTCGGTGACACCGCAAAGGGCAAGGTATCGCCGGTCCATGGAGATGTCGTTCAGGTTGTTGAGGTCGCTGAACACGCTGACCTTGCCGAACTTGGTGACCCCCGTCAGCAGGGCAAACTGGATGCATCCGTCCATGGTTTTCAGTACGCCGTAGAAGGGTTTCAAGGTGTTGCGGAACTCGTTCTGCAGCGCTTTGTTGCCGATGGCTTGCAGCATGGGCTTGTCGTATTCGTCGATGAGGATGGCCACACGTTGCCCCGTCTGCTCGCAGGCACGCCTGACCACTCCGGCGAAGCGAAGGGCAAGCGTGCTTTCCGCCATTCCCGTGCCATAAAGCTGTTCCCATTCTGTCACAGCTTTTTCCAGCTGTTTGTCCAAGCTGTCCGGGGTGTCATACTTCCCTATATTCAGGTCGATGTGCAGCACGGGGCGTTTTATCCAGTCTTTCTCCAGCTTCTCCATCGCCAGCCCTTCAAAGAGTTCCTTCTTTCCCTGGAAGTAGGCTTCGAGGGTGGAGATGAGCAGGCTCTTGCCGAAGCGCCGGGGGCGGCTTAGGAAGTAGTAGCTGCCC
>OFGJ01001497.1_pt1 | contig 11035 bp, 7 predicted proteins | sample 1521731 | NCBI WGS metagenome assembly OFGJ01 (sample SAMEA3504126, study PRJEB24116) | mouse gut metagenome | biome: mouse gut; feature: mouse-associated habitat; material: faeces | place: Denmark | collected 2011 | reverse complement strand
CGAGGGGAAATCTGTTCATGATATAAAAATTTTATTGTGCCTTTCGGCTGTTGAGTCCATTTATTGGTTTTTCCCTGCATGCAGGCTGTTTATCCATTCTGCAATGTCTTCTGGCACTTCCGGAGAAATGGTTTCTTCAATGTTGTAATATTCTGTCGGATGTCCCGTTGTGCAATGCTGAAACATATGATTCAGTTCCGGATATGCTTTTGTATCTGCATGCGGCACAAGCGTGCGTATGACTGCCAGATGGGTTTCGCACAGTACCTGGCTGTCTTTTTCTCCGTTTATCGCAAGTACGGGACATTTCACTTCTGATATATACGGAGCCGGGTCCAGTGTCATCAGATATTGCATATATGCATTCCCTGTTGCCTTTGTATGGGATATTGCGTTTTCCGCATATGCCTTCGCATCCTGTCCGGACATTCCGGTTAGAACTGCTATTCTGGTTGTCTGGTCGATCAGGGTCTTCTCTCCGGTCTCCGCCATTCCTGCCATCGAGACGATGAAATCCGTCAATCCGTCCGCGGCAAGCATGAATGCTATAGTGCCTCCTTCACTGTGCCCGAGTATGCCTATATGCTTGAATCCGAGGCTTCTGAGATGAGTGACGCCTGCATGTGCATCTTCCATGAATGTCTTTGTCGTTGCATTTGATGCATCTCCGGTTGACTTGCCATAGCTTCTGTCATCATATCTTAGAGAGGCGATTCCGTTTTTTGCGAGGACATCTGCAATTACGGCGAAAGGCTTGTGCTCAAAGAGTTCCTCGTCCCTGTTCTGCAAGCCGCTTCCGCTTACCATGAGAACGATCGGTGTTTCTTCGGACATGCCGTGCGGAGTTGTGAGAGTGCCGCTCAGCACGGCGTCGCTGTTTGTGAACGTGAACTCTTCCGTATTATATGGGAAAGGAGGTTTCGGGGTCTGTGGCCTGTTGGCTGCCGGTTTGCCCCGCTTGAATGCAAGCGGAAACTCCATGCCCGTCTGCCTGAAAGTTCCGACAATCGTATTGCCGAGATAAAGTCCTTCGTATGAGGCTCCGATCATCGGGATTGAAAGCTTGACTTGTGCCGATTCCGTACCGTTGATTTCTACCGGGATGTCTTTCGCGCCTTGTGACGGCACGTCTAAGGTACAGGCATCTCCAATATGAAGGACCATTGTCAGCTCAATGTCTTGCACAGACAGTTTGCCTGTCCATGTCCCCTTGAACGGCTGGCCGGATGCCGCCAACGACAGCAGTGCTATGGCAACAATAATCAGTATCTTTTTCATATGCAGTTGTTTATGGCTGTTTTTGTTTTGTTGGGCATGCCGTTCCGATGGTTGTCATGACTCTCTGCATCGTATGATGGCAATCCTCCATCTGCCGGGCCATGACAAAGATAATAATTGTCCCGGAATTATCAAGTAAACGGCATCTATTCGTGTAAGTATATTAACCGGCTGTGCCTTATGCTCAATATGCCAGACCGTGGTGAAAGCGCAAATTGGTTATTCTTAATGGGTTAAACAAAGACGGGTACGCGATTCGGCATACCCGTCTTTGTGCATTATGCTGATTTTATAGCAAGTTGGGTGCTTGTTGGAAATACTAAAGTCATAAACTGTTGCCGCGGAGGCGTTTGGACATGGCCACAAACAGCTTCATGATTTCGTTTATGAACATGGCGGATGCGGAAAGGCCGGCTACCTGTATCCATTGTACCGGGGTGAGGGACGTTACCTTGAACAGGGCCTGCACTCCCGGTACGAGAAGGACCACAAGCATGGCTGCAAGAACAAAGGCTACCGAACCCCAGAGGAACTTGTTGCTGAACAGGTTGCAGAATGCGTTTCTCATGCCGCTCCTTATGCTGAAAATCAGGCTCATCTGCGAGAATGCGAGAGTTGCGAAAGCCATTGTGCGTGCTGTGGCGAGGGCCTGGGCTGAAGATGTCGCCGCTTCCGACTGCATTCCAATCAAATAGGCTGCAAGAGACAAGCCTCCTATCAGCATTCCCTGGAACAGAACCTTGAGCGAGAAGCCCCGTGTGATGATTCCCTGCTTCGGGTCAATCGGACGCCTCTCCATTATTCCCTGCTCGGCCGGCTCGAAACTCAGCGCGAGGGCAGGAAAGCTGTCAGTCACCAGATTAATCCACAAAATGTGCACAGGGAGCAGAGGAGTGGCCAAATTGCACAGAACCGCAATGAAAAGCACGAGAATCTCACCGAGATTGGTCGAAAGCATGAACTGGATGGACTTCATCAGATTGTCATAAATTCTTCGCCCCTCTCCGACAGCCGAGACTATGGTGGCGAAATTATCATCTGCAAGCACTACGTCAGCCGCTTCCTTTGAAACATCTGTTCCCGTAATTCCCATCGCAACCCCTATGTCGGCGAATTTCAATGCCGGGGCATCATTCACTCCGTCTCCCGTCATCGCCACCACATTCCCGTTCTGCTTGTAAGCCTTTACAATCCTCATCTTGTGCTCCGGAGCTACGCGGGCGAATACGGACGTATGCTCAGCCGCCTTGCGCAACTGACTGTCAGTCATCTGTCCGATTCCATCTCCGGACAAAGCCATGTCTCCGTCGTTCATTATGCCCAAGGACCGCGCTATCGCCTCTGCTGTAATCAGATGGTCTCCTGTTATCATTACCGGCCTTATTCCCGCCGCGCGGCATTTGGACACGGCTGCCTTGGCTTCCTCTCTCGGAGGATCAATCATTCCTGTCATGCCTAAGAATATGAGGTCTTTCTCTATGGTCTCGGAACTGATTTCTTCAGGAATGGAATCAATATGGGCATATCCCATTGCAAGCACCCTTAATGCGTGGCCCGCCATTTCACGATTTGCCCTTGCCGCATCCTCCTTGTCCTTGCTCTCCAGCGGACGCGCCCCACTGCTGCACTCAATCCTTGTGCAGCATTCAAGTAGCTCGTCCAGCCCTCCCTTTGCCGCTACAAGGAAACCTCCTTCCGGAAGCCTGTGGACAGTAGTCATAAGCTTTCTCTGCGAGTCGAAAGGAATTTCCGCCACACGGGGAAGCAAGACGTCAAGCTCTTCCTTGTCTATGCCGAATTTCAGCCCGAGGTCTGCCAATGCGGTTTCGGTAGGGTCTCCGAGGGTCTGCTCACTGCCTTCCTCCCCGGAAATCGCCGTGTCGTTCGCAAGCACGGCAGAACGTATCAGAAGCTTTTCCGCATGGCTGACGCCGGATCCCGTCCGCTCTCCTTCCGCTGCCGCCATGTCTGCCGCTGTCGAAAGTTCTGCTCCTGCCGTCAGCTCTGTCCCTGCCGTCCCGTCAAATCCGGGCAGCGTCCGGACATTCCCGCAAGAATATATCGAAGTCACGGTCATCCTGTTCTGTGTCAGTGTGCCGGTCTTGTCCGAGCATATGACAGTCGTGCTCCCGAGAGTCTCCACTGAAGGCAGATTGCGCACAATGGCGTTCCTTTTTGCAAGCCTCTGCACACCGATTGCAAGCACGATGGTGGAGACCGCCGGAAGTCCTTCCGGTATCGCTGCCGCTGCAAGTGAGACAGATGTCATGAACATCGAAAGCATGTCTTTCCCGTAAAGCATTCCTGTCGCGAACATGACCGCGCAGATTGCAAATGCGGCAATCGCAAGGAATTTGCCGAGCTTGTCAAGCTTGTGCTGCATGGGGGTCTTCATGTCCGGAACAGACTGTATCATGGACGCTATCCTGCCGACTTCAGTGTCTTTCCCGACAGCAGTTACAATTCCGCGCCCGTGTCCGTATGTGACTCCGCATGAGGCGAACGCCATATTGCTCCTGTTTCCCACCGGAACGGAGGCGGAAGACTCCGGCTCTTCTCCCTCGTTCCGGGCTATCGGTTCGCTGTCTTTCTCTACCGGCACTGATTCTCCTGTGAGAGCCGCCTCCTGAATCTTCAGATTGGACGTTTCCGTGAGCCTGATGTCGGCCGGGACTGTGTCGCCTGTGCCTATGACCACAAGGTCGCCTTTCACAAGCTCGCGAGTGGCTATGACATGCACGTCTCCGTCACGCACAACCTTGCAATGAGGCGCGGACATCTGCTCCAGCGCGTCCAGGGACTTTTCCGCCTTTGTTTCCTGGAATACTCCTATTATCGCATTTACGACAGTGATTGCAAGAATTATGATGACATCCGTAAATCCTTCCCCGTTCATTACTCCCACGATTCCGGACACGGCTGCAGCTGCTATAAGCACAAGAATCATGAAGCTCTTGAACTGGTTCAGGAATTTTACGGCTAAGCTTGTATGCTTCTTTCTGGTGAATTCATTGAAGCCGTCGCGCTCAAGCCTTTTGCGTGCTTCTTCAGAGGAAAGGCCCTTCTCCATGTCGCATCCGTATTGTCTGCATACTTCTTCAGAGGGAAGCCTGTAAACATCATCTTTCATGGTCAAATAAAAAATTTAATGGAGGTTGCCGATATACCAAAAGCTGTTCCAAATTCTCCGCCCAGATGGCGGCTGCCCGCTCTTTCCGCCCTTGTTCAAGGCGTTTTCACGGGGGATGAAGGCTTATAAAGCCATATCTTCCGTCCACTTTAGGCACTTTATTCAGGTGAGTGCATGTTTTTGATAATCAATAATATATGACAAATGTAAAACGCGTGTGTTTCCACTTCTTAATTTCATCTGCGACAGGATGCATGACGATTTTCATAATTTTGTCACGGTGAAAGCCGGAATGCAGGTTTCCGGTACCTTTCTGAAAGACTGGCGGACATGCCGGGACATCAGGCTGCGGTACAAAACCCGGACGGCAACCGGCGCAAACCACGCAAAACTGACCATTATTAATAATCACTAAATTCTACCGTATGAGAAAATATCTGACTATGGTGGTGCTGCTTTTCACAAGCATGGCTATCCATGCCCAGCAGCATTCTGTAAAAGGTACGGTGGTGGACCAGAACGGACTGCCGGTAATCGGAATGACCGTTATGGAACAGGGGACCGGAAACGGTACCACCACTGATGCCGATGGAAACTGGCAGCTGAATGTTTCCTCGGGTGGGGCAAACTTGGAATTCTCCTCCCTTGGTTATCAGACGATTGTCGAGAAAGTAGGCAGCCGTGCCGTAATCAATGTAACTTCCGCAGAGGAGGCAATCGCGCTTGACGCTGTCGTGGCCATAGGCTATGGCTCAGTCCGCAAGAAAGACCTCACTACTGCCGTTTCCACTGTCTCCAACGAAGACATGAAGCTGCGTCCAGTCACAGAGGCTTCCGGATTCATCCAGGGAAAAGTCGCAGGTGTGACAGTGCAGCAGACAAGCGGACTTCCCGGAAGCGGAATGACCGTGCGTGTGCGCGGCGCTTCTTCAATCGCCTCATCCAACGACCCTCTTTATGTGGTTGACGGCGTGCCTGTGGGAACCGGAAACTATGCGATAGCATACCTCTCGCCTCAGGATATCGAGACTATGCAGATTCTGAAGGACGCATCCTCGGCTGCCATATACGGCTCGCGTGCCGCAAACGGAGTCGTGCTCATCACTACAAAACAGGGCAAAAAGAGCAAAGGACCGCAAATCAGCTTCAACGCTTCCGTCGGACTTGCCAATGTCGCAAAGACATATGACGTCCTGAATGCCGCCGAGTACAAGGACCTTATGGATGAAATCGGCGTAGTGAGCCTGCCGGACGGCCTCAAAGACGAGACCGACTGGTTCAAGGAAACATACAAGACCGGAATCAACCAGAACTATCAGCTCTCCGTATCCAATGCCACTGACAAAATGCGGTATTACCTCAGCGGCGGATATTCCGATGAGCAGGGAATACTTCCGGTCGCATACAACAAGAGGTTCAACATGAAGGCCAGCTTTGACTCCGACTTGTTCAGTTGGATAAACGTAGGCGCAAACGTTGCCTATTCGCATTACAGGAACAACGGAATCATATCCGGAACAGGCTCAAGCCGTGCCGGCGTCGTACTTTCCGTCATCAACACCCCGACATACGCAAAACCTTGGAGCGAGACCAATCCGGACTGGTACTGGACCGAGTTCTACGGAGCCAACCTCACGACTCCGTCAGAGAACCTTGCGAGAACGGAAAACAATTACAACCAGACGGACCGCCTGCTGCTCACCGGACATGCCACAATCAAGTTCCACAAGACCTTCCAGTTCAAGTCCACAGTCTCCATGGACCGCAGATGGACCCACAACTACTCGTTCCTCGACCCTATCAAGACATCTTACGGCCGCACGCAGCATGGAACGGCCTCTTCGGAAAGGGCTGACGACATGAGGATGGTATATGACAACATCTTCACATACAACAACACATGGGATGCCAAGCACAATTTCGAGGCTATGGCCGGCACATCTGCCACGACCTCGAGATGGGAAAACCTCACAGGCTCACGCAGCCATTTCTCGCCTGACTACGGCAACGCCATCTTCGGAATCAACGGAGGAAACAAAGGCGGTCTCAGAGGCCAGTCTCAGGGCTATGCAAAATGGGCCATCATGTCTTACCTTGCCCGTGTGTCATACAACTTCGACAGCAAATACTACATCACCGCGAACTTCCGTGCCGACGGCTCCTCAAAGCTTGCCCCTGGCCACAGATGGGGCTATTTCCCGTCAGTATCGGCTGCATGTCGCCTTTCCTCAGAGGACTGGCTCAAGGACGTGAGCTGGATAAGCGACCTGAAGATACGCGCCGGCTGGGGACAGCAGGGTAACCAGTCCGGACTTGCGGACTACGCGTGGGTGCAGCAGTATCATACCAACTATTATGACTGGACAGATTCTGCATATGCAGATGCCACCCCGACCCTCGGAGGCAAATCCAATATCGGCAACAAGGACCTCACATGGGAGACAACCTCACAGGCCAATGTCGGAATCGACTGGTCGATGTTCAGGGGACGCCTGAACGTTACCTTGGACGGATACTACAAGTATACGAAGGACCTGCTGATGAGCGTTCCGCTTCCGGCTCCTAATCCGGACATATTCCGCAATGAGGGCGAGATGTCCAACTGGGGAGTGGAGCTTGCCGTCAATTCCGTGAACATCGAGAAGAACGGATGGAGCTGGACCACCGATTTCAACATCTCCATGAACCGCAACAGGCTCGAGAAACTCGACCTCCAGCAAGTTTATTACTACACCCAGACCTCTGAGGCCCTTAGCGAATATGTCGTGAGGATGACTCCTGGAAGGCCCCTCTCGCAGTTCTGGGGCTATACGGCCCTCGGAGTTGACCCTGAGACGGGAATGGTAATATATGAGGACTATAACAGTGACGGCAAGATAAATGTCGCAGACAAGCATTATATCGGTGATGCCAATCCTTGGTTTACAGCCGGAATGACCAACACAGTAAGCTGGAAAGGCCTTAGCCTGAGCATCCTGCTGACAAGCTCTGTCGGAAATGACATCTACAATGCCTCCCGCATAGAGATGATAGGAATGTACAACGGAAGCAACCAGATTAAAGATGCTGTAAGACGCTGGAGGATTCCCGGACAGGTTACGGACATCCCGAAAGCCGGAGAACTTGACAACCTCAAGGCTTCCACCAGATGGGTCGAGGACGGTTCGTATCTGAAAATCAAGAATATCACCCTTGCATATGACATACGTCATCCTGCCCTCAAGAAAGCCAATATCTCGAGCATAAGGCCGTATGTGACGCTTGACAACATGGTCACGTTCACAAAATACTCCGGCTATGACCCCGAGATGAGCCAGTGGTCGAGTGCAACGAACATGGGCATCGACTGGGGAACCTACCCTTGCGTCAAGACCGTCCTGTTCGGTGTGAACATCGAATTCTGACATTTGCTTTCATGAGGAATTTATAAATCAATCTGAGGAAAAATGAAAAAGACATATATCACAACTGCGCTTATCTGCCTTGCAGCCCTCTCTTCCTGCGACCTGGACCTCTTTCCGGAGACAGGGTACAGCGAGGGAAACGTAAAGGTTGACGATAATACGGACGAATCGCAGTATTCCACAAGGGAGGACATGAAAGGACTCCGTGACGCAATCTATGCCAGCTGGACGAAGGATATCCAGGAGAAAGGATACCTTGACTGGCTGGTCTATGCCGAGTGCCGACAATGCATATGGCGGAAACCCCGGTACCGGTGAGCTGATGGCCATAGAGGCCAACAAGCAGGACGCTGAGAACAAGAATGTGGTCCGTGACTGGGACTGGTATCTCTCGCAGGTGAGCAACTGCAACAATATAATCTGCAACATAGACCGCATAAAGGAGGCGGACGCTTCCATGACAGACAGGGAATACGGGGAATGGAAGTCCGAGGCATACTGCTGGAGGGCCTGGCTGCTTTTCCAGATGTCGCAGATTTGGGGTGACATTCCTCTTGTCAACACCATCCCTCCTGCCATAACTGCGGAAAATATTGAAGAGGTCTATGACGCGTACTTCCCGTCAAGGACAGCGAGGGCGGACATCTATGCCCGGATAATCAAGGAACTGGAGTTCGCCTGCCTTAACGCTCCGGATGTAAGCCATTCTGACAAGTTTCTCTTTACCAAGGCTTTCGCCCACGGGATGCTCGCCAGGATATATGCCGAGGAGACCGCGCGCGACTGGACCAAGGTGGCGGAGAATTGCGAGGCTGTGGAATCGATGGGCTTTTCGCTGGTGGACGACTATGCCAAGATGTGGGCATATGACGAGACTGATGCGGTACGCAACACTTCCGAATCCATTTTCGAGGTGACATGGACACGCAGCAGCGGGAACTGGGTATGGATGATGTTCCACAGGAATGCCTACAATCCGGATGACAGCTATTCATGGATCAAATGGATTACTCCTTCACGCGACCTTATCGCCGCCTATGATGCCGAAGGGGATGTGGTGAGGAAGAACGCCTGCATCATAATTGACGAGGCCTCATGGTCTAACTATTGGCCGGGCAGCGAATATGCTTTCATGCACAAGTGTCCGACCAATGCATCCAGCACCATCCTTATGCGCCTGGGAGAGATTTATCTTCTTCATGCCGAGGCTCTTGCAATGGCGGACGACTATGACGGAGCGACAGAGTATGTGAACAGGATACGTCAGAGGGCCGGTCTGAAAGGCATATCGCGCCCTAAGAGCCGCGATGAGATGATTGAGGCGATTCTGCATGAGAGACGTCTGGAGCTTGCTTTCGAGGGATTCCGTTTCTTTGACCTTCTTCGTCACGGGATTGACAAGGCAAAAGCGGTCCATGATGCGATGCCGGGCAAGGACAGGTACTGGCAGAGCAGGTTCCCCCTGTCTGAAGAGACCGTCCTGATGCCTATACCTCAGACTGCGCTTGACAAAAACCCGAGTCTTGTCCAGAACGCCGGATATTGATGTGTAATGAGGAGGGGTGCATACTGCAAGACACCCTCTTAAAAAGATTTGAATATGAAATTTACAAGGATATTGCTTTTCTCAATGATGGCTGGAATGTGCGCCTGCAATTGCACGACCGAGAAGCCGGAAGACGGGCCTCAGCCTGCAGGACCAGAGACTCCTCAGCCCTCAGGCAAGGATGTCATTGCCTATGTGACAACTTGTGACGGCTCAAAACTTTTCGAGGCAAGCGGCTTCGATTTCGGGAAACCGGGCAGCATGTCTCCGTATCAGGTTACATATGACAAGAATTCCGCTTCGCCGCAGATTGACGGCTTCGGCTTGGCAATAACTACTGCCACGGCTTATAACTTGCTGCAAATGAGCAAGGAAGACCGCACTGCTTTTCTCGCGGAGACATTCTCCAAAGACAAGGGAGCTGGTTCAAGCCTGATTCGCGTGGCAATAGGAGCATCGGATTTCTGCCTCAGGGACAATTACACATGGTGCGACACTCCGGGACTGGAGAATTTCGCGGTGCATGCCGAGGACAGGGACTATCTGTTTCCGGTATTGAAAGAAATCTATGAAATCAACCCTGACGTCAAGATAATAGGCTCGCCATGGTCTTGTCCCAAATGGATGAAAGGCGGCGGCTCATGGGGTTATGAGGGGTATGACAATGCCGTTCTGGAAAGGAGTTTCGATTCATGGACAAGCGGCCGTCTCAAGCCTTCGTGCTATCAGGCATATGCAGGGTATTTCGTGAAGTGGATAAAGGCGATGCAGGCCGAAGGGTTTGACATCCACGCCATAACGATGCAGAATGAGCCTCTGAACCACGGAAACTCCATGTCGATGTATATGCCTTGGAGAGACCAGGCTGCATTCCTGAAAGTGCTCGGACCTGCAATGGACAAGGCCGGCCTGGGGGACGTGAAGATTCTGCTGTTCGACCACAACTACAACTATGACAACAAGACCGGCCAGCAGAATTACCCGCTGAACATCTATGCGGACCCTGAGGCTGTCAGATGGGCTGCCGGTTCCGCATGGCACAGCTACGGCGGTTCGGTGTCGGAACTTGACAATATCCGTGCGTCGGCCCCTGAGAAGGACATATATTTTACCGAGGCCTCCATCGGGGAGTGGAACTATAATTTTGAAAGATGCCTTGTGGATGACTTCTCGTCCATTTTCCTCGGAACACTCAGGCGCGGGGGCAAGGGAGTGACATTGTGGAACCTCATGCTTGACGACAAGAAAGGCCCTTACAGCCCTCATGACGGCTCATGCAAGACATGTTTCGGCGGAGTCACAATCAATTCGTCCGACTACAGCACAATCACAAAGAATACCCACTGGTACAATGTGGCTCATGCCAGCGCTGTCGTAAAGCCTGGCGCGAGGATGATGTCCACAGGAGGATTCCAGCTGCCTTCAGGCCTTGAATGCGGCATGTTCCTCAATCCGGACGGCTCAGTGGGCGTGCTCCTGTGCAACAGGAATGCGGACGGGCAGCAGCTTGTGTTCGCCAACACGAAATTCACTGTCAAATATACCGTGCCGGGCAAATGTATCGCTTCGCTTCTGTGGCATGAGTGACGGAGTGCCCGCATACGGTAAAACAAAGAATCAAAGACATAACACATGAACAGATATATAAAATATTCGATGACGCTCATTTGCGGGGCT
>OFGJ01001493.1_pt1 | contig 11068 bp, 7 predicted proteins | sample 1521731 | NCBI WGS metagenome assembly OFGJ01 (sample SAMEA3504126, study PRJEB24116) | mouse gut metagenome | biome: mouse gut; feature: mouse-associated habitat; material: faeces | place: Denmark | collected 2011 | reverse complement strand
TAACCTTTATTTTCCAGATAAGAAGTTATCTGTTTATACGAAAAATTTTCCACTTTTGATAAAAATGCCGTAAGACCAGCAGTAATAATATATGAACTGCCAAATGGTGCAGTTCTGTAAAAATATGATTTTACTGCCTTTTTATTATGAATATTTAAAAGCACATCAGTTTGTGCCATAACAAGATGATACTCATCAAAAGGCAGCAGCTCATCAAACATTTTTGTTTTTAGAAATATATCTTTAAGGGGTGTATTTAAAAGCCTGTTTTCAAAATTAATCATTAAAAAATACAAGGCTATGGCAACAGGAAAAATAGGGGTTTCAACTCAGAATTTATTTCCTATTATTAAGAAATTTCTTTATTCTGATCATGAAATATTTCTTCGTGAGATAGTGTCGAATGCAGTAGATGCTACTCAGAAATTGAAGGTGCTGGCATCGTCCGGTGAATTTAAAGGAGATGTTTCCGGACTTCGGGTGCGGGTGAAAGCTGACAAAGAGGCAGGAACCCTGACGGTGTCCGATAGTGGTATCGGAATGACTCAGGAAGAGGTTGAGAAATATATTAATCAGATTGCTTTTTCAGGTGCTGAAGAATTTCTGGAGAAGCACAAGGATGATGCGGCAACCATCATCGGGCATTTTGGTTTGGGATTTTATTCCGCTTTTATGGTGGCGGACGAAGTACACATCGATACGCTTTCTTATAAAGAAGGGGCAAAACCGGTTCATTGGGAATGCGACGGCGGTACGGAATACGACATGGAGGAAGGTTCCAAGAACGAGGTGGGAACGGAGATCACCTTGTTTTTAAACGAGGACTGTCTGAAGTTCTGTAACGAATATGAAGCGCGGAGCGTGATCAAAAAATACTGTTCGTTCATGCCTACGGAGATTTATCTATCCAAAGCGAACGATACCGCGACGGAAACGATCAAGCCGGAAGAAAAGCTAGATACCGATACGGTGATCGAAACGATCAAACCGGAAAAAGAGGACGAAGAAGAAAAATTAAAGATCAAAAGGCGTCCCGAGCTTTTGAACGAAACGACGCCTCTTTGGGCGAAACATCCCAACGAGTGTACCAAAGAGGAATATCTGGAATTTTACCGCAAAGTATTTAACGATTATAAGGAACCCTTATTCTGGATTCATTTAAATATGGACTATCCTTTTAACCTGAAAGGAATTTTATATTTCCCGAAGATCAACATGGAGTACGAATCTATCGAGGGAACGATCAAGCTGTATAACAATCAGGTATTTATTGCGGATAACATCAAAGAAGTCATTCCCGAATATCTGCTGTTGTTAAAGGGCGTGATCGATTGTCCGGACCTGCCGCTCAACGTATCGAGGAGCGCATTGCAGAACGACGGATTTGTAAAGAAGATTTCCGAATATATCTCCAAGAAAGTGGCGGATAAGCTTTCCGGTATGTGCAAGACGGAAAAAGAAGAGTATGAAAAGTATTGGGATGACATCAGCCCGTTTATTAAATTCGGCTGCTTAAAGGATGATAAATTCTGCGAGAAGATGACGGATTACATTTTATTCAAGAATCTGGACGGCCAGTATATGACTCTGCCCGAATGCCTTGAGGTGAATAAGACCGATCCCGATGAAGCGGACGGGAATGGAGAAGGGAACGAAGCTTCTGCAGTAGATGAAAACGGAAATAAAGTCGAAGCGGAGACGGTAGACGAAAACGGGAATAAGGTCCAGACGGAAAGCACAGACGAAAACGCGGACAAGGCAGAAGAAAGCGGGACGGCGGTAGACGAGGACGGTAATCAGGTCGAAGCGGAAGTAGTGGACGAAAACGACGGCGATGCGGCAGACAGCGGGGACGAAGATGCCGACGGCGAAGAAGATAAAAAGGAAAAGACCGTATATTATGTTACGGATGAAGTGCAGCAGAGCCAGTATATCAATATGTTCAAGGCAGCCAAAATGGATGCGGTAGTGCTGACGCATAATATCGACCAGCCCTTTATTTCCCAGTTGGAGGCAAAGAACGAAGGCATTAAGTTCAAACGTATCGACGCGGACTTAGAAGATACGTTAAAAGCGAAAACCTCCAAGAAAGCGGAAAAAGAAATGGAAGAACAGGCGGAAGAGATCGCAAAGATCATGAAAAAGGCTTTGAAAAAAGATCATCTTACCGTGAAGGTAGAGAAACTGAAAAATAAGAAGATTTCTTCCATGATCACCTTATCCGAGGAAAGCAGGCGGATGCAGGATATGATGAAAATGTATTCCATGGGCGGCGCGGGAATGTTCGGCGCGGAAGGAGAAGGCGAGACGCTTGTCTTAAACGCGAACCATCCTCTCGTACAGTATGTGGTGGAACATAAAGACGGGGACAATACGAAACTGATCGCGGAACAGCTTTACGACCTTGCCAAGATCCAGCATGCGCCGTTAGAGCCGGAGGCAATGAGTAAATTCGTAGCGAGAAGCAACGACATTATGATGCTGCTTGCAAAATAAATGAGACAGACAGGGAGGGTATCCGGGGGTCCGGATATCCTCTTCTTTGGGTTTACGGTAGGATAGCAGCCTGTCAGGGAAGGAGAGTACAGATGAAAGCAGTAAATTTATATATTCTGACCAGAAATACGAATCCTCAATTATACGGGGAATATGAAAATATATTGGCGGGCCGTGCAGAATGCCAGAAGGTAAGGCAGGAGGAGTTTCAGTGCCTGAATGCGCTAGTGGGTGAATTGATGGAAAACGGTTTATCCGTCAGAAATTTGGATGGTTTTTATTATTCCTTTACGATAGAACAAATCGGAAAAGAATTTGACCTGTTAAAGATAGCGCATCATGAGACGGTATTGAATCTGGAACTGAAGAGCCGTCTGATTCCGGAAAAGGACATCGAAAAGCAATTAGTAAAAAACAAGCATTATCTGAACTATCTGGCTCCTGAAGTCAGGCTGTTTACTTATATTCAGGAAACCAATGCCTTTTATAAATTAGAAGCCGGAAGACTGCGAAAAAGTACCGTAAAAGAAGTGATCCATGAAATAAAAAAGATGAAGAGCTTTGAAGAGAGAGATATCAGCCGGCTGTTCAGGGTAAGGGATTTTTTGATTTCGCCGTTGAACACGCCGGATAAATTTTTAAACGGCCAGTACTTTTTGACGCAGCAGCAGGAAGAAATCAAAAAAGAGATAATAAAAGATATAGAAAAAAACGGGACGTTCAGACTGTGGGGAATCACAGGTTCGGCGGGAACAGGGAAAACGCTCTTATTATATGATCTGGCAAAAGCCCTCCGGCAATATGGGAAATGCTGCATCGTACATAGCGGGATGCTGTGCGATGGTCATAGATATTTAAATGATGAGTTCGGCCATGTCGATGTCTATGAACCGAAATCGGCCGTCTATAATTTGCTGATTCGGTATGATTTTATTTTCGTGGATGAGGCGCAGCGCATCTACAATAAAAATTTAAATATAATTTTGGAGGCGGCGAAAGACAAAGGTATGCCCTGCGTCTTTTCCTACGATTATTTTCAAGTGCTGTCCCATAAGGAACAAAGGAGAAACATACCGGAAAAGTTAAGGAGCGTACCGGGGTTTCAGGAAAGAAAACTGACTGACAAGATCCGGTCAAATAAAGAGATCGCTTCTTTTATCAGGAATCTGATCGATCTAAACGATAAATCACGAATCCCGTACAAATACGAGGATATTGAGGTAGTATATGCGAATAACGAAGAAGAGGCGGACGACATTATAACCTATTATTCTAAAGAAAGAAACTATAAGTTTATCGGATATACACAGTCCAGATATTATAAAAATTCCATCGATCATTTTCCGGGAGAAATAAATACGCATGAAGCGGTCGGTCAGGAATTTGATAATGTTATGATTATGATGGACGGGAATTTCAGATACCATGATAACGGAAGGTTACAAGGGAAAAAGCATCCCAATCCGGACTATATTTTTTATAAATTGTTATATCAGGGAGTGTCAAGGCCAAGAGAAAAGCTGTGCATTTTAGTGATCGGCAATATGCCGTTGTTTGAAAAGATATTGTCGATCAAGAGCGGATGCGGCCGTTTTTCAGGAGAGAACCGGAGTGAGTAACTGCATAAGAAAATTGGAAGGAATGGAGGATTTACCGCCATTTTACGCCGATGCAACCTGTAGTTAACATGAAAAAACTAAAAAGCAACACAAAATGGATAGAGTTTACATCCTGTATTTTCTATCATGGTTCTATCATTTATAATAAATGTAAGAGGCATCCGCGCGGACCAGCCGGACAGAAAAACGAATGTGCCGGTACATAATCTTTGCCATACCGTTATAAATGAAATAAAACCGAAAGGAAATACTTTACTATGAGTTTAGGAGAAAACTTACAATTTTTAAGGAAGAAAGAAAACATTACGCAGGAACAACTGGCGGAGAAGCTGGAGGTGTCCAGACAATCCGTATCGAAATGGGAATCGGACACTACCTATCCGGAAATGGATAAACTGTTGCAGATCTGCGAGATCTTCCGCTGCAGTATGGACGATCTTGTAAGAAAAGACATTAGTGTCATTTATGTGGAGGACAAAGCGCAATATGACGCCCATATGAACCGGTTCAGTAAAAGGATCGCACTCGGGGTAGGACTGATCCTGTTTGGAATCTGTGTTTCCCAATTTTTACAAATAGGGATGCCGCCGGAAGGGAAACTTATGACCGCGGTGTTTCTTATCTTTTTGATCATAGCGGTAGCGATCTTTATTGTTGCGGGGATGCAGCACAGCGAGTTTGAACGGAAAAATCCGTATATAGAAGAGTTTTACACGGAAGAAGAAATAGACCGTTTCAACCGTAAATTCCCCGTCATGGTCGTAACGGGCGTAGTGTTGATTTTGGTGGGCATGATCGTCAGTTCGTTAGGTGAAGGCGGCCTGCAGGCAGAAAAAGAATTTGCCGATTCGCTCTTTTTTCTGTTTATATCCGTGGCGGTTCCTATTTTGGTGTATGCGGGGATACAAAAAGGAAAGTTCGATATTAAAGAATACAATGCGATACACAATAAAGAAACGGAAGAATATAAAAGAAACCGGCTGCTGGGAGCGGCCTGCGGCTGTATTATGATGGCCGCATTCATCCTTTATCTGATTTGCGCATTAGCCTTCCATCAATGGGGAATGCCTACCGTGATCATTTTTCCGGTATTCGGGATCCTCTGCGGGATTGTGAGCGTGGTACTGAATATGAAAAAATAGAGGGCGGCCGGAGGATTGTAATAAGATTCTGTCAGACTGTTACGGAGTATCGGCCCCGCCCTGTATATGCAGTGCGATCCCTTCATTCCCGTATCCCGGGCCGGCCACAAACTGTACGACGGAGTCCGTCAGCATGGCTTCATCCGGAAAATGCACATGGCCGGCAAGGACGCATACGACAGGGGAATCTTCGCCTAATATCTTATCCTGAAAGGCTATTGTATTGGCGTCGGGAAAGATGCCGCCCCGGTCCGCCATGCCGACGGAAACGGGACTGCTCCATACCGTAGAGGCCTGTTCAAGCAGCGTTTCCGTGGAAAAGGGCACATGCAGCAGGACGATAACGGGTTTTCCCATGGCAAGCGCTTCTTCCATAACGGGAAGCGCCTCCGCTTCTACCTGATTGGAACTGTTATCTACGCAAAGGATGACCAGTTCTTCGTATTCCGTAATGGAAGCAGCGGGATTTTCTTTCATAAAAGGAGCGAACAGAGGGCGGTATTGCTGTCTGCCCGTTTCCGTCATATATTCCCAAGGATAAGTCCAGTCGTGATTTCCTAAAGTATAACAGTAAGGTATCTTTAAGGCGTCCAGATTTTGCGCTAAAAAGTTTAAATTTGCTTCGGAAGGAAAATCAATGATATCGCCGCCTAAAAGCAGCATATCTGTTTCCGTCTCATTGGCATATTCCATCCATTTCGGAAAATTTTCATAAGAGTCTTTGCCGTCGGCGTCTTTAAAAAGTCCGGTACGCGGCAGGGCGTTCTCCGTTACCTGCGTATCTTCCGTGCCGTCTAAAACGATCATATGGGTATCGGAAAGAAATAATAGATCGTAGTTTTTTTCGATCCCCGGAATGACAAGCGTCTTTTGGGCGATATGCAGACCGGAATATTTGTTCTTATCTATGGCAGGCGTATTTACGCTTTCCGATTCCTGCACGGAGGCGGCAGGCGGATTATCGGGAAGGGATGGAGCGCTTGGACTGCCGGCCCCGCAGCCATATAATAAGAAAGCGGACAATATGCAGAAAAAAAGAGTTCCTGTTTTTTTAGTTATCATAGCATTCTCCATTTCCGCCGTCCGGCTATTCGGCACTCTCCACGATTTTGGTATCGGAGCTGCCGGCAATGGCCTGCCCGATTACTGCCGCCGTGAGGCGCTTAAAATTGCTTCCGGAAGAAGTTGCGCCCGTTAAGGCGTCCAGATCGGAGGCATTTTGCCTCTCAAGCAGTTCGGCGGCGTAATAGCGGGTATATTCGTTGGGATAGGTACCGGTAACAGACTCCATATTTTGCATATAGGCATTGTCCCACGCCTTGATATAGCCGCCCGGGTCTTTGGCGTTAAATTCCGTGTAAACGATCTTATTGTTTTTTACCATAATACAGATATATTCCTTCCAGCCGTGGGAATAATCGGACATTTCGGCGCTGTAAAAGCCGTCCTGCATCTTTGGGGCGGACCCGCAGCCGGACAAGCCAAAAGTCAATATCAATAATCCTAATAACAGTTTTTTCTTCATCATGAACCTCCAATCGTCTAATGAACTTCCGTCTGCTTATTCCCTGATCTTAACCTGTGAGACGTAATTTTTTAAATCTTCGGCCTGCGCTAAGGACTGTGCCGCCATTTCGTCATTTCTGTCGGCGATGTTGCGAAGGGCGAGAAGACTGCCGCCGGCGTTGTTGACCGCGTCAGTCTGTTCTTTCACTGTGTCGGCAAGGCGGCAGGAAATATCCCGGTACTGGCCGGTAAGATCGGAAATCTCCTGAAAGGTTCTGGCCGTCTGATTTGCCGTATCGAGGCCGGCCTGAATGGTTTCTGCGGATCTTTCGATCAGACTGCTTGTTTCCTTCAGCGCCTGGGCGGTCTGGGTGGAAAGTTCCCGGATCTCTTCCGCCACGACGGAAAAGCCTTTTCCGGCTTCTCCCGCTCTTGCGGCTTCTACGGAAGCGTTCAGGGACAGGAGGTTGGTCTGACGGGAGATATTATCGATCATCAGGCTGACCTTCGATATTTCGTTTACGGACTCATGGATCTGGGACATAGAATCCAGCATATCCTGCATATAGTCCCGTCCCAGATTTGTTTTCTCGGTTGCCATTTCCGCACATTGTTCAATCATAAGGACGTTATCCCTGTTTTTATCGATGGAAGAACTGATTGCAGCCATATTGCGTTCCATGTCGCTTAAAACGTCGGTCTGTTCTTTGGAACCGCTCAGAAGCTGCCTGGCGTTGTCGGCTACTTCCAGCGAGGAGCGGTTCATTTTTACCATCGTCTGGTTGAGGGCGTCCGTGATGTTGCAGAGTGAATCCCGTATGGAAGAAAAATCGCCCTTAAAATCGTCGGGAATATCGTTCGCATAATTGCCCTCGGCAAGCGTGCTCAAAGACACCTGAATATTCTGTATGTAGCGTCTTAAGCTGGAGACGGTGCTGGAAAGCGCTTCCGTCAGGATACTTGTCTCGTCATTGGTGTGGGACAATATGACTTCGTCGGAAAGATTGCCTGCCGATAGCGCCTCCAGCCTTGAGGTCGCAGAGGACAGCGGGCCGGAGATGCGCTGGGAAACAGGCACCATAACGACGGCGGCAGCAAGTAAAAGGAGGAAGGCGAGCAACAGGGAGATCCCCGCGGACATATAGGTGGTCTTCATAAACTCGATCCTTGGCGCATATAAAAATAAAGCCCAGTTTGTTCCCGCGATCGGCGAATATCCCGTATAAAATATCTGATAACCGATCCGGTTTCCCAGTTCCATTTTTTGGGAGCCGGTTTGGAAAGCAGTGATCTTATGGAATTGATCCACATTGCCGGCGGAAGGATATAATTCGTAAACATTGAGCCCGTCGATGATATTTTGCACGTTCCTGTCGCCAATGATATCTCCGTTTTCATTGATGATGCAGGCGCTGCCGGTGTCGCCCAATACAAGCGGGTTTAAAACGTCGCTTAACAGATCGTATTTATAACTGCCGATCAGATATCCTGTGACTTGATCTTCCAGTTTTAAGGGCGCTCCTACGCAGAGCTGGAGAGTGCCCTCGTCATAATAGGGTTCGCCGATGGTGATATTGCCGGTCCGGGTCATCATGGAATAGTATTTCGTTTCGGCAATAGAATCCGGCGCCATAGCGTCTCCGTAAAGTTTCTTTCCTGCGGTATCATAGGATGCCAGCCAGACAAATTCTATCTGCAGTTTGATCGTATCCAAACGCGCCTGTTTTTCTTCAGGGGAAATGTTTTCGTGGAGAAAAACTTCTTCCGTCGAAAAGTTGAACATCCGTTCCGTGAGAAGATGCAGATTGGAACTGACGTTTTGCGCGGCGATCCGGGCCGCGATCTGCATACTGTCCAACTGCATGGCGTCGGTAGAGCGGACGCTGCCTTTGAACATGATTGTGGTGATCAGCGCCGTAGTCAGTATAGCTGCGGACATTACATAAAAGATAATTTTGTGTTTTAAATCATGGTAATTCTTCATGGTAAGACTCCTTTACTGCGTGTACCTCATTCTCTATCACATTGATTTTTATGTTATCACAAATAGGAAAAATTGCCTAGTGGCATTTTCCATAATTCTGACCTGTGTCCGCAACGAAACATTTTTCAGGATCGTATCTTAAATTCTAAAATAAATTAAGCTTATAAAAAATAAAAATCATTGTAAAATATAAAAATCATTGTAAAATATGCACAAATTTCGAAAGTATTCTTTTCGTATAAGTTACAAAGTTATAAAAACAGACTTGTCAAACGGGTTCGATAATGGTATTATGAAACCGTTATCGGAAACGTTACCGATAACGGTTTCATTCATTTCCTAATACAGGAAATAAAAAGAAAAGGAGAGGTATATTTTATGAAAAAGAAACTTTTAAGCGCACTTTTGAGCGTATCCATGATCGCTGCTATGCTTGTGGGCTGCGGCGGCGAAGGAAATGCCGACAGTAAGACACCGGAAACAAAGGCACCGGCAGAAAACGATGCAGAAGCGCCGGCGGAAAATGATGCGGAAGCACCGGCAGACAATGACGCACAGGCAAATGCAGGCGGCGGCAGCGTATATTATCTGAACTTCAAACCGGAAGTAGACGAGGTCTGGCAGGAGATCGCAGCGGCTTATACGGCAGAGACCGGTGTGGAAGTTAAAGTAGTTACGGCGGCAAGCGGTACTTACGAAGAAGTATTAAAATCCGAGATCGCAGGCAGCAATGCGCCTACTTTATTCCAGATCAACGGACCGGTAGGATATGCAAACTGGAAAGATTACTGCATGGATCTGACAGATACGGATCTGTATGCGTCCCTTTCCGACCAGAGTCTTGCGGTGACGGGAGACGACGGTAAAGCATACGGCATTCCTTATACGGTAGAAGCATACGGAATTATTTACAACGACGCTATCATGCAGAAGTATTTTGCAATGGACGGCGCGGTTGTAACAAGCGTAGACGAGATCAATAATTTCGATACTTTAAAATCAGTAGTAGAGGATATGCAGGCTAAAGCGGCAGACTTAGGGATCGACGGCGTATTCGCATCTACCTCTTTGATGCCCGGCGAGGACTGGAGATGGCAGACACATACGGCAAACCTTCCGATTTATTATGAATTTGAAGAAAAAGGCGTCAGCGATGCGGATGAGATCACTTTCTCATACGGAGAGAATTTCAAAAACATCTTTGACCTGTACATTAACAATTCAACCTGCGCACCGGGATTACTCGGCAGCAAAGACGTAGCTTCTTCCATGGCGGAATTTGCCTTAGGAAAATGTGCGATGGTACAGAACGGTAACTGGGCATGGAGCCAGATCGCAGAAGTAGACGGCAACGTAGTAGTGGAAGGAGACGTACATTTCTTACCGATCTACACGGGCGTGAGCGGAGAAGAAAATCAGGGCTTATGCATCGGTACGGAAAACTACTGGTGTATCAACAGTCAGGTTCCGGCAGAAGACCAGCAGGCAACTTTAGAGTTTGTAAAATGGATGATCAATTCTGACGCAGGAAAAGATTACATGGTTAACAGATTAGGAAACGCAGCGCCCTTTACCACATTCGGCGACAGCGAAAAACCTTCCGATCCTTTGGCAAAATCCATGTTAGCTTCTATGGAAAGCGGAAAGACGGCAGTGCCGTGGGCATTTACCGTATTCCCGAGCCAGGATTTCAAAGATGATTTCGGCGCGGCATTGTTAGAGTACTGCAACGGAAACATGACATGGGAAGACGTTACGGCTCTTGTAGTATCCAGATGGGCAGAAGAAAAGGCGGCAGTTGCACAGTAAAAGCCTTGAGGGAAAACAGAATAGAGTTGTCATAAAAGAAAGTGGGGCACTTCGCAGCTTAGCCTGCGAAGCGCCTTTTTAAATCTTTGAAGCGAAGTAAAAAGAAACGCCGCAGGATGCTGCCGTACTGCTTCGTTGATATCCGTCAGAGGTACGTTTCTTTTCCGGCTGCGTACCCCAATGGCAGACGGAACGGAGGGACATCCGGCGGATATCAACAGAGGCAGTGCATCAGGAGACGGCGGCGGATTTAATGCTGCGCCAGAGGCGCAGATTGAAGTAGGAGGGAAAACCATCATGGAAAAAACATTAAAAAAATATTTTCTTGTTTTTACATTACCGACTCTGGTAGCGTTCGCATTTGCATTCATCATACCGTTTGCACAGGGAATTTATTTATCTTTTTGTAATTTTACAACGGTATCCAATGCAAAATGGGTAGGTTTGGAAAACTATAAAAAGGCGTTTGGCAGCAGTCAGGGCTTTATGAATGCCTTTGGATTTACGGCGGG
>OFGJ01001474.1_pt1 | contig 11240 bp, 7 predicted proteins | sample 1521731 | NCBI WGS metagenome assembly OFGJ01 (sample SAMEA3504126, study PRJEB24116) | mouse gut metagenome | biome: mouse gut; feature: mouse-associated habitat; material: faeces | place: Denmark | collected 2011 | reverse complement strand
GCAAAGATAGCGATTCAGAGCCAAGTTGAAAATACTCATTTGAACCTGATAAATTTATCACTACATTTGTATGATGCAATAAGAAGACAAGTCATGACATTCAAGGAACTGGAACAGCAATATCAGGAAACCTCACCGGAAAAATCCGCAACATTTATGAACTTCGCCAGAAAGGCCTGGAAATCAGGAGAAATGAGCATGGCGGAAGTAATGAACGCACTCGCAAGAATTGCCGATGCGGATACTGAAGAATGCAGAATCATAGGCAGAAAAGGAACGGGAATGACATATGAGCAGAGACAGAGGCTCACCATGGGGGCAAAACTTGTCGCAGGTCTCCTTGTACTCCTGTGCGAAAGCCGCTCCAAAAATGAAACGCGCTCAAGAGCCCTGCTGTTCCTTGAATATGCATCCTACCTGAACAATTACAACTACGACCTGATGAGACTTGCGGTCATGAGCTGCTCATATGCAATGACTTCCCCCGGATTCTCATGGTCTATGACAGAAAACGCCGGCGGCATCGACATGCTGACATATAAGATGCTAAACAATGCATCATTTGACAAAAATCAGAAACTTGAGCCGATACTCCTTGACGGGAGAGGTTCAGTGTCAATTGCCGACGGACTTCTCAGGGTATCCTCGACCCAATCTTGGGAAAAATACGTAAAAGCCTACTCCAGCCATGAAGACACCGTGGAGGTATGCACACACAATGTCAGGGACGAAAAACTCAAAGCCTCTGCCATAGATAATGTGGAATCAATGAACAGTTTCGCGCATACATTCATGATGTCCCAGAAAATGCCGAACAAACCAAGGCAAAAGCAATCCTTCCACAAGCTGTCAGCCGGCGAGAGATATACGATAATGCTGGGTAGCGAAAAAGAGGACGGCGACCGGAAATATTTTGAATGCACCCCGCTCAGAACGAATTGCGAGGAAACGTGTGAACTTCATGATGAGGAACTTGTAACAGGCATCCGCACAAACGAGCTGAGCAAATATCTCTACTCGGATGACTGCATAAAAGACGCGCGCCTTATTGATGACAGGGCTCCCATGCAATTTTCCATCAAGAATGCATACATGAAATATTCGAAAGCCAAAGCTACCGAAGACATGGCTTCCAAGCGCGTATATGAAGCAAAGGTATTGGACATATACAACGGACATACCCCGGACAAAGACAGGGTAAGGCTGATTTCCGACAAAGGATATGGCGGCCTCATGCGGCTCAGGGGGCAATACAAAAAAGATGACATCATATTAGTACACACTGTATCTGTGATAGACAGGGACAATAAACTTTTCATCAATATGGACCTTCCTCTGTTCGATTACAGGGAAATGCCCGGGAGATTCGATGAGGAAAATCTCCTTGACGAGTTTATTCTCACTAAAGATACCGCAATGGCAAGCCAGGAGATGGACGGAAGCACAAAAGCTTCAGTTTCGGCAAATGCCGGCATAGTCAGACAGCTCGGCACAATAATGTCCCTGACCAAAGCGGAAAGCTCGATGGCACGTTACCGCGACTTGCTTACATCCGCCTTCATGCTGGGCACGGCCGGAGACACCGCCACAAAATATGAGATTCTTTCACGCGCGGAGTTCATGCGCCAGTGCCTGCGTATTGCGGAAGGGCTGCCGGCACAGGAACGCAGCGCCTCATATCAGCTTGCGGAACATGAGAACCGCATCATAAAAGCCCTCGGCTACATGGATACTCCGGAAGACATATACGGCATCTCTGCCTTGCTTCAGGATGCCAAGAGTGACAGCGAGAAAGAAATAGCAAGACTGCTCATGACCTATTCGCTGTCCCTTGCCTCACCCGATGACATCAAGCCATCAGAGACGGACATAAGAAGACGCATATGCGGAGTCCTCGGAGTCAAGGACCACTTGCGGGATACAGGCACGAAAGGAGGCGGCAAATACGGCAAAGGCGAGCTTGCAGATGTCGAGTTCAAGGCATCATACGTCATGAGCAACGTGGACGGCAAACCGGACCTGTACCGCCAGGGACGCGGACAGGTATTTGAGGCAGTATGCGGCTTCCTCAATAAAGACGGAGGAACCGTATATATAGGCGTAAACAATTACGGAGACCCCATCACGGCAGAAGGATACGGCCTGGATGCCGACCTTAAATGGTTCCGCGACAATTTCAGCACAGTGAAGATGCAGCGCCTCCGCCAGCTCGGTCATCCCGTGCCACTGCCGAAAGACCTTGACAGCTACTGCCTGTTCCTCAATGACGAAATGGAACTGTACTTCAAGCCATCCGTACGCAACTGCATAACCATAACTCCTACCGAAGATATGGATGCAATAAAAATCATCGTGAAGCCCTCGGAATTCGAAATCGCCAAACTCTATACGGACAACAAATGGAAAGACGGGACAGTATATGTCAGAAAAGGCGGGGAAACAGGCCCGATGAGCAGGCAAGAACAGGAAGAAAGACTGATGAAACTCAGGTCAGTAGGCAAAATCGAGCAATTCATCCTGACTCTTTCAGAAGCCATCGACAGACAGCGCAAAGTCATCCTGAAAGGCTATGCAAGCAGCAACAGCAACGAGGTGAAAGACAGGTTCGTAGTGCCGATAAACCTCGTTTACGACAACGAGATTCTCTGGGCATATGACTTGGAAAACAAAGAGGCAATGGAATTCCGCCTGTCAAGGATAAGTTCAATTGATACCGACATAGAAGATGCCCGATACTCCCATGCCTTCGAAAAGGGAGAAGCAGACGTATTCAGGCAGATAGACCCCAAGTTCAATTACCACATCAAGCTAAAGATAAGCATAGCCGCACTGAACAACCTCAGGGAAAACTTTTCCAATGCAAAGCACCTCCCCGAGAATGAACTGTACCTGGCATCCCCGAAAAAATGGATATTGGACACAACCCTGCACAGCCTCGACGCCGCAGCCCGCTTCTACCTCAGCTATGCCGACCAAATTGAAATCATGGAGACAGAAGACGCCGACAAGCTCCGCACCCGCATCCGCGATTTTGTAAATAAAAATATCATGCAGGAGTTATGATGCTCCTGCTTTCAGGTTTTGTTGGGACAACTGGGTGCTTGTGGTAATGTGCGGACTGACATAAACGTTAATGCGTGGCATTTCAGCAGCTTAAACTTATTGAATTTTGAATACAAATAACCCCGGCGATCGTAATATCACAACAATTAATTACAATTAATGTTATATTAGCAACAACATAACTCACAATCTTATGAAAAAGTGTTTTCTTATAATCATTTCATTAATACTTTCAGTAGCAGCTAATGCTCAGCAAGCAATTCCTGACGAGTTCTTTGGACTGAAGTTCGGCAACATCTACTCTTTGGAAGAAGTCATCTCCCATGTCGGGGACAATGGCAATTATAACAAGACTGACAATTCAATTGAGTTCAACTCAGTAAAATGGTTAGGCTACCTTTTTGATGACGTGACCTATGATGGAAGAGAATATCCCTCAATGGGTATTTTGAAGCTTACTTCAAATGTTTTCGGAGGAGTATTTTTCTCTTTATCCAATGAAGATATCCCAGAAAATCAGTCACTTGAATCTATATACGATGAATTGTCAAAAGAGCTGTCCGAAAAATATGAACTCATTGATACACCAAACCAGTTCCCCAACATTATATCTAAAATCAGCATGGATGAAAATGGGAATGCTGTAATGTTGTCATATGGAAAGTGGGACAAGGGTGATATGATAACGGTCGGATATATTTCTTTCGCAGCACTTTATTCCGACTTTGCAACTACTGTTCTTCCTACAATTCAAGACACATTCTTAGGTCTTAAAATGGGTTCACACCAAACGGCATCAACAATTAAGTCTGCAGTAGGACATAGAGGAACATTCCTGTCGGAAAACAGTGACATATATGGTAAAACTGTAACATTCAAAGACATAACATTCGCTGGAAAAGTCTGGGATTTTGGTGATTTCTGCTTGACAGAGAATGGCGAATTATATGATTTACGTGTCAGCATCAGTCTTACAGACTACAAATCCGATGATTTGAAAGAGGCAAACAGGACATATGACTCATTCAAGACTAAACTGGAAGAAAAATATGGAACTACAGAGGAGAAAAGTGATGAAGATGGTAAAAGCATCGGTTATATAGGCAACAATGGTATTGGCCTGATACTGTCCAATAGCAGAAACAAATCAAAGTCAGGGGAATACAGGAGATATGTCACTTTAGAGTATTGGCATACAACAATTTACAGTCAGCTTTACAATCAAAGCAACGATGAATTGTAAATAAGCTATAAATTATTCCAATTGGTTGTAAATATTAATCATAACATCATGAAGAGCTTTCTCAAGGTATTGATTATAGCAATCTTATCACTCGCATGCACAAAAATGCCGGCATCAGAAGAAAACTACAGCTATAATGTGTCTTTAGGCAGTACAACACTTCTGATATATGGAGGTAAAGAGCACGATGAATATTTAGGAAAGCTGAATGCCAGCAAATACGACTCCGAGTCAATATGGAACCAGTACGGTAAGTACGGCAGCCGTTACAACTCAAAATCCATCTGGAACCAATACGGCACCTATGGCAGCAAATATAACAACAACAGCCCATTCAATGATTATGCTTCCTACCCTCCGATCTTGGTCGACAAGAACGGCAAATTCTATGGATACTTCACAAGTAACAAATATAAAAGACAACGCGCAAACCTAAAACTGATTGATATAATATGCGACAACCATGAAGCAATCAGCGAGGACGTCAGCGGATGGTATGACAAGATTTTTTAGATGCCATACGCAGAACTTGTAACATTTTCCTATCCGATATACAAGCCCTTTCGATACGCTGCCCAGTTATGCTCATTTGCACAGGAAGACATAAATAGCATAAGACAGAGCTGACGGGACAATTTATCAGCATAAGGGTCCCTTACCGCTCATCGCCATTTTATGATTATCATTTTATGACGATGAGAAAAAATCATTATATTTGGAGAAAAATTCCACGCAATGAGAAATCCATTTGTCACCAACGGATATGCAGGCGCAGAATACTTCTGCGACAGAGTGGAGGAGACCGAGGACCTGAGGTCACTCCTTACAAATGAGCACAATGTCGCTCTCATATCTCCGAGAAGGCTCGGCAAGACTGAGCTTATCAGCCATGTATTTGACTGTGAAGAGTTCAAGGAATCATACTATTGCTTTTTGGTGGACATATATGCTTCCAAAAACCTGAGTGACTTCGTCAACATACTTGGTAAGTCCGTCCTTGACACCCTGAAGCCCAAAGGAAGGGCCGCATGGGAAAAGTTTCTTGGAACCATAAGCTCAATCCGCCCTGAAATATCATTCGACATCAACGGGCAGCCAAGCTGGAGCGTCGGGTTAGGAGAAATAAGGAATCCGGCAGCTACACTTGACGAAATATTCTCTTATCTCCAGTCTGCAGACCGTCCGTGCATAGTGGCAATCGATGAGTTCCAACAGATAACAAAATATGGGGACGCAACAATAGAAGCAGCCATAAGGACATACGTCCAGCAGACGACCAATGCCCATTTCATCTTCTCGGGAAGCCACAGGCATCTTATGGACGGGATATTCACCTCCCCTTCCAGACCGTTCTACCAGGGAGTCACGATAATGAACCTGAAGCCTCTGTCACTCCAGAAGTACACGGAATTTGCCATAGAGAAGTTCAGTGAAAGGGGCAAGAGCATAGATCCGGATGTTGTAGGAATCCTTTATTCACGTTTTGATGCTGTCACAAGCTACATCCACAGGGTGCTCAATGTACTTTTTTCACGTACTGACACCGGAGAAAGATGCAGCACAGACATGATTGACGAGGCTATAGACTTCATAGTCAGGCTGTCATCGGACACATACGAATCCCTGCTCTATCAGATGCCGGTAAAGCAGAGGGATGTGTTCCTGGCGATAGCATCTGAAAGGAATGCAAGAGAAATCTCCGGAAGCAGATTTGTAAAGAAATACGGGCTTTTATCTTCCAGCAGCGTATCTTCTGCCGCCAAGGGGCTTCTGGACAAGGATTTCATCACAAACGACCTTGGTTCCTATTCCGTCTATGACAAATTCTTCCTGCTGTGGCTTGAAAGACGCGGTATGCTGCACAGGTGAGGTCAGACAATGTGTGTGTGGGGGGGGACCAATAATGTTTGCCTTCAAAAATCCAAGGAAGGCCCTAAATTCAGGAAAGTTCTCCCCTCCCCATAGGAAAATCCCGGACTTTTACATATTTTAGCAAAAGTTTGAATCAATACACAATAAGGTTCGTTCTGTTGTGAAAACATTTAAAGCGGGACAATTTTGTTGGTCTCGCTTTCTTTTATTTCAATAAATGGAGGTTCAGCAGTGGGAAAATAGTCATAGGCAACAATAATGGAAAAATTTCCTATATTACAATTGGAAAAAAGGAGATTTCTGTATTTCCAAACAACCTGAGCATGTTAATATCCAAAGACGGGTACAATTGCATAGTCTAAAGAATCTGGAAACTCAGAACGGACACACTAAGTGAAACACTACCTTAGCTACTTCATATAATTGGTGTCATTACCAACAACTATGAGCTATATTTACTCATTACTTCACATATTCCGAAGTCCGAATATAGACAGGAACTGTTTTCAGAATGCCCTTTCTGTTCGTATATTGATAAGTCCCAGCCAATCTAAATGTCCCGGCCACTTGCTTCCCGTCATAATAAATTTCAGAATTGGTTTCCAACTTGACAACTTTGAAATCTTCTGTACAGGCAAGTGCTTCATTTTTACTTAAAGTTTGTATTATACGGGCAGACAGACGCATACGTTCCCCAAAACGGCTGCATACAGAGTCATCAGTACGCATATAGACCGGCACTGTTTTGACAATATCTTCATTATTAGTGTAAGTATAGGTATCTTTAAAAATAAAATTTCCAATTATCTTTTTCCCATCATAATATATGTCAGTCTTTGTTTCAATTTTTACCACATCATGCTTTTCAGTCCAAGCCAAAGCTTCAGTCTTACTTAGAGTTTGAATGATTTCAAGAGATAAATATGTTCGTTCACGACTAATGTCGCAGGCTCTATCAAAATAACTATCGTATTGAAATATTCCGCAAGATGTCAACATCAAGCATGTTAGTATCAATATCATTCTTCTCATAGCATAAGGATGCGTATTCCGGCGCAATGTCGGCCAGGTAGTCCGGTGATACTCGGCCACCTTTGTTAGACATTGCAAAGATATCAATATTTCTTTCTCATGCTGTCACCTTTTAGAGTGAAGCGTATGGCTTTGTGAACGATTCTGTCCAGACAGGCCTCTGCTAGCATTTCATTGCTGAAGATTGAGTACCAGTCGGAGACTGCCAGTTGGCTTGAGAGTATCAATGATTTTTTGTGATAGCGATCGTCAATGATCTGCTCAAAGTCGTTCTGCTGCTGACCCTCAAGCTTCTTCATTCCGAAGTCGTCAATGATCAGAAGATCCAGATGTTCCATCTTTTCAAAGAACTTGAGTTCCTTGCCTTCAAGACGAGCCAAGCGTACTTCATCGAGTAGTCTGGCCAGTGTATAGTATTTTACTCGATATCCCAGTCTGCAGGCACTCTCTCCCAAAGCTGTAGCCAAGAAGGATTTTCCTGTACCCGTAGGCCCGCTGATGACGACTGTTGCACCTTGATTTATATATTCTCCAGTAGAGAGTTGAGATATGATGCCGGCACTGATTCCTCTGGATTCGCTTGTTTCAAGTTCCTCTAATGAGGCCCCTTGCCTGAAGCCGGCGTTCTTTATAAGTCTTGCTATCTTGTTGTGGTGACGCGTGTCCATCTCGCTTTGGATCAGGATTTCCAGACCGTCACGGAAGGTCAGCTTATCGGCTTGGTGAGTCTCTGTCATGGTTTTCCAGCACATGGCCATGCCTGACATATGGAGCCTGCGGAGTGATGCTGATATGTTTTCCATTATTTATTGTCTTTAGTTGGTTATTGAAAGAAGATACTGCCTCTCATGTTGATATGGTCCGTCGGATCCGGAGCTGTCAGCCAATTGTCTTCCGGAGATGCCTGCATGAGTGTCTTGATGACGTTCTCAAGCTTCTTTCCGGTGAACAGACTGTTTTCCAGGCAGATCTCACAGGCCCTGTCAAAGTATGAAGGATTATAGTCTCTCTGAAGTCTGAGCATCATGTCACATGTTTTGTAGTAGTATTCAGGAGGACAGTTCGCTCGCGATGACGCGAACATACCTTCTATCAACGCGCACAGTGCTTCTGATACGGCCTTCGCGCGGCCGATATAGTAGTTTGCAGAACGCTTTGTGAAGGCCAGAGTGTTGGATGCCAGGTGCTCGTCAAGCGATGTGTAGCCATATCCCCGGACTCTTTTGTGCACTGCCACCTGATTGCCTTTGACAAAGACCTTTACCAATGTTGCAGTAAAGATGATTTTGGCTGTGCAACCTATCAGTGTATAAGGAACAGAGTAGTAGTGCTTGTCGCAGCTCAGATATACATGGCCGTTCTGCTGGACGGTGACGTCCGCATAGCGTTTCATAAGATATGGTGTCTCAGGCAGAACCCGAAGCGCCATTCTCTCCACTGCGTGGAAGTGCTCTTCACGAGTATATGCCCGCTGCTGCATACGAGTCTGGTTATGCCTGACAAGCAGCTCATGCACCGCCATATTCAACTCTTCCAAAGAGAAGAACTGCCGATGCTGAAGTCTTGCATATATTCGGTGGTAGATCATCTGCACCTGGTTTTCTACAAGGGACTTCTGAGTTGGCTTGGCAGGATGGCAAGGTATGACGACGAAGCCGTAATGATTGCCCATGTCCTCCATAGCCTTGTTTATCGTGGGTTCATACTTGTCAGCTCTCGTCACGGCAGCTTTAAGGTTATCGGGAACAACTATTTTAGGAACGCCGCCATAGAACTCCAATGCACGTCGCAATGCATACAGGAAGTCCTCAGTCTTTTGAGAGGGAACACATAACACGAACGCATAGTCTGTGCATGCAAGAGTGGAGACAAAGGTCTGGACCTTTATCGTTTCACCTGTCTCGATGTCGCTGTAGCTTAATGTGTCACCCGCAAAGTCAACATAGAGCTCAAGACCGGGCTCGTGATGCAGAACAGATGTTCGTGCCTTCTGCGCTTTGAGATTCTGAGCCAGATGATAGAAGAACTGCGAGCGCTCATATCCGTCAGGATGTATGCGTTTATAGTCCTCCCATACAATCTGCCTGGTGACGTGCTTGCGACTCAGCTGCTCAACAAAGTCAGGCAGAAGACGAAGGAACTCCTCCATCCTTTCATCGGTATATGCAGGATTGCCGGGATGCATTCGCTTGTCCAGAACTGGGTCATCCAACTTCAGCAAGCCCTCAATACCTAACGGATCAGACTCTGCCTGTTTGACAAACTCATTTGCCTTGTCCCTGCTTATCCCTAGCGTCTTGGCAATCTGTCTGTTTGACATGCCTGACTGCTTTAATTGGAGCAATTGCTTGACCTTGCTCATATCGATTGATGTTCCTGCCATAACTCTGCTATGTTTAGTTGTTCCATAGCAGCAAAGTTATGAGATTTGTAGCAAGGGTGGCCGACAATGCTCCGGACAAGACTGAGCATCAATGGTTTAAGACTGAAAAGTGGCCGACAATAGTCCGGATTCGTGTTCGCAGACCGGCATTTTTGATGGACTCCAACAGGAGTGGCCGACAATGCTCCGGAAAAATAGAGCGCCGCGGCAGGTTTTGGTCGATTTTTACTCATTTTTTCACCTTTTTAATGGGTGAACGAGTATCTTTTTAATGGAATTTTGAACGGATTTGCTGGCCGACCATGGTCCGGATTACGCATGCGTTTTTGGAAAACTCTTGATAGCAGACTAACGCAGACATTCAGTTTGCTTGTCTGAGACGGGTGCCCTTTGCACGTGTAAATACTCCAGTTGGTGGCATTCATCCATTGTGAACCATCTCCTGAGGCATTGGCTTGAATGCTAACCAAGATAACATTCGCCTTCCATGCTCTTCCAAAGAAACGTCATCATCCTCTGGCATCAAGACTTCTGCGTCATACCCTATGTCATTAATATCATCTGCTATTCTTCTAGCAATTTCTCTTGTAGGGATGCTTCACGGAATTGGTATAGGGGCTGCGCTTGCCTATGGCATGCCGTTAATGTTGCCTTTTCCACAGGTTTTGCCGGCTTAGGACATTGTCCTGCTCTTGTCTGTCTCCATTGTGCTTTCTTCTTCATGTTTGCAGAAAAGTCAAAAGGCGCGTGTCCCGTTCTTCCTTGTTCATGGCACAAATTGGCTGGCAGGCCCATTTCACTGAACTAACATATTTATCAAATAATCTTGCGGCAATTCTGTAATCCAGGCTCCGGTTCAGATACTCCTCCAATGCTGACCTGTACTCCGGATACAGGGCGCTCACACGGCCTTGTCCTGTCACATAAGGGTCTATGCAACGCCTTTTGGCATTCACTTTTCTGCTTTCCGGTATGTCCGAGTCCGGATGGAAGATTTCATCTAAAGAACAGTAGGACTGCCACCTGGTACTATAAGTCTCGTCTGAACATAGCTTTATGATGACGGCAGGTTCATCCATATACAGGTCATCCATCTCTATAATCCCGTCTGCAACAGCTGATTTTATGATTTCCGAAAGAATCTGCATCGCATACCTGTCCGCATCGCTGCAATAGACCTCAGAGCATCTCAAAGACAAGGCAGCAAACTCCAAGGCACTGTCAGGATGCTGGAAAACCAGTTCCGACTCACCATATTCATTCTGTCCTGCAATGATGTCATCGTAAAGACGCTGTGCCGTATCCTGCGACGCGAAACGATAATTGACCATATTCCCGAGCGTATATTCCATACGGTCGGCGGACAGCTTCGGGGAATCGTTGTCTGCAACAGGATACTGATGGTAATCTGTGACGGCGTCAACAGGAATGCCGTAGCTGGAAAGAATATTTCTTATCTCCTCACTGGCGTGTATCAGCGCAGCTGTCTTGTCTTCTGTGGACTCCTGCCTTATGTAATCTCCATTCAGAAAGTCAATCACATGGGCAAATGCCGGTGTGGCGATGTCGTGCAGCAGGCCTGCAATAGTCTGGGCAGGATCCCCCGTATGTTTCCATATGATTTTCGCGACTCCGATGCTATGCTCC
>OFGJ01001447.1_pt1 | contig 11496 bp, 5 predicted proteins | sample 1521731 | NCBI WGS metagenome assembly OFGJ01 (sample SAMEA3504126, study PRJEB24116) | mouse gut metagenome | biome: mouse gut; feature: mouse-associated habitat; material: faeces | place: Denmark | collected 2011 | reverse complement strand
CGTCAATGACAGCCCCGAGGCCACCGCCATGAGCTGGTCTCTGACCACCACTCCCGTGGACGTCCCCGGCTACAAGGCCACCGCCCACATGACCATCGACTCCACCAAGACCGACAAGGCCAAGCTGGCCGCCTTTGAGGACATCATCTACGGCCAGGACGCCGCCGGCGACAGTGCCGCTGTTGAGTCCAGGCTGCCGATGCCCGAGGAGGTCATCGAGTTCTTCAAGGAAGTCCCGCCCGCCGGCTGATTTCCTGCACAACATCCGTACCCTGCGAAGCGGGGCTCTCTTCACCGAGGGCTCCGCTTTCTTTAATTTTTGAAAGGAGAATCTTCCAATGCTGAAAAGAACCTTTAAGTTTGTCGACTACAACGGCAATCCCCGCACCGAGGACCACTACTTCAATCTGACCCAGGCCGAGGTGACCGAGATGGAGCTTTCCGTTGACGGCGGCCTCACCGCCATGATTAACCGTGTCGTTCAGGCGCAGAACGGCCGGCAGATCATCGACACCATGAAGGACATCATCCTCAAGTCCTACGGCGTGAAGTCCCCCGATGGCCGCCGGTTCATCAAGAACCAGGAGGTCCGCGATGCTTTCGCTCAGACGGAGGCGTACAGCCAGTTGTTCATGGAGCTGGCTACTAACGCCAAGGCTGCAAGCGATTTCGTCGCCGGCATCATCCCGGCCAAAGAGGATGTGGCATCTGACGCTGAGACGCCTGCCCTCCCCGGCGGTTCTGACGCGCCGTCTCCGGCCTGATCCTTATAAGGGAGACCGGAAATGCTGGAAATTACGATTCCTGAAACCGAGCTGTTTGACGGCGTCGAAACTTTCATCCCTGTAAAAGAGCAGACGCTTCGATTGGAGCATTCGCTGGTCTCACTTTCAAAATGGGAGTCGAAATGGCATAAGCCGTTTCTGTCAAAGAAGAGAAGAACGATGGAGGAGTCCATTGACTACGTTCGCTGTATGACGCTGACGCAGAATGTGGACCCCTCTGTTTATAGGGCTATTACTCCGGAGATTTTGCGGGAGGTAGAAGCCTATATCGACGCTTCCATGACGGCTACCACCTTTCACAACATGAAGAAGAGTACGGCCAGCGAACCGAGAGTAACTGCTGAAATCATCTACTACTGGATGATTTGTCACGGCATTCCTTTTGAGTGCCAGAAGTGGCATTTGAACCGGCTGCTCACGCTTATCAACGTCTGCAACGCAAAGAGCCAGAAGCCGCAGAAGATTCCCAGGGCGGAGCAGATCGCCTACAACAAGAGACTCAATGCGGCGAACAAGAGAAAATGGAACACGAGAGGGTGATGCTATGTCCGAGAAGACGATTTGGGAGTATCTGAAAGCACAGGGGCTTACCGATGCCGGCGTTGCTGGTTTGATGGGTAATCTCTACGCCGAGAGTGGGCTTCGCCCGAACAATCTTCAGAACAGCTACGAGGGTAAGTTGGGGATGGCCGACGCCGAGTATACCGAGATGGTCGACCGAGGCACCTATGCCAATTTCGGAAATGACCGGGCGGGCTATGGTCTCGCTCAATGGACATATCCCAGCCGAAAGGCTGCTCTGTTGGCTTACGCCAAGGCCGCAGGGAAGAGTATCGGCGACCTGGAAATGCAGCTTGGTTTTCTGATGCAGGAACTTTCCGCTGGTTACAAGACTGTGCTGAATATTCTGAGAACAACTGTCAGCGTCCGAGAGGCATCCGACATCGTTCTCCTCCAGTTCGAGCGTCCCGCGGACCAGAGCGAGGCAAGGCAGAAGCAGCGGGCTGAATATGGCCAGAAGTATTTCGACAAGTATGCAAAGAAAGGAGACGGCATTATGGGATTCACCAATAGTTCCCTGGCTACGGTCAGGATGATTTCCCCGAACCGGACGCCAAATCGAAACCACGTTATCGACACCATCACCATCCACTGCTTTGTTGGGCAGGTGACTGCGAAGCGCGGGTGCGAGGTGTTCCAGCCCAGCAGCAGGAAAGCCTCCTGCAACTATGTTGTTGGGTATGACGGCTCTATTGGTCTGTGCGTCGAGGAGAAGGATCGTTCCTGGTGCTCAGGTGGCGCCGACAAAAAGGGTAACCCCATCCGGGTAAACGGCATCTCCGGTTCGTCCAACGACTATCAGGCCGTGACCATCGAGGTGGCCAGCGATACCAAGCATCCCTACACTATCACTGATAAGGCTATGGCGGCCTTGATTGAGCTGTGCGCCGACATCTGCCGACGAAACGGCATCAAACAGCTTCTGTGGAAAGGTGATAAGAAGCTGGTTGGTAAGGTGGCTCAGCAGAATCTTACGGTTCACCGCTGGTTCGCCAATAAAGCCTGTCCCGGCGACTACATCTACGAGTGCCTGGGCGACATCGCCGCCAAGGTGAACGCCAAATTGGGCGTCAGCTCCGCTCCTTCAACCCCTGCTATTTCCGAGAGCAAGGTTCCGTATAAGGTTCGTATCACCGCTACGGATCTTCGCATTCGGAAAGGCCCGGGCACCAACACGGCTATCGTTCAGAAGGCTATTGCCCCCGGTGTCTACACTATCGTGTCTGAGGCTACGGGCGAGGGCGCGACAAAGTGGGGCAAGTTGAAATCCGGCGTTGGCTGGGTTTCTTTGGACTTCTGCAAAAAGCTGTAACAGGAGGGCACATGATTACATTCAGACAAAAGGGCGACTTCTCCAAGCTGACCCGATTTTTGGAGAGAGCCAAAGAAGCTGTTCACCTCGGCGATCTTGATAAGTACGGCCGAGCTGGAGTGGCCGCCCTTGCGTCTGCGACGCCTGTTGACTCCGGCGAGACAGCCAGTTCGTGGTACTACGAGATCACCAACAAGAATGGTTCGGCAGTTATCTCATTTCGCAACTCCAATGTTCAAAATGGAGTCCCAATCGCCATCATTCTCCAGTACGGACATGGCACAGGGACTGGGGGCTGGGTACAGGGAAGAGATTACATCAACCCTGCTATCCAGCCTATTTTTGACCAGATCGCGAAAGAAGCATGGAAGGAGGTCACGAAGCTATGAGCACAACAATCGACGAGAGAGTCGTAGAGATGCGATTTGACAATCGCCAGTTTGAGCAAAATGTTCAGACCAGCTTGTCAACACTCGACAAACTCAAACAGGGTTTGGATCTGGACGGTGCTGCTAAGGGCCTGGAGGGTCTTGGCACCACCGCTAAGAAGTGTGACCTGTCGACTCTTAGCAATTCCGTCGAGACCGTTCGCGCGAAATTCTCGGCGCTTGAAGTCATGGCTATGACCGCTCTTTCCAACATCACCAATTCCGCAGTCAATGCGGGAAAGCGAATGATCTCTTCGTTCACAGTTGAACCGATTTCCACGGGCTTTAACGAATATGAACTGAAGATGGGCTCCATCCAGACCATCATGGCCAGTACCGGCGAGAGCCTGGATAAGGTCAATCAGAAGTTGGACGAGCTTAATACCTACTCTGACCGAACGATTTACTCGTTTGCGGACATGACCTCCAATATCGGAAAGTTCACCAACGCGGGTGTTAAGCTGGATGATGCCGTGGCAGCTATCCAGGGCGTTAGTAACGTGGCTGCTGTCTCCGGGGCAAACGCTAATGAGGCCTCCCGAGCCATGTATAACTTTGCCCAAGCCCTTTCGGCAGGCTACGTCAAGCTGATTGACTGGAAATCCATTGAGAACGCCAATATGGCGACGGTGGAGTTCAAGAACCAACTGCTGGAAGCGGCGGTTGCTGCTGGCACAGTGGAAAAGACTGCCGATGGTATGTATAAGGTCCTCACCAAGAATGGTCAGGGTGGAACGATGAAAGAGACTATCGACGCCACCCACATGTTCAACGACAGTCTCGCCTATCAGTGGATGACCACAGAGGTTCTGACCAGTACGCTGAAAGATTACGCCGACGAAACGACTGAAATTGGCAAAAAGGCCTTTGCCGCCGCTCAGGACGTTAAGACCTTTTCTCAGTTGCTGGATACGCTCAAGGAGAGTGCTCAATCCGGGTGGGCCGAGACATGGCAGTTGATCGTTGGCGACTACGAAGAGGCAAAGGTTACGCTGCGAGAGTTCTCCGAGTTCTTCAGCAACATCATCGACGGCTCCTCCAAGGCTCGGAATGCTTTGCTCGGCGGAGCTCTGACGTCAAGCTGGGGGCAGTTGAAGAATGAGGTCAGTGACGCCGGATTTTCTGTGGATGCGTTCCGCGATGCGCTTCGGGAGACGGCGTCTGAGTCTGTTGCTGGCCTTGACAAGATGATTGAGGAGGCAGGCTCCTTTGACGCCACTCTTTCACAGGGGTGGCTGACAACTGATATTTTGGCTAAGACGCTGGACAAGCTGGCCAATGAGGCCACGGGAACGACCGGCGGTATTTCCGCACTGAGCGACGAACAGCTTAAGAACATCGGCTACACTGGGGAGCAGATCGCGGCGCTTCGTTCCCTCAGCAGTCAGGCGAACTCGTCTACGGGAGAAATCGCCGACCTTGTTCAGAACATGACCCGCAAAAGCGGCAGAGAGCTTCTTTTCGAATCCCTCCTGAATAGCGCCAAGGCAATCCAAAAGGTGTTTGGAGCGCTGAAAGGGGCCTGGGATGAGGTGTTTCCTCCGATGACCTCGGAACGGCTCTATGGCTTAATTGAGGGGTTGAACAAGTTTACACAGCGGCTCATCATTTCCGACGAAACAGCGGACAAAATCAGTCGGACATTCAAAGGGCTGTTTGCTGTCCTTGACATCATTCGTCAAGGGCTTTCTGCTGTGTTCAAGGCTGTGAGTCCCTTGCTTGGCGGTCTTGGCACTTTGAGCGGGGGCATTCTCGATGTGACGGCTTCTTTCGGGGATTGGCTCGTTGGCATTGACGAGGCAGTAAAGAAAGGCGACGTCTTCAACCGGGTATGCCAGCGCATTTCGGATTTTGTCGCTGCGGCCGCTTCCAAAGTAAAAGAGTTCATTCAGACAGTCAAGGAAAACTTCAAAATCCCCGGTTTTGAGGGGTTCCAAAATCTTCTTGGCCGAGCTCGGGAACGCATGGGGCAGGTCCTTGACTCTGCTGGAGATATGGGCTCCGGCGTAAGCGCTGCCGTCGGCGTCATGGGGTCTGCTCTGGCCAACAGCAAGTTCCTCCAGGCACTCCAAAAGCTGTATAACGGAGCGAAGACGATTGGTGCCGCTATCGTAAAGGCTATCGGCGGTCTGGCCAGCGGCGTTGTGGAAAAACTGGGAAACGCCGATTTCAGTGGAGCTATCGACTTGCTGAATGGTATTTCGTTTGGCGCTATTGCCGTCGGTATCACCAAGTTCCTGCACAGCATCCAGCAGCCTTTTGATGAGGTCGGCGGGTTCCTTGACAATGTAAAGGGTATCCTGGACGAAGTCAGAGGCTGTTTCGAGGCATACCAAACGCAACTGAAAGCCGGCGCCCTGCTTAAGATTGCTGGCGCCATCGGTATCCTTGCCGCGGCCATCGTGGCTATTTCTCTGATTGACAGCGATAAGTTGTCGGCCTCTCTCGGTGCGGTCACCGTTCTGTTTGCCGACCTGATGGGTTCCATGGCGATTTTCAGCAAAATCAGCGGCGACATGAAAGGTGTGACAAAGACATGCGCCGCCATGCTCGCTGTCTCTACCTCCGTTCTTATCCTCGCATCCGCATTGAAGAAGATCGCAGACCTGGATGCCGGACAGCTCGCCGTTGGCCTGACTGGTATTGCCGGGATGATGGCGGCTCTCGTGGCATCTATGAAGGTGCTGGGAAGCGGTTCCGGCTCAGTAGTCAAAGGCGCTACGCAGATGATTATATTCGCCGGGGCAATCAAGATTTTGGCGTCTGTCTGCACTGACTTGGCTGACCTGGAATGGGGGCAGTTGGCGAAGGGCCTGACCGGTGTCGGTGTCCTGCTGGCCGAGGTGTCTCTGTTCCTGAACACTGCAAAATTCAGTGGGAAATCCATTACCACAGCGACCGGAATTGTTATTTTGTCCGGAGCAATCAAGGTGCTGGCCTCTGCCTGCAAGGACTTTGGGCAGATGAACTGGGGTGAAATCGCAAAGGGTCTCACTTCCATTGGCGCTCTGCTCCTTGAAGTATCCGCCTTTACCAAGCTCACAGGCAATGCCAAGCACGTTATCTCCACGGGGCTCGCGTTAATTGAGATCGCCGCAGCTATGAAGATCTTCGCATCTGCTATGAAATCTTTCAGCTCTATGAGCTGGGAGGAGATTGGCAGAGGGCTTACGGCTATGGGCGGCGCCCTGGCCGAGGTCACCCTTGCGATGAATCTGATGCCGAAGAACATGGTCGGTATTGGCGTTGGTCTAATCGCTGTGGGTGCGGCTTTGGAAATCGTGGCCGACTCTCTCAGGAAGATGGGCGGCATGAGTTGGGAGGAGATCGCGAAAGGGCTTGTCACTCTCGGCGGAGCTCTTGCGGAACTCGCTATTGGGCTTAACCTGATGAATGGTACGCTGGCCGGGTCCGCCGCTATGTTGGTGGCGGCAGGCGCATTGGCTGTACTTACGCCGGTGCTGGTCGTTCTTGGCTCCATGAGTTGGGAGTCTATTGCCAAGGGGCTGGTCACGTTGGCCGGCGCGTTTACCGTCATTGGTGTCGCCGGTGCTGTACTCACTCCGCTTGTTCCGACTATTCTTGGACTTGCTGGCGCGTTCGCTCTGATTGGCGTTGGAACACTCGGTATTGGCGCTGGTCTTCTGGCGATTGGTGCCGGGCTGTCCGCTATTGCAATCGGCATTACCGCCCTCGCGACCTCGATGGGAGCCGGCGTGGCCATCATTGTGGCCGGACTGACAACCATTATCACTGGAATTGCCGCTTTGATTCCCGCTATCGCCGAAAAGCTGGGCGAGGCTGTTGTGGCGTTCTGTAAGGTGATTTCCGACGGCGCTCCTGCGATTGGAGAGGCCGTCAAGGCTCTTGTCCTGACCCTGGTTGACGTGTTAGTCGAGTGTGTTCCTGCTCTGGCAAACGGAGCGCTGGAGCTGATTGCCGGCGTACTGTCTGCTCTGGTCACATACACCCCGCAAATTGTCGATTCCATTGCTCAGTTCCTGGTAGAGGTCATCGAGGGCATTGCGCGAAATCTGCCCGATTTGATTCAGGCTGCTGTGCATCTCCTCATGGCGTTCTTCTCCGGGATCGTGGATGCTCTGGCCGGTATTGATACCGATGCGCTGCTGAAAGGCATCGCCGGCGTCGGTCTGCTGTCCGCTATCATGCTGGCACTTGGCGCTGTCGCCGGGTTGGTTCCCGGCGCTATGGCTGGTGTTCTTGGCATGGGCGCAGTTATCGCCGAACTGGCACTTGTGCTCGCCGCTATCGGTGGTCTGGCACAGATTCCGGGCCTGTCCTGGCTCATCAGCTTCGCCTTTTCCTTCTGCACCGCAATCGGCTCCTTTGTAGGCGGCATCGTCGGCGGTTTTATGAGCGGTGTATCCAGTCAGTTCCCGCAAATCGGAGCTGACCTTGCCGCGTTCATGACCAATGTCCAGCCGTTTATTGACGGGGCCAGCAGTATCTCCCCCGACATGCTCTCCGGCGTCAAAGCGTTGACAGAGGTCATCCTCCTGCTCACCGCCGCTGATATTTTGGACGGATTGACCTCCTGGCTCACAGGCGGTTCCTCACTGTCTGATTTTGCGGAACAGCTCGTCCCCTTTGGGGAGGCCATGAGCAACTTCTCAAAGTCGATTGCCGGTATGGACGGCGGCCTCGTTTCTCAGGCTGCGATTGCTGGCAAGACTCTGGCTGAAATGGCCGCGACGCTTCCGAACAGCGGTGGGGTTGTCGGTTTCTTCGCCGGAGAGAACGACATGGAGACCTTTGGAAATCAGCTCGGCACATTTGGCGACGCGATGGTCAACTTCGCGAACAAGGTCAAGGGGATGGACGCCGATGCTGTGACCAATGCCGCGATTGCCGGTAAGACCATGGCCGAAATGGCCGCTACGCTTCCAAACAGCGGCGGCGTAGTCGGTTTCTTCGCCGGCGAGAACGACATGACTACCTTTGGCGAGCAGCTTGTCCCCTTTGGCAAAGCCATCAAGGACTATTCCCTGGCCGTCCAAGGCTTGGATGTGGACGCTGTTACAAACTCCGCCACCGCCGGTCAGGCTATGGTGGAGCTGGCAAACACCATTCCAAACTGCGGAGGTGTGGTCGGCTTCTTCGCCGGAGAAAACAATCTTGACACCTTTGGCGCTCAGCTTCTCAGCTTCGGAAACTCTATCAAAGCGTATTCTCTGGCGGTAAAAGGTCTGGATACAGATGCCGTGACCAATTCCGCCACCGCCGGCAAAGCACTTGTGGAGCTGGCGAAAACCATCCCTAACTGCGGAGGACTGGTCAGTTTCTTTACCGGCGATAACAACATTGCCGATTTTGGAGATGACCTCGTTCTCTTCGGCAACGACCTTGCGGCCTATGCGGCAGCTATCAAAGATGTCAAGCCTGACGCGGTGACAGCTTCTGCCAACGCAGCGCAAGCACTTTCCAATCTGGCATCCGGTCTTCCTGACAGCAGCCTCTTCGACCAGTGGTTTGGAGGGGACCAGACTCTCGCATCGTTCGGCGACGATGTTGCCGAGTTCGGCGAGGCTATGGGTGATTACTACAATGAGATCTCCGGAATTGACCTCGGAAAGATGTCCGGCGTCATCACCCAAGTCTGGGGGCTCGTGGATCTTGCCAAGGGCGTCAAGGATGTCGATAAGAACGCTTTCACCAACTTCAGTAAATCTTTGACCACCCTGGCGAATAGCGGCATCGACGGTTTCACCGATGCGTTCTCTAATTGCGGTCAGAAAGTCAACAGCTCTGTTCTTGTCATGTTGAACTCTGTTAAATCTTCCATCTCCAGCAATAAGGCTGTCGCCAACCCGGCAATGGAGGAGGTCATGGGTTCCCTGGCAAACGTGGTGAACGAGAAGACCACGTCTATGAACACCGCTGTTGTACAGATGATGAACGGGTTCAGCAAGACTATCCGGGACAACACCAGCCCTGTCAAGTCGGCCATGACCACAGTTTTGAACAATACGGTGACCGCCATCAACAGCACGAAGGGCTCGTTTACCGAGGCTGGCAAGAATGTCGGCCAGGGATTTGTGAACGGCATCGACTCTAAGCTGAGCGCTTCTACCGCTGCGGGCCGCAGTTTGGGCCTTGCCGCACTGAATGCAGCAAAGAAAGCACTGGACAGTCATTCCCCGTCCCGTGAGTTCATCCACCTGGGCGAGAACATGGGCGAGGGCCTGGCAATCGGTGTGAAGAACAGTATTGTCCCAGCTTCTCAGGCAACTTCCGGCATGATCGACGAGGTCATCGCGGTCAGCTCCAAGGGCATTGACGCTTTTAAGGAGTGGGCCGAAGAGAAGAAGTATTATGGCGAGCTCAGTTTGAAAGACGAGCTGGCCGGGTACGAAAATCTTCAGAAGATGTACAAGGCTGGGAGCGAGGAACGCAAGCAGATCGACCGTGAGGTCTACAGACTTCAAAATGAACTTGTAGCGGCTACCTATCAGGCCTCCATGGACTGGATTGAGGAAGAGAAATACTACAACCGGCTCAGTCTGGAAGAGGAACTTGCCGCTTATGAGCGTGTCCAGGCCAGATATTTGGAGGGCAGCGAGGAGCGTAAGAAAGCCGACCGTGAGGTATATCGCCTGCGGAATGAGCTGATGGATGCCTCTTATCAGCATTCCATGGACTGGATTGAGGAAGAGAAATACTACAACCGAATGAGCCTTTCTGACGAACTGGCCGCCTATAAGCGGGTCCAGAGCCGGTATGCCAAAGGTACAGACGAGCGCAAGAAGATGGACCGCGAGGTCTACCGGCTGGAGAAAGAGATCAGCGACGCCCAGAAGCAGTATGCCGAAGATGTTCAGCGTGTTCAGAGTGAGGCCAATCAGAAGCGGCTTGACCTGGAGCAGGAGTATGCCGATAAGGTAAAATCTATCAACGACAAACTTGCGCAGGACATTCAGTCGCTGAACGACCAGTATGAAAATGCTTTGAAATCCCGCGAGAACAGCCTTTACCAATCCTATGGACTCTTTGACGAGGTCAAGAAACGGGAGGAAGTCAGCGGGGAAACACTGATGAAGAACCTTGAGGGTCAGGTCAAGGAGTTTGGCGAATGGCAGGATATTTTGGACAGCCTGTCCGCCAGAGGCCTTGACTCCGACCTGATTGGGGAGCTTCAGCAGATGGGCCCGGACGCTATCTCGCAGATCAAGGCGCTGAACTCCATGAGCGACTCCGAACTGGAAAAGTATGCGGCTCTCTGGTCTGTCAAGCACGCCCAGGCTCGGGAGCAGGCTGTCGGCGAGTTGGAGGGGCTCCGTATCGAGACCCAGAACAACATCGCGCAGCTCAGGGTCGAGGCCGACCGGGAGCTTGAAGAGTATCGCTCTGTCTGGCAGTCGAAGATGGCGCAGGTCACGGCCGACGCGGATGCGGAGCTTGAACGGCTTCGCAAGGAGTTTGGCGAAAAGGTCGGTCTTATCAAGACCAATACCGAGGATGACCTGAAAGAGATGTCCGAGACGGCGCAAAAGATCCTTCGGGAAGCCGGATGGGACGAGACCGGCAAGCAGATCGTGACCGGGCTGACCGATGGCGTTCAGTCTGAGCGTTCCAGCTTCATCGACGAGCTGACCAACATGGCGCTCGCCGGTGTGGAAGCCGTGAAGACAACGCTGGACATCAACTCGCCCTCTCGGGTATTCCGTGAGTTGGGCAACTTCACAGGGCTTGGTTTCGTGAATGGTTTGCACAGCTATGTGGAGAAATCCTATGACATTGGTGCGGATATGGCGGAGTCGACAAAGTCCGGCTTATCCAACGTGCTCCAGACAGTCGCCGATATTGTGAACGGCGGCGTCGAGATGGAACCGACCATTCGCCCGGTGCTGGACCTGTCCAATGTGGCGAGCGGTGTTGACACCCTTGACAGCTTGTTCTATTCCCGGCGGGCCATCGGTCTTGCCGGTCAGGCGAGCGTCGCGTTCAGCTCACCCCGTGATAAGAGCCAGGCGGCCTTTACCGTGAACAACAGCGATGTTGTGGCGGAGCTCAAGTCCCTCAGGGGAGAGATGGCCGCTATGGCGGAGAAGATGGAACGGATGCGGGTCGTGCTGGATACCGGAACTCTGGTGGGCGAAATGGTTGGCCCTATGGATACTGCTCTCGGGCAGAGAGCTACTTATAAGGGAAGGGGGAATTAGTTTGTACCATTCTATCACATTTGGCGAGAAAAACACATGGGATGACTGGCGGCTGGTCCCCTCTTCCCGACCTCTGTTCAACCCTCCGCCCCAAAAGGTAAAGACACTGGACATTCCCGGTGGGGACGGCGTTATTGATTTGTCGCAAGCCCTCACCGGGTATCCGGTTTTCCAAAACAGAACTGGCTCCTTTGAGTTTATTGTGCCAAATGGATTTGAACCTTGGGAGT
>OFGJ01001434.1_pt1 | contig 11561 bp, 9 predicted proteins | sample 1521731 | NCBI WGS metagenome assembly OFGJ01 (sample SAMEA3504126, study PRJEB24116) | mouse gut metagenome | biome: mouse gut; feature: mouse-associated habitat; material: faeces | place: Denmark | collected 2011 | reverse complement strand
TGTTTGCAACTAGATGGAAACTGTCTCCACTGCCAGTAAAGATGATTTCAGGAAAGATGATTGAAAAACTTGCTAGTTGCAATTTTCATTTTCTTTTTCCCAGAGAGCAGCAGGAGAGACAGTTGACATTTGAGCTGTCTCTGAACTGCCCCTGTCCCTAATTTGAGTTGAGAGCTCACAGGGAACCACAGACCTGCTCCTTAGCTGGTTTTCTTTTCAAAAAATCTTTCAGCCATAGAAAATGAATAAAAGCAGGGCTCCCCAGCCAGCCCAGCCAGACATCCCAGCTGCCAGAATAGGTGCTTGGAAGCGGCTCAGGGGCGCAAGCACTATATCACAGCAGACAGCAAAGAATGTATTTCTCCTTCCGACCCACAGTTTCATAAGAAAAGGCTTCGAGGCATATTTCACTGTGCTCATCGAGCTGCTGTGGGGCAAGGAAAGAATCATGGAAGTATATCTCAACATTGCAGAAATGGGCAAAGGCATATATGGAGCCGAAGCTGCCGCACAGCAATTCTTCCGCAAAGACGCGTCAAAACTGACAAGAAAGGAATCTGCACTGATTGCAGCATGCCTTCCCAGCCCGCTGACAAGACGTCCGGACAGGCCATCCCCATATCTCGAAAAAAGGGCGGGCCAGATACTGACGCTGATACCCAAAATAGAATATCCGGACTGGATTAAAGGCAAATGAGCAGAACCACAAAAGATTCTCACCAAAAACAAAGTGCTTCTGATTTGATTTTACTATTTTTGCACGTCATTTATAAGAAGATAGTGATTGTAAACGAAGTTTTAAAATACAATTCATCATACCATGGAAGCAATCGTAAAGACAGATTTCAATTTTCCCGGCCAGACGGGCCATTATGTCGGCAAAGTGCGCGACGTTTACAGCATCGGAAACGGATATCTCGTGATGGTAGTGTCCGACAGGATTTCCGCATTCGACGTAGTGCTGCCGAAAGGAATCCCTTTCAAAGGACAGGTACTGAACCAGATAGCCGCCAAATTCCTTGACGCGACCGCCGACATTCTCCCGAACTGGAAAATCGCAGTCCCTGACCCTATGGTGACAGTGGGCCACAAATGCGAGCCGTTCAAGGTGGAAATGGTCATAAGAGGCTACCTCTCGGGACACGCATGGAGAGAATACAAGGCCGGCAAGCGCACAATCTGCGGAGTCGAAATGCCTGAGGGAATGGTTGAGAACCAGAAATTCCCTGAGCCTATCATAACCCCGACGACAAAGGCCGACGAAGGACACGACGAGGACATCTCAAAGGAAGAAATCATAGCGCGCGGCATAGTAAGCAGAGAAGATTACGAGCAGCTTGAGGCATACACAAGGGCCATATTCAACCGCGGAACAGAAATGGCGGCAAAAATGGGCCTTATCCTTGTTGACACCAAATACGAATTCGGCAAGAAAGACGGCAAGATTTATCTCATGGACGAGATTCATACCCCGGATTCTTCAAGATATTTCTACTCGGAAGGCTATGCCGAGCGTCTTGCAAAAGGAGAGAAGCAGAAGCAGCTCTCAAAAGAATTTGTACGCGAATGGCTTATGGCAAACGGTTTCCAGGGCCAGGAAGGCCAGACAGTCCCTGAAATGACAGAGGAAATCGTAAACGGCATCACAGACCGCTACATCGAGCTGTACGAGAACATCACGGGCGAAAAATTCGTGAAAGCGGAAGGGGCTGACATCACCTCACGCATAGAAAAGAACGTGACGGAATGCCTTGCATCACTGAAATAGCGCAATCCGACCACAGACAATCCCAACTGGGGCCGGCTGCATCATACAGCCGGCCTCTGTCCTTTAAAGGAACAACCGAATACACATAATACACACTGAAATGAAACGGCTTACAACAATCATCCTCATGCTGTCAATGTGTCTGGCAGCACAGGCAAAGCTTACATTGTCAAATCTTTGCAGCGACGGCATGGTCCTCCAGCAGGAGACCGGGGCGAAAATCTGGGGAGAGGCCACTCCCGGCTCACAAATCACGGTGACCCCTTCCTGGAGCGGCTCCGCACACAAATGCAAGACAGGATCCGACGGCAGATGGAGCATTCGGCTAAAGACTCCGAAGGGAAGCTACAGGCCATACTCCATCACAATAAAAGGAGACTCGGAAACAATAAAGATAGAAAATGTGCTCATCGGAGAAGTGTGGCTGGCCTCAGGGCAAAGCAACATGGAAATGCCGATGCGCGGCTTCTTCAACTGTCCGGTCGAAAATGCAGCCGGCTACATCTGCTCAGCACCGGCCAAGGACAGGCTCAGGATGTTCACTGTACCCAAAGCCCAGTCATACGAGCCGCTCAACGGCACTGAAGGCAAATGGGAAGGCGCGGAACCGTCAACAATCCCCAATATGAGTGCCACAGCATATTTCTTCGCACGCCGCATAAACGAAGTAACGGACATGCCAGTCGGAATAATTTCATGCGCATACGGAGGGGCACGCGTGGAAAGTTGGATACCGGAAAACATGCTCAGAGAGCACACAGACGAGAATCTTGACCATAAAGCCATAGAGGCGATGACGGACTACCGCCGGCCGTTCCTGATGTACAACGCCATGCTCTGCCCCGTCAAAGGCTACTCCATAAAAGGGTTCATATGGTATCAGGGATGCTCCAATGTAGGCAGCCATGATAATTTCGTGCAGCGCATGACCATGCTGATAGACCATTGGAGGTCCTGCTGGGACGACGACCGTGCACAGCTTCCGTTCTATATGGTGGAAATAGCCCCTTACCGCTACAAGCCGGCAGGAGAGACAAGCTATGCCGCCCTGCTGCGCAAGGCACAGCACGATGTCGCTTCATCCGTTCCGAATTGCGGGATAGCCGTAACCAATGACCTTGTTGAAAGCTATGAAATGGACAACATACACCCGGCAAAGAAAAAGCCGGTAGGAGACAGGCTCGCATACCTTGCGCTTAACCGCACCTACGGATTCGGCAGCATCGCCTGCGACAGCCCAGAAGCCATAAAGTGCATAAGGACAGACAACAATGAGCTCGGTGTCTTCCTGACAAACTGCGACAACGGGCTGAGCCGCTGGATGGAAATCGAAGGCCTTGAGGTAGCAGGAAGTGAAGGCGTATTCTACCCTGTGAGATACGCATATTTCGAATGGGGGTCCAAGATGCTGAGAATCCGTTCCGAATTTGTCCCCGACCCTTGCCGTGTGCGCTACGGCTGGGGAGACTTCTGCCCTGGCAATCTTAAGAACGCCGAGGGGCTGCCTCTCAGTCCTTTCGACATAAGTCCGGAATAACGGCGGAAGTTCCGAAAAACAGCAGGTGCGTCAGAATCTCGCAAAGAAACCCTGGCGCACCTCTTCTATAAGGCGCTGATAATCATCAACTCGTCTTCTGCATTCGCAAAGGTTGAACTGCTCCGGGTCAAAATCCGCATAGCCCCAGCATTCGAGCCATTCTTTCATCATCTCATATTCCTCATTGGAAGAATCTGCAATGACCTCAAGAAGATGCATATACCCCGGGACTCCTCCGCAGTCATCCGGCGGGCAGTTTCCTTCCCCGGCCAAGACCTCGACACCCGGGTCGTCATATGACACGCTGTCATATTTTTTCTTTTCCACAAGTGTCACGACATGCATCCAGTCATCTCCGAAGTCATATCTGAGATTGAAAGAATCACCCGGTTCACGCAAAAGCTCACCGAGAGTATGATTGAATGAATTACGGAAATTTTCCGCAGAAAGCGAGAATTCGTCAATACGCCTGTCAATCTCGGACTGCCTCTGATAGCTGATGCCGTCTTTAAGTATTTCATGCATGTGCGTACCGCACCATCCTACCGACAATACGAGAAGTTCACCCAGATATCCGACATAAATGTCTGAAGGCACGGCAATCTCACGACATACCTTAAAAGGCGCATCAGAAAGTTCAACTTTAAGAATATACTCTTCCACATCCTTTATGGAATGGTCAAACATCGGACTGACAAAAGTGTCAATCTGTTTTCTAAAAAGATTTCTCATAAGCAAGTAAATAAAGAAGCCCGGAATCCGGGAGCGCCTGCAAAATTACAAAATTTTCATCCAACAGACAAAAAAGACTCCCATAAAATACACCGGAGCACCTTTATGAATTGCAAATTGACTTTATCTTACGCACAACCGCATCGCATAAATCAGATTTAATACGCATATGCTCCTTGACTGAATTGACGAAAGGATCCGACTCGAATAAAGAGCCGCGCACTTGCATGAAATCCTGTTCACGCTGCCATGAGACCCCGTCCGCGCCGAAACTCGTCATTGCATTCAACGAAAACTCCTTGCGTGCATCCTCATAGACAAGTTCGTCCAATCCCGTAACAGACTCCCTCCATTTATAAATGAGTCCCAACAGCTGGTCAATTGTAACCGAATCCAGATGCACTCCATAATGCTCCGAAATGGCCCGGCAAGCCCAAGTCCACTCATAATCATAGTAGCGGGCATGTATCGCCGCAAAGCGGGCATTCAAAGTATCCGCATCACGGATTATACCACATTCAACGTCATCCGCCAACTTCTCAACTGCCTGTTTAGGTGCAATCATTCCGGCAATGTCAACCCACTCACCTGTTCCGCAGCTTTCATCGGGAACCAAAGCACGTCGCAGTTCCCGCAGGTCGCTGAAATCAGCTGACATTATCCTGGTGATAAGCGAATTGCCAAGAAATTTATCGATAGCCATCCCGTAATACCTCAGGCCGTTCTTTAGTGAAGACCTCTTTATCTTACCGCTCATGTAGGCATAAACATCAGACATCTCCCCGGATACCTGCTGCAATTCCTTCAGAATACGGACTCCATTGAACATCTTCTGTATGGTATAAGGACTGAGCAGGTTGCAGTTTATGCAGTCCAGCCGGTCAGGGTCACGGCGTCCGTCACGTACAGGCCACTTTTTAGCATCACGTATTGTCCCGACACTCTTCAGGTTTGCACCAGACACGATATAAGACATGCTCTGCTGCTCAATAAGATACGAAAACGGCAAATCCGAGGTATCCTGATGACAGACATGACGTCCCATCACAAGCGAGAATGCCCCCACCTTGGCAGGCCACAGGATATAAGAATCGGAAGCGGTCTTAGCACCTCTCTCCATAATCCCCTGGTGTATCGGTCCCAGCTTATATAAATGGTTGCTCTGATTTGAGCCGGAACCGGCATTCATGAACGAGAACATTCCGGCTATAAGCAAAGTTGACTTGTGGTGAGTTACGGTATAAGGGCCCGCAAATATGGCGCATGCCTCACCGTTCTCTCCATGGCAGTTGCTGAAAAACAGAGAATCCGACGCCGAATAATTACGCCCCAGACGGCATGCCTGTCCGATGAAACAACGCGAGAAAGTAACACCGTCTTCAACGCATGAGCCGCTTGATATGATGAAATCATCTCCGATTACCCCGACACCGATATGGACAGGAGCGGCTTCATTGCTGTTTATGCTGCCGTTTTTAAGCCTGGCGGCCCCTTCTATCTTGCAGCAATCACCTATCCTTACATTCTTTATGTAACCGGCATCAGCTATGGTAACTCCGGAGCCGATGACCCCGGTGCACGAAGAAACGGACCCGACATATCTGCCGATAATCTCCTTAAGACGCAAGACAAGTCCAGGACGGTGACGGTACAGAGCCATAATATAGGCTGTCTGTGCGGAAAGCCTGTCAAAAATAACCACCTCCCGTCCTCCAGTCTCATTCATAACAGACACTTCTACGCCATTTCCGAAGCTGCTTGGGCCGTCTGTCAGGAGTATATCCACATTCTCTATGAAAGTTCCGTCACCTATCTCATAATTGGCTATGTAATTCTTCACATTTTCTATACAGCAGTCATCTCCGACAACCACATTATGCAACGTTACATGGTATAGACCGGAATGTTTCTTCATCCCGCCAGGCAGACAGAATTCCTTACGGAACGCTCCTATACGCACATTCCCTGAAAAACGCGTGTACATCACATGTTCCGCAGAAAAATCAGCGGACACCTCAATCCGCTCCCAATCCGCAGCTGTACACATCTGAGCTTTAAGCCTGGCGACTTCCTCACCGGACAATTTTCTGTATTCTTTCATGAGACCATAAAAATTATTGGGACACTCTTTTGAGCAGCACGTCAATCACCCTTGAAACCTCATCATATCCATATCCCCGCCCCAGACCAAACCGGAGCATCTTAAAACGGCACTGCGGATCGTCTGCCAAAGAACGCAGCTTGTTCTCCATCAGCTTTTCAAGACGCATGTCAGCACGGACGCTATCGATTTCCTCCAGGGCGGCACATATCACATCCTGGCCCACCCCCTTTGCAGCGAGTGCATGCCTTATCTTCACTATGCCCCATCCCGAAATAGAGGACTTGTCACGTGCAAAGGCAGAGGAATACCTCAAATCATCCACATATTTTTCCGAGACCAGCATATCCGCAATCCCGGCAGCAGCCACGGAGTCACCTCCCAAAGCATCCATGGCCTTCCTCAGTATGTCAGCACGGCAATATTCCCTCCTTGAACACAGCATCCTAAGCCTGTCAGCGACCTTTGCCGGATCTGCCGGCACATCCTTCCTTACCATAACGGCATATCAGAAATTATATCCGGCACTTACATACACGCCGAATTTATTGGTTATGTTGGACCAGTGGATATTCGCACTCACAGGCCCGAAAACAGTGTCATATGAATATTCAATTGCCGCACCGAAATACCCGAGCCCCTTCGCATAGTCAACGAAACGGTCACAGTCACGGGCATAATTGACAATACCAGTAAGGTAATGGTTTCTGGCGACGCGAAACCGCATGTCCGTGCGATATACCGTAAGGATGTTCTTCATGGCTGAGAGATTCGTTATCCCGTAGAAAGGCATCTGCTGGTCAACATACCTTCCTTCAAGAGAGCCTCCCATGGCATTGAAATACGCGACAGGGACATCCCTCCCGAGCAGAAAGCGGAAATCGAAAGACGGAATGAGCGAAAACACGCTTCCGAAAGGAATCACCACCTTGCCCTCCGCCATTACAGTATGGAAGTTGCGGACCTTGTTCGGGAAACCGGCAAATGTCCACTGGTATGAAAGCCCGGCCTTGAAACCACGCGTCGGGAAATACCCGTCATCAAAAGTGTCTGACCCCGCATCGGCGAAAAGGGACATGAAATCATTTTTGAGCTGTCCGAAGGCATAGTCACCCGGAATCTGGTCAGTCAGGACATTGCGTATGTCAAACACCTCATTACGAACTCCGGCCTTTATATCAAGGAAAAGCCACTTTATATTGGACATGTAAAGCTCCTGGCGGGAAGTCAGATATTTGAAATTCAGCCTGTTGCTTCCGAGATTAAGCATATTCATATCAGTCCACCGCACCGAAGCCGAGGCATTCAGGGTCGGCACCTTTGGAAGATCGCAGGACCACTGCAACTGCACATAAGGATTCGCGCTTACCTTTCCGGTAAGATTGAAAGTATGCCCGTGCAGCCTGTGTGCAAACAAACCTATGTTCAGAAGCACGGATACGATTTCCTCCGTATCGGCACGGACACCGACACCGAACTGGTGCACAGGCCCTTTCTTGCAATTCAGCACAAGACGGTAAGGCTCGCTCTCTCCCAAAAGCTCGTATGTCACGAAATCATATGCCTGCGTCCCGTATATCCGCCCGACTATATTGTCAAGTTCCTCATGGCTTATCTTCTGGCCGAACTTCAAGTCAAGCCTGTCCTTCAGAAGTTCCTTCTCCTTGGGAAGCACACCGACTATGTCAATTCCTGCAATCACGACCGAATCCTTGGCAAGCCCGACCGCAGGCTTCTTTTTCGGAGAATAATAAATCCCTGCCGTCCTTGACGCCACATCACGCAAAAGCGAATCCTGGGCAAGTGCGGCCGCATATCCCCTGACTATTATTGTATCTATGTTCTGCGGAGTGAAACTCATCATGTTGAACTCCCTCAGGTCCGGCTTTATTTTCACGTCCGGAATATCAACATTCTTCTCGAACATGTCGCGTCCGAGCATATCTATCCCCTGCCCTATTATGTCACCTATATTATTGACATCCATATAGCTGCGCTTGAGGTCTGACAGCTCTACACCTATTATTATATCCGCTCCCATGTCCTTTGCGAGAGCAGTCGGATAATTGTCCCTCAGGCCTCCGTCAACCAGCACCATCCCGTCAACCCTCAGAGGGGCGAAAATGCCGGGTATGGACATTGTGGAGCGCATCGCGTCATTGATTTTCCCGTCATACCATATCTTCGCCTTTCCGGAAACCATATCCGCCGCCACGCATGCGAAAGGCACCGGAAGATCCATGAAATCCATCGGGTCCTGGTAGCCTATCGTAAGCGAACTTATCAGATTGCTCACATTCTGCCCGTATATGTATCCGGAAGGAAGACTGCCAAGAAAATTCTGCCTCAGGATGCTCGGGGCGTCCTCATTGTCCGCGCCGATGTCCAGTCCCTCAAACTGCCGGACCGGGTCGAAGCGGTGCACATCCGCCATCATCATCCTGTAATAGTCCTTCTCATAATAGAAGGGTATGGAAAGAAGGTATTTCTCCCTGTACTTGGCATTGGAATATGATATGTATTTGCGTGAAAGCTTGTCGCTCAATGCCCACTGCCAGTCGATTCCCCTTATAAGAGTGTCCATCTGGTCCGGAGTATAGCCCAGCGCATAGAGACCTCCCACAAGCCCTCCCATGCTGGTTCCGAGCACCATGTCAACGGGAATGCCAAGCGACTCCACATAACGTATTACTCCGATATGCGCGGCTCCCTTGGCCCCTCCGCCGCTGAGCACGAGCGCAACCGTAGGACGGAATTTCCTTATCTCATCCATCCGGCCCCTCATCCTTGCAATCGCGGCAGAATCCGCCTTCGGATCTATTCCCACAGCACCTGCCGTTTGATTTCCAAATAACAGGCACCCAGCAATGAATATGACTGACAGCACTTTTTTCATATCTGTTCCGCTTTTATAAGAAGTTTTTCACATTTGTCATCACGATGTCTTCCCGCCATGTTTTCCGGCGAGCATACCGCAGGCGGCAAGTATGTCCTCACCCCTTGACGCACGCACGGTCGCGGTTATCCCGAAATTGTTCAGACGCTGTCGGAAATTATTGATTATCACATCAGGAGAAGTCCCGTAAGGGAAATCGGGAATCCTGTGGAAACGTATCAGGTTCACACGGCACTCGATGCCGCGCAACATCCGCACAAGAGCGTCAGCATGGGCCTTCGTGTCATTGAAGCCCGCGAACATCGTATATTCGAAGCTCACACGCCTCTGTCCGGTGAAGTCATACTGCCTTATAAGCGAAATTATATCCTCGGCCGCCCATGCCTTCTGGACCGGCATAACGGACAGGCGCTCCGTAGCGAACGGATTATGCAGGCTGACCGCCAGATGGCATCTGCTCTCATCCAGAAAACGCTTCAGATTCGGCAGGACACGATAGTCGATACAGTTATCCTTTTCGGGCTCCATGCGAATCCCCAATCTGCAGTAAGTATCTCAATGGCCCTCATGACATTCTCATAATTGTCAAGCGGCTCTCCCATTCCCATGAAAACGGCATTCGTAAGCTCATCCGTCTCATCCACCGCAATGAATTGGGATATGATGTCAGCAGCCGAAAGATTGCCGTGAAACCCCTGACGTCCCGTCATGCAGAACCGGCATCCCATGCGGCAGCCGGGCTGGGAGGACACGCACAATGTGGCACGCCCGTCATCCGGAATCATCACAGCCTCCACTGCCCCCTCTTCGAGAGTCTCAGCCTCCGCGTCAGGTCCGCAGGACACGTTAAGAGCGCGCCTGTGTGAACAGCTGACAGGAAACATATATTTTTTCGTTCCGTCAGAAGATTCCTGCACCAATGAATACGGCGTAACCCCTACCTCATATTTCTGCGAAAGCTTTTCACGCGCCGCCTTCGAAAGGTCCGTCATCTCATCTATGGAACGCGCCTTCCTTACATAAAGCCACCTTGCAATCTGCCCTGCAGCGAATCCCGGAAGGCCTTCCTCCTTCACCATCTGCTTGAGCTCCTCAAGATTCTTTCCCAATAATTTTATCTTCATAACAAAAAATTCTCATGTCAAATCCACGCATGCGTCCAAAGGTCCTTCAATGCGATCCCGGGCAGCCTGCGCCACAATGATGCAAAAATAGGCAAAATTTATGCATTGAGTATCGGCTTTTTTCATTACTTTTGCTATTGCATGCGGAAAAGTTCCGTTTGTGCAATAACATTTTAACTTTTTGACATTTATGGCTAAAGAAGAAGTACAGGAAGGTACCGGAGTCAATGCCGCGAAGCTGAAGGCATTGCAGGCTACAATCGACAAGATTGAAAAAGATTACGGCAAAGGTACTATCATGAAGCTGGGAGATCAGCCAAAATGGGAGGTTTCGGTAATCCCGAGCGGCTCAATCGCACTTGATGCGGCACTCGGAATCGGAGGCTATCCCCGCGGAAGGGTGATTGAAATCTACGGACCGGAATCAAGCGGTAAGACGACTCTCGCGATCCATGCGATCGCCCAGGCTCAGAAACAGGGCGGCATCGCCGCAATAATAGATGCGGAGCACGCATTTGACAGGACATATGCAAAGAACCTCGGAGTCGACCTCGAGACTCTTCTGATATCGCAGCCCGACAACGGTGAGCAGGCTCTCGAAATCGCAGACAACCTCATCCGCTCGGGAGCAATCGACATCATAGTCATCGACTCCGTCGCGGCCCTTACGCCTAAGGCCGAGATTGAAGGCGAGATGGGAGATTCGAAAATGGGTCTCCAGGCACGCCTTATGAGCCAGGCTCTCAGGAAACTCACGGCAAACATCAGCAAGACGAACACATGCTGCATTTTCATCAACCAGCTGCGCGACAAGATCGGCGTGATGTTCGGCAACCCGGAGACCACGACCGGAGGAAACGCCCTCAAGTTCTACGCATCAGTACGAGTTGACGTGCGCAGGACAACCCAGATAAAGGACGGCGACGAGGCTCTCGGAAACCGTACAAAGGTTAAGATTGTAAAGAACAAGATGGCTCCGCCTTTCAAGAAAGCCGAGTTCGACATCGTGTTCGGAGAAGGAATATCACACGTGGGAGAGGTAATCGACCTTGGTGTGGAATTTGACATCATCAAGAAAAGCGGCTCATGGTTCAGCTACGGCGACGGCAAGCTGGCACAGGGAAGAGAGGCGGTCAAGGCACTTCTCACCGACAATGTCGAGCTTTGCGACGAGATTGAGGCAAAAATCCGCGAGGCACTCCAGAACGTGCAGGATTAAGTCTCTTTGCAAGTTGCCGGCATAAATGTCCGCATAGCTGCTACGACAATTAAGATTGGAATATGAAAAGGATTACTCGCTTTTGCGCAGATTTATTCTGCCTTACCAATTCAAACAAGTTTGATTGGATTCGGCTTAATCGAAAGGTTACACTTATGGCAGCCGGCCTGCTTGCCATGATGTC
>OFGJ01001422.1_pt1 | contig 11609 bp, 7 predicted proteins | sample 1521731 | NCBI WGS metagenome assembly OFGJ01 (sample SAMEA3504126, study PRJEB24116) | mouse gut metagenome | biome: mouse gut; feature: mouse-associated habitat; material: faeces | place: Denmark | collected 2011 | reverse complement strand
TTATCACGCCGATGGTACTGCTAACGCGGGAGAGTAGGTAATCGCCCCCTTAACTTAAAAGGTCAGCATTTCGCTGACCTTTTTTTGCTTTTGGGAGTTCTGGGAATTTTGGGAGATTTGAGAATTCTGGGAATTTTGGGAGAAGCAAAGTCCACTGCAAGAATCTGGGAGGAGGGGCTGTCGCCTGAGCGGATAGGGGGTGGGGGTTGACTGGGTGCGGATTTTTTATTAATTTTGTGGGTTAATTGGCTTTGTGGCCGATTTTTAATTTCAGAACTATCTGACTATGATTTCTAAGAAGTATAATCTTATCAATAATGTCGGCGGATGGACGGTGTTTGTCATCGCGCTGCTGACTTATTGGCTCACACTCGAACCCACGGCTTCCTATTGGGATTGTGGGGAGTTTATTATCCAGGCTGACAAGCTTGAGGTCGGTCACCCGCCGGGCAACCCGATCTTTATGCTTACCGCGCGTTTCTTCGCTAACTTCGCTACGAATGATGCGATGGTGTCGGTCATGGTCAATGCCATGTCCGGTCTGCTTAGCGCCCTGACAATCCTGCTCCTTTTCTGGACTATCTCGCATCTTGTGCGCCGTCTGGTAGTGGGGGCAGATGCTGCGTCTGCCTCTATGGTGAATGATGCGCATCGTGAAGGTGCCAATAAGGATCTTTCGCTCGCGCAGTATCTTGTCATAATGGGATCGGCGGCCGTTGGTTCGCTGGCTTATTGCTGGAGCGACACCTTCTGGTTCTCGGCCGTGGAGGGTGAGGTGTATGCCTTCTCCAGCTTCTGCACGGCGTTGGTGTTCTGGCTAATCCTGAAGTGGGAGAACCGTGCCGACAATCCCGGCAGCGACCGCTATCTCGTGCTGATTGCCTATATTATCGGAGTCAGCATCGCAGTCCACTTGCTCAATCTGCTCTGTATCCCCGCTATCGTGCTTGTCTTTGCCTATCGCAAATACAAGGATATGAATCTGCTGAAATCGCTCGGAGCGCTGGCAGTGTCGTTTGTGATTATCTTCTTTGTGCTCTACGGACTTGTGCCCGGTTTCATAAAGGTAGCCCAGCAATTTGAGCTATTCTTTGTCAATGGTATGCACATGCCCTTCAACAGCGGAGCTCTTATCTACGCCTTCGCCGCCCTCGCCATCTTCGGCGTGGCCCTTTGGCAGATTTCGGTGGCCCCGCGTAGTGGCGCCGCGAAGATATTCTTCCTTCTCGCCATCACTGTCTCAGGGATGCTCTTCATCGGCGACAGCCCCTGGATCGGTTGGGTGCTCACGCTGCTTCTTGCCCTCTTCCTCTTCACTAAATACTCGCATCGTCTCACGAAGCGCGTGATGAGTGTGATGATGTGGTGTGTGGCCGTGATATTCGTAGGCTACAGCAGCTACGCCCTGATACTTATCCGTTCGTCGGCCGACACACCGATGAATCAGAACTCGCCCGACAACGTCTTCGACCTCGCCTCCTATCTCAACCGCGAACAATATGGCGAGAATCCTCTGCTTTACGGCGAGACTCTCTATAGTTCGCCGCAGCGCCGCATCACAGGCTACGGCAGCGAGAACCTCGGCACATGGCCCGACGGCACGCCGGCCCAGCTTCAGCGCCCCTTCTACGGCGGCAGTGTGGTCAATGCCGGCAAGTCGATGTATGGCAAAGGTGTGGCCGGAATACAGCCCAAATCGGAATACGACCTTCTCAGCGAATCAGAGAAGCAGAGCAATGCCGAGCTTGCCGCACGCGGCGGTGACTACTACGTCAAGAAGGACCATAAGCCCAAAGTGACGATGAATCCTGAGCTCAACATGCTCTTCCCCCGCCTTTACAGCCGCCAGCACGCCTCGCAATACTCCAACTGGGTGCGGCTCGACACGATGCCCGGCCAGCTCATAGCCGTCAGTGCCATCGACGATCAGACCGGCCAGAAGGTACCCGAGCTCAACCTCAATGCCCAGCCCGAGGTCAACGAGGCGATGCAGTCTGTCTACTATCCCCAGAAATATGTCTTCAAGCCCTCGTTTGCGCAGAACCTGGCCTACTTCTTCAACTACCAGCTCAACCACATGTACATGCGCTACTTCATGTGGAACTTCGCAGGGCGTCAGAACGACATCAACAACCAATACGGCGAACTCGATGCCGGCAACTGGATCTCCGGAATACCCTTCATCGACAACAACCGTCTCGGCGACCAATCCCTCCTGCCCGACGACCTCGGCAAGGATAACGCCGGCCACAACGTCTACTACATGCTGCCGCTCATACTCGGTCTGATAGGACTGGTATGGCAATCATTCGCCGGCAAGCGTGGCATAGAGCAGTTTTGGGTCGTATTCTTCCTCTTCTTCATGACCGGCATAGCCATTGTACTCTACCTCAACCAGACCCCCGGTCAGCCCCGCGAGCGCGACTACGCCTTTGCCGGATCATTCTACGCCTACGCCATCTGGATCGGCATGGGTGTTGCCGGACTCTACTCGCTGCTCACCCTCTGGCTTCGTCAGGAGCGTCAGCGCAAGATTGCCGCCGGAGTCGCCGTGGTGGCCGGACTGGCAGTACCGGTGCAGATGGTGTCGCAGACATGGGACGACCACGACCGCTCAGGCCGCTACGCCGCCCGCGACTTCGCCATCAACTACCTCGAGAGCCTCGAGCCCGACGCCATAGTATTCTGCAACGGCGACAACGACACATTCCCCCTCTGGTATGCCCAGGAGGTAGAGGGTGTGCGCCGCGATGTGCGCGTCATCAACCTCAGCTATCTCGCCTCCGACTGGTATGCCAATCAGCAGCGCATGCAGGCCTACGAAGGTAAGCCCGTAAGCTACACCGCGCGTCCCGAGGATTACGCCTACGGCCTCAACGACGTCACCGTGCTCCCCTTCGACAACACCTCGCCCGCCGACCTGCTCTCGAGCCTCAAGCTCGTATACTCAGGCAAGTCGGTCGACCAGAACTACGGCTACCGCCAGATGCCCTCGGCTGTGGTCAAGATACCCGTCGATAAAGAGGCCGTCGTCAAGCGCGGACTCGTGGCAGCCAAAGACACCGCCGACATTGTCGACGACATCATCATCGACCTCGGCAGCACCGCCACCTATCGTGGCAAAGGCTACCTCAGCCTCGGCGAGGTGCTGATGCTCGACATCATCGCCACCAACGCCGCCCGCGGCTGGGAGCGCCCCATCTACTGGTGCTCGACCGTAGGCGACGAATACCACGTAGGCCTCACCCCCTATCTGCGCTCCACAGGCATGACCAATCAGCTTGTGCCCACCCTGCAGGATGGCAAATCACCCCGCACCGACCGCTCATATGCCAACATCAAAGAGCGCTACCGCTTCGGCGGCGCCGATGCCGAGGGGCGTCTGCCATACTTCGACGAGACCGCCCGCCGCATGCTCTTCTCCGTGCGCAACTCAATGGTAGAGACCTCAAGCCAGCTCCTCTACGAAGCCGACCAGCTCGCCCACAACGGCGACCAGGCCGCAGCCCGCAAGAAATATGACCAGGCCGTAGAGATGCTCGACCTCATGATGAAGCGTCTCCCCGAAGGGGTAGGGCGCCTCGACATGTACCTCGGCCTGACCGCCGCGCAGATATACTGCGAAATCGGCAAGACCCTCGGCGACAGCAAACTCACCGACAAAGGTCTGCGCATGCTTGAGGATATGATGCGCAACTACGGACAGTACGTGCGTTACAGTCTGATGATGAACACCACCTTCATCAGCCCCTCGCTCACCTACGACTCCAAGCTCTCACCCTATCAGTACTATCGCCTGATAGACCTCTACGAAGAGTTTGGCGGCAAGAAAGAGCGGGTGGCCGAGATATGCGCCACCTACGGCCTTGACCGCGACGAGCTCAAGCAATATTACGAACTCTACACCAACCCCGACCTCGCCTCAGCCGCAGGTGCGGGGGGCGCATCCGAAGGCCTCTCCGCCTCGGATGCCGCCACAGAGCTGAGCAAATACTGCGAGATAGCCAATCATCTCGCATCACTCCCCGAGGGTGAATATGCCCGCTCTACCGACGACGAGCGCTATATCGACTCCATGCTCTACTATCTTCTTGAAGATGTGGAGCAGGACCCCGAGGCCCTCAAGCTTCTGCAGCAGAATCCCAACTGGGTCAATCTCGACCGCGCCCGCTCGCGCCGCATCTACGAAGAGTTCAAGGCCTCGCACCCTGAATTCTTCCGCTGATGGGATGGATAGAGCGTCCGCCGCGCTTCTTCCGCTGGCTCGTGCCGGGGGGGATCTTCCGTATCACGGATGATTCCTCCCGCGCCGGCGGAGACGCTCCGGTGGTGTATCTCACATTCGACGACGGTCCGATTCCGGAGGTGACCCCCTGGGTGCTCGACACCCTCGACCGCTACGGCATAAAAGCCACCTTCTTTATGGTGGCCGACAATGCCAGGCGCTATCCGGACTTGCTCGAAGAGGTCAGGCGTCGCGGCCACAGAGTGGGCAACCACACCTTTCATCATCTGCAGGGTGCCCGCGTCACCACGCGCCGCTACCTGCGCGATGTGGCCGAAGCCGACCGCATACTTCACACCCCCCTCTTCCGTCCGCCCCACGGATGGTTGCGGCCGCGCCAGGCCCGCGCGCTGCGCCGGCGCTACAGGATTGTGATGTATGACCTCGTCACCCGCGACTACTGCCGCAGCCTTGATGCCCGCCGTGTGCTCGACAACGTCAGGCGCTATGCTCGCCCGGGCGCGGTGATAGTGTTTCACGACAGCCTCAAATCACGTGACCGTCTCACCGAGGCCCTCCCCGCCGCCATCGAGTGGCTCCAGGCCGAGGGCTATGGCTTCGGACTCCTCTAAGAGTGTGTCGGAAGTAAGAGTGTGTCGGAAGAGAGTGGTGGAATCCCACATACTCCAAGAAGTTCATACAACTTCCAAGCCGCAGCTCCGCCAGCCGGGGTGAGGGCCCACGAAAAATATCTCTCAATGGAAAAGAAAAAAGTATTGGTCGTAGGCGCCGGCGGATTTGCCGGCGGATTCATCGTCGACGAGGCTCTTCGCCGTGGCTACGATGTCTGGGCCGGTGTGCGCGCCTCCACCTCGCGCAAATATCTCACCGACCCCCGCATCAACTTCGTGGAATTCGACTTCGACGCCGACGACCCCCGCCAGTCGCTCGCCGACTCACTCAGCGCAGCCGCCCCCGACGGCGGCTGGGACTGGATAGTCTACAACCTCGGAGCCACCAAATGCCTCCGCTTCGCCGACTTCTCGCGCATCAACTGCGACTACCTGCAATACTTCCTCGACGCCCTGCGCCGCAGCGACCTCATACCCTCGCGCCTCCTCTACATCTCCTCACTCTCAGCCATGGGCCCCGGCCCGAAGGGGAGCTACACCCCCTTCAGCGAGACGATGCCCGCCCAGCCAAACACCCGCTACGGCACCTCCAAGCTCAAGGCCGAGATGCTGCTTCAGATGTCGGGGATACCCTTCATCATCTTCCGCGCCACAGGCCTCTACGGCCCGCGCGACCACGACTACTTCCTGATGTTTGAATCAATCGGCAAGGGGTTTGACTTCTCGGTAGGTTTCCGCCGCCAGCAGCTCACCTTCCTCTACATCACCGATCTGGCCGAAGCCATCTACGACGCCCTCGCCGCCGCCCCCGTCGGCGAGACCTACAACGTAGCCCATCCAGCAGCCTACACCCAGGCCGAATTCCGTACCCTCGCCGCCCGCGCCGTCGGGAAGCGCCTGGTGATTCCGGTGCGGGTGCCACTCATCGGCCTGCGCGCCGTCTGCGCCATAGCCGAGAAGATAGGTGCCGCCAAAGGGAAACCCTCCACCCTCAACACCGACAAATACAACATCCTCGCCCAGCGCAACTGGAATGTGAGCATCGACAAAGCGCGGCGCCACTTCGGCTTCACCCCCAAGGTAGACCTCGCCGAGGGTATCCGCCGCAGTGTAGAATGGTATAAGCAGGAGGGATGGCTCAAATAACCGACACCATAGCCGCCACAGCCCCGGCCGGCGTTGTGACCGATCCCGAGCCTGCAGCCTCTGACAGTCTCGCAGTGGCCGACAGCGTCGTCCACGACACTGTGCGCTTCATCATGCTCGAGGCCCCGGCCCACGACGAGCCCCTGCTGCGCCCCGACGGAGGCTCATACTTCACCACCACCGGCACATCCTGGATACTCAGCGCCCTGCTGCTCCTCTTCGTAATCGTCGCCCTGCGCTTCCGCAGCAACTCAAAATACCTCGGCGCCATGTTCAAGGCCGCCTTCGAGGTCAGAGAACGCGGCAATGTCTTCGACGAGACAGTCCGCGAGAAATCATTCATCTTCATCCTCAACATCCTCTGGTGTATCTCAGCCGGGATACTCCTCTTCTCGCTCTACCGCTATCTCGCTGACCGCGCCGATATCGCCTGGAGCTTCCTCAGCCCCGTGGCCGAGGGTCGGCAGCCACTCGGCATGGTGATATGCATCTGCGTCGCAGCCCTGTGGCAGCTCATCATGACCTGCGCCTACACCATCGTAGGGAACGTCTTCAGCGACACCCTGCACACCCGCATGTGGGTCGGAGGCTACACCGCCGTCACCGGCCTCTCCACCCTCATCCTCTTCCCCCTCGCCCTGCTCGCCATCTGCTATCCCGCAGGCACCTCAGCCCTGCTGTGGGTGGCCCTCGGAGGCTTCATTCTCGCCAAATTGGTCTTTATTTGGAAGGGATTCCGGATTTTCTTCCGCGAAATTACCTCATGGGTGCTTTTTTTGTACTATCTTTGCAGTTTGGAAATCGTACCCCTCATAATACTCTTTTACGCCACCTTCATCAGTTGCGCAACTTTCCTCTGACAAGAGTGTTATTTAATTAAAGACACTGACCCGGGGTACACGACAGGGACAGAGCCATCGGCCCCCCGGCCAGCAAGCGGGGACTCACCCGACGCGCCCTGCGCCCCGACATCTAAACAATAATAGTATACTCATAATATTTTCAGGAAATGAGCATCAAGAAAATATTGGTATCGCAGCCCAAGCCGGCCACACCCAAATCACCTTACTACGACATTGCCGAGCGCCATGGCGTGGAGGTGGTATTCCGTCCGTTTATCAAGGTCGAGGGGCTGAACGTGAAGGATTTTCGCCATCAGAAGGTGAATCTGGCCGACTACACGGCCGTCATCCTCTCGAGCCGTCATGCCGTCGACAATTACTTCCGTCTCTGCGAGGAGATGCGCGTAAGTGTGCCCGACACCACCAAATACTTCTGCACCTCAGAGAGCATCGCCCTCTACCTCCAGAAGTATATCGTATACCGCAAGCGCAAGATATTCTTCTCCACCACCGGCAAGCTCAACGACCCCCATCTGCTCGCCGCCATCACCAAGAACAAGGGTGAGCGCTTCATCTTCCCTGTCAGCGACGTCCACGACTCGGCCACACCCGAGCTCGACAAGATAGGCATCAACTACGACAAAGTGGTGATGTACCGCACCGTCAGCAACGACTTCGGTCCCGACGAGCCCTTCGACTTCGACCTGCTGCTCTTCTTCAGCCCCGCCGGTATCGACTCGCTCAAGAAGAACTTCCCCGACTTCAACCAGGATGACCCGATGATGTATATCGGCACCTACGGACTCCCCGCGGCCAAAGCCGTCACCGACGCCGGTCTGCGCCTCGACTATTCGGCCCCCACGCCCGAATATCCCTCGATGACCGCCGCCCTCGACGCCTTCCTCACCAAGATCAACGGTGAACCCGGCAAATAATCCGCCCCTACGCGCCGGCGCTCACTCAGCCCCGGCCCCCTGAAGATACTGACGCACCCGGATCCGGCGGCGGTGCATCCCCCAAGGATGCGCCCGCCCGGGTCCGGGTGGCTCGCTTTATCCTCCTCACCCCTTCACACTATCCTACACTTTAATCACAAGCCATTTAATCGCAAGCCATGCAGAACGTCGACGACAATCTACTCAGCCGCCTCTTTCTGAAAGACACAGCCTTTCAGAATCTCATGCAGCGCCGCATATTCAATGTGCTCCTCATAGCCACCCCCTACGATGCCTTCATGATGGAGGAGGACGGACGCGTGGATGAGCAGGTATACTTCGAGTATGTGGGGCTCAACCTCTCGTCGCCCCCGCGCTTCACCAAGGTAGCCACCTACGCCGAGGCCCGCGCCATGCTCGAGACCCAGAACTTCGACCTCATCATCGCCATGCCCGGTGTCGACATCAGCGAGACCTTCCGCGAGGCCCGGCAGTTTGACGCCCTTTATCCCGACATCCCCTTCGTGGTGCTCACCCCATTCTCGAAAGAGGTGCGCCGCCGCATCGCCGACGAAGACCTGCGCGGCGTAGACTACGTATTCTCATGGCTTGGCAACGTCGACCTCATCCTCGCCATCATCAAGCTCATCGAAGACCGCATGAACGCCGATGCCGACATCACCGGCGTCGGCGTGCAGACCATACTCCTTGTCGAAGACTCCATACGCTTCTACTCATCCATCCTGCCCACCCTCTACAAATTCCTGCTCAAGCAGAGCATGAAATTCTCGAAAGAGGCCCTCAACGCCCATGAGCAGATGCTGCGCATGCGCGGGCGTCCGAAGGTGCTGCTCGCCCGCGACTACGACGAGGCCCGCGAGCTCTTTGACCGCTACGGCTCCAACATGCTCGGCATCATCAGCGATGTCCGCTATCCGCGCGGCGGGGTCAAGGACCCGCAGGCCGGATTCGAATTCGCCCGCTACGTGCACTCGCGCGACCCCTACATGCCCGTCATCCTCGAGAGCCAGGAGAGCGACAACGCCGCCCTGGCCCACGAAGAGGGACTCGTCTTTCTCGACAAGAACTCCAAGACCCTCCCCCAGGACCTTCGCCACGCCGTCACCCGCTACTTCGGCTTCGGCGACTTCATCGTGCGCGACCTGCACGAAGGGCATGAGCTGCTGCGCATCTCCAACCTCAAGGAGATGCAGAAATTCGTGTTCGACATCCCCGACGAGGAGCTCTATGAACTCTGCGCCTCGAATGAGATCAGCCGGTGGTTCTACTCACGCGCCCTCTTCCCCATAGCCGAGGCCATACGCAGCTACCGCTTCACCTCGATGGACCAGGCCGAGAGCGTGCGCCGCCTCATCTTCGAATGCATCGTCAAATACCGCCGCATGAAGAACCGCGGCGTCGTGGCCATCTTCCAGGCCGACCGCTTCGACCGCTACAGCAACTTCGCCCGCATCGGCGAAGGCTCGCTCGGCGGCAAAGGGCGTGGCCTGGCATTCATCGACCAGATCATCAAGCGCCACCCCGAGTGCGAAGACTTCAAGGGGGTGGAGATCACCATCCCCCGCACAGTAGTGCTCTGCACCGACATCTTCGACGACTTCATGGAGACCAACAATCTCTACCCCATAGCCCTCTCCGACCGCCCCGACGAAGAGATACTCCAGGCCTTCCTCCGCGCCGAGCTCCCGCAGGAACTCACCGACAACTTCCTCGCCCTCTTCGAGGTTGTCGACCGTCCGTTGGCAGTGCGCTCGTCATCATTGCTCGAAGACTCCCACTATCAGCCCTTTGCCGGCATCTACTCCACCTACATGATACCCTCGCTGCCCGACACCGAAGAGCGGCTGCGGCTCCTCTGCGACGCCGTCAAGGGTGTCTACGCCTCCGTATTCTTCGCCGACTCCAAGGCATATATGAACGCAACCAGCAACGTCATCGACCAGGAGAAGATGGCCGTCATCCTGCAGGAGGTGGTGGGGGAGAACCACGACGGACTCTATTACCCCGGATTCTCGGGCGTAGGACGCTCGCTCAACTATTATCCCATCAATGATGAGGTGGCCGAGGATGGTGTGGCCGAGGTGGCAGTGGGTCTGGGCAAGTATATCGTGGATGGCGGCATGGCCCTGCGCTTCTCGCCCAAGCATCCGGGGAAGGTGCTGCAGACCTCCACGCTGCAGCTCGCCCTGCGCGACACGCAGACCCAGCTCTACGCCCTCCCCACCGATGGCTCGGCGCCTGCCGACTTCACCACCGACGACAGTTTCAATATACGCAAGATCAACGTCAACGACGCCGCCCGCACCGGCGCGCTGCGCTATCTCGTGAGCACCTTCGACGTCAACGACCGCCTGCTGCGCGACACCGACTTCGGTCCCGGCCGCAAGGTGGTCACCTTCGCCAATGTGCTCAACCACGGAGTCTTCCCCTTGGCCGATATCATCGACTTCATGCTCACGACAGGCCAGTATGAGATGGGGCGCCCCGTAGAGATAGAGTTTGCCGGCAACATCAATCCCGATGCCATGCGCTCGCAGCGCAAGGGCACACTCTATTGGCTCCAGATACGCCCCATAGTCGACAAGAAGGAGATGCTCGACGACTCGCTGCTCGATGTGCCCGACACCGACCTCATCCTGCGCAGCGACACAGCCCTCGGCCATGGCCTGATGGATGGCGTGCGCCATATAGTATATGTCAAACCCTCCAACTTCGACTCCGCCCGCAATCCCGAGACGGCGCTCGAGGTGGAGCGCATCAACCGCGAGATGACCGAGCGCGGCGAACCCTACGTGCTCATCGGTCCGGGGCGCTGGGGCTCGTCAGACGCTGCCCTTGGCATACCCGTCAAGTGGCCCCAGATAGCCGGTGCGCGCCTTATCGTGGAGTCGGCACTTCCCGGCTACCGCATCGAACCCTCGCAGGGCACCCACTTCTTCCAGAACCTCACCTCCTTCGGCGTAGGCTACTTCACTATCGACCAGCCCGGCGGCCAGGGTATGATTGACTCAGCGTGGCTCGATGCTCTTCCGGCTGTGTATGAGAGTGATGCGATACGCATTGTGGAGTTTGCCCAACCATTATCGATAGCCATCAACGGTCGCAAATCGAAGGGTATCGTGGTCAAACCGGGTGTCGTGGCGCCCCGAAAGGGTGAGATTGAATGATTGACAGCGCATGGGGTGCGTGGCTGCATCCGCGCCGCGCGGCCGAAGAGCTGCAGTCGCTGCGCGCCGCTATGGCGCAGATGGAGGCTGATGCCGAGGTGGCTGCATGCGAGATGGCCCGCGTGGCCGGCGCGCTCGACGAGAGCCGCGGGCGCCAGTCGGAGCTTGAGCGCATATCCGGCGAACTTGAGCGCGAGGTAGAGCGTCTGCGTGCCGCCAACACCGACCAGGAGGAGCGCCTGCGCGCCTGGGAGGAGGCGCATGAAGAGATGGAGCGTGTGGCCGCGCAGCTCGAGAAGATGGTGGCGCTGCGCGAGCGTATGCGCCAGATGCGCGACGACTATGAGCGCCGCATCGAGAAACTCGAGCGCCAGCTATGGTCGTCGCATCGCGGCGGCCTGCAGTATGCCGACCCGCGCGATGAGTCGCCCGAGAGCCAGACCTCCGAACTCTGCGAAGATGGCGAGAGTCCCTTCGCACCCCCTCAGCCCATCAACCTCATGCCCCCGCTGCGTCCCGACCGCCCCCGCATCACCCCCGCCGCCGACGACACCGACTGGCTCATGCCTCTGCCTCCCGACTGACGCACCCAACGCCGTTAAGTTAAGGAAGGGCCTGAATATCTCATAATCGGCAAGATG
>OFGJ01001408.1_pt1 | contig 11763 bp, 10 predicted proteins | sample 1521731 | NCBI WGS metagenome assembly OFGJ01 (sample SAMEA3504126, study PRJEB24116) | mouse gut metagenome | biome: mouse gut; feature: mouse-associated habitat; material: faeces | place: Denmark | collected 2011 | reverse complement strand
AAGATAAACTTTTATTCATGTTTCAAAAATCAATGTCATCAAAATAATGGTGCGGTCATGAAATTTCTATAAGATGCCGAGGTGACAGGATCGTGAGCCATAGTACACCTCGGCGTTGAAACATTGGCAGGTGGCTAATGTTTCGTATTTCTCAATGAGCGAGAGAATGTCGAAAGACATTTATCTCCCATTCGGTCGATGAGCTAAAGGTTGGTTGTCGCCGTCCCCAGAGGATATATGAGAGCTTATCGTCTATAAGAATTGGCACGATGTCCGAGTCCTCGCTGAATACCGACTGCGAATCGACGGTGAACGCTGCTAGGGCTTCAAGTCCAGGCAGCTGCTCCTCGGGGCTGAAATTTAAGTCGTTTGAAAAAGAAAAGTCCATAACATTGAGGTTGGAGACTCAAAGTTATGGAAGATATGATGAGCGCGAAAAGACGCTTACTTACTATCTAAATCAGTACGGCGTACAAACTTTATTATTTCTTCACCAGTTACGCTATTTATATGCCACCGCATAGTTGTAGGAGTCAATTCTTCAATGCGATAGTAAAACCTATTCACAGGTCGATCGCCATTGACTTTATCAAAGTCAGCCGCCCAATTCAACTCAATAAGTGGATAGTAACTATCTTCGACAGCAACAATTTCCCAAGAATATTCTTTGTCGTGCACAAGTGAATTATTAACTGTAAGATAAGACGTTGTCAGCGTACCATTATAACCCACAGAACCAGCCGAAGGTAAACTTGAACTTTCAACTGTGATGTCATAGATTGAGGGGCATTCAGGATCATTCGAGTAAACAACGTCCCAACTGCCTGCAAGATATTTCAACAATATAGTTGGCTTATTATCATCGTTATCATCACAGCTCACTGCTACAAAAGCGAGTATTGTCAATAGGAGCAAATATATGGATTTCTTCATTTTTAGTAGACTATTAATTGTGCTGCAAATTTACGCCATTTCAGCGGAATACGCAAATGTTAAAGGAAAACATCGATGCCGTTTATGCGGAAAGTGCTCCCTCGTTTTGTTCCCTTTTTTAACACTTTTTAATCGCTCATCAGAATTAAAATATGGAAAGAGAGCTTCATACGAGTTGAGAACCTCTTTTACAGCCACCTTGATTGCCACCTCCATATTCAGAATTATGCTCCCTTTTGAACGGGTTAAAGTGAGCACTCCGAATAAATGTGCTTCTTTGCAAACTATTGAAAAAATAACGAAATACAGACTATCGAGGGACACTTATGAGTGCCAGAACGACTGCTCCCTTCTTGCACACCAGCAGTTTCAATATTTTGCGTCGATCGGGGATAGGGGTAAAAAGAAAAATTCCTGAAAACCAATGATTTTCAGGAATTTTCTTCGGTCTGACAGACCTCTTAGTGACCCCGGAGAGGCTCGAACTCTCGACCCACTGATTAAGAGTCAGTTGCTCTACCAACTGAGCTACGGAGTCAGGATGCTGTTGGGATGGTGCATTTCCCAAATGCGATGCAAAGGTACGATTTATTTTTTAATGGGCAAAAGAATTTTGTGTGTTTTTTTATTTTTTTTGGTTTGAAGATGTAGCCTACAGTTTGAAGATGTGGTTGAAGATGTAGGAAGGGCGGGATGCGGGGATATAATAGGGGATGCAATGGGTGTGCGGGATGCGAAATCGGCGGATGTGTAATAGGATGAAATATGAACAGTATGATGAAATATGATAGGTGCGAAATGTGGTGGATATGGGTGGATTGTGGCATAGAAGGTGGATATGGGATGTGGCATATCGGTATGTATCATGTAGGGGATGGGTGATATTGTGAAATAGTGTTAAAATTGGGGGGGGTGATTGTTACGGATTGGGATATTATGGGCATATTTGCAATATGTTTGGATTATTGCGGTGTTTTTTGTTTATAACCTTGATTCTAGTAGGAGGCTTGTGCGGGTTTACGGCTGTGCGGGCTGCCGGTGCGCCGGATTTGCAATTGTCGAGGGAGGTTGATTCCCTTTTGCGGGTGCTTGACGGTGTCATAGCCAATCGAGATCTTTATCTTGCGGCGAAGGAAAAGCGTGTGGAAGGGCTTAAGAAGGAACGGGGATTGCTGCGTTCCGACCGCGAGGTGTTTTCGAAAAACGAAGAGATTATCAACGAGTATGAGTCGTTTGTGTGTGACTCGGCAAAGGCTTACCTGCGTGAGAACCTTGCTATTGCGGGGCGTTTGCGCGACAGTGTGCTTGTAGGGCAGAGCGCCATACGCCTGGCGTTGATATATTCGATGTGCGGCCAGTTTGTCAACGCCCGCGATTTGTTCGACAAGGTGCCTTATGACGGGTTGCCCGACCATTTGAAACTGCTGCTTGGATGGAGCGAGATAAAGTTTCTCGACAATATGATGCGTAGCACTGACGAGCCTCAGTTCCGCGAGGAGTACCGTCGTCGTAAAATGCAGTGGCGTGACACAATCATAGGCATGCTCGGGGTTGACAGCGACCTCTACCGCAAGGAGGTGGCTATGCGCCATCTGGAGACGGGCAACTACCAGGCTGCATTGCCTGTTTATCTTGACATTTTCAACAAACAGAATCCCGAAACCCACGATTATGCCATGATGGCTATGGGGATGTCGGAGATTTTCGACCGTCTAGGCGATGCGGGGCAGCGTAAGAAACATTTGATGCTGGCGGCGATTACCGATACCCGGCTGGCTGTAAAGGAGAACGAGGCGTTGCTGTCGCTTGCCGAGATGTTGTATGCCGAGGGTGACATAGACCGTGCCTACCGTTATATGCATGCTGCTTTGGATGATGCCAATTTCTATAATTCGCGGTTTAAGAATTCCCAGATAGCGCGTGTCTACCCGTTGGTCGAGGTGTCGTATCTTGAGATGCTGAACGCGCAGCAGCGGCGCATGCGCATGTATGTTGTCTGCATGGCGGTGCTGGCCTTGATGCTGGGGCTGTTGGCGTTGTTGAGCTTCAAGCAGCGCCGTGCGGTGCAGCGTTCGCGCGACGACCTGGCGAAAGCCAACGGGCGCCTGGAACGTGCTACGCGCAAACTGGCCGAGGCCAATCTCATCCGTGAACGCTATGTGGGATATTTCATGCATCAGAGTTCGATTAACGTCAACCGTCTTGACGAGTTCCGCAAAAACGTGAACCGCAAAATCAAGGCTAACCAGATTGACGACCTGTATGTGCTGTCGTCGCGCCCGCTCGAAAAGGAGCTGGAAGAACTTTACAGCAATTTCGACAATGCATTCCTCAGCCTGTATCCGAATTTCATCGAGGAGTTTAACAAGTTGTTGCAGCCCGAAAGCCATTTCCCGGTTACCAAGGCTAAGCTCAACACCTCGTTGCGTATTTTCGCGCTGATTCGTCTGGGGATTACCGATATGACGCAGATTGCCAATTTCCTGCATTATTCGGTGCAGACGGTCTACAACTATAAGAGCCGGGTTCGTAAGGTGTCGTTGCTCACCCCCGAGGTGTTTGAGGAGAAGGTGAAAAAAATCGGCACGTTGGCTGCTGCGGCCGAATAATCCGAATTACATCAGAATCTTTGTGGTGAAGAGGGTGCTGTCAGAATGGCTCATCCGGGTCGTCGCTTGCAGGATTCGGCTTCGGTCATTGACCTCGGTCAACTTCCTTCAGCCCACCCTCAAGCTCCTGCCATATGAATCATTCTGACAGCGCCCTCGACATCCGGGCGAAAATAAGGCGGTGTGCCAATTTTGGCACACCGCCGGTTAGGATTTCAGGATTGTATTGAATGATTATTTCAGTAATTCCTTGGTAACCTTGTTGCCGCGTTTTACGAGGTAGAGACCGGCTTCGGGGTTTGCAACCTTGCGTCCCTGGAGGTCGAAGTATTCGGCGGGAGCGTTTGCTGCCTCTGCGTCAACGCCTTCGATTCCTGTGTTGGGGTTTTCCTTAACGGTAACCTTCATATTCTGATCGTTGGTAACGTTTGCAATGTCTGGGGCAACAGGCAAGGTCAGGCCGTAAAGTGTCATTACGCCGGATTTATCGGCCTTCATCGCTTCTATGCGTGCCTGATATTCCTCTTGGCTGATAGTGCTGGCATTGTACAGGTATTCCGATGATTTGAAATATGTTGGAGCCATGCCATTATCGGTATTCGGTTTTCCTTCTTCACGATTAAGATTTTGTCCGAAAGCGTTTGCAAGGTTTATATTGCCATCTGCATTGAGTAATTCGCTGGGGTCATATTGCCATCCACCAGCCATGACATCGAGTCTGTAGTCTCCAAGTTTTGTGCCTACAGTAAGCTTGATTGTGGCTTCATCGTTATGTCCTTGATGAGCTTTGTCTTTGCTTTGGAAGGCAATCCATTTGTACCCATCAAGAGGGAAGCAATATTGGCAATATTTTGCGTATGGTTCGCAATCAATCATTTCCAACACATTCTCAGGGTGGTCGTTTTCTAAGACTTTGGCTGTTAATTCTGTGGCAGCCCAGTCATTGGGAACTCGAATTGCATACATCAAGTAATAATCTCCCTGAGGATTCTGGGAATTATCGCTGGGGTTTGCGTCAACAAAGGTGGTTTTTACAGTAAGTTCGGTTTCCTGCATGGGTTCGTGGGTGCTGAATTCCACTGTTGCGATTTTGAGACCACAACCTACAGCCAGCACTGCAACGAGTGCCAAAGGCAGCCAGCATTTTTTCGGGAGTAAAAGTTTTTTCATCAGTTAATGATTTAAAGTTTGACATATTGCGGATTGTCTCCGCATCGCAAAGTTACAATGGGAAAAAGCCTGTATTTTCGCAAAGTAAATTGAAAAGTAACCGAAATTAGCTGCCGATATTGCTGAAACACATGTGTTTCAGCAATATGCCATGGCATATTGCCTTCTTTAGAGTAGATAATGTAGAAGCTTTGAGTTGTTATGTAAGGATATAATCAGGCAGATAATGTTAATGGAATAAGACCAGTATGGGGTTTATTGTATCATTCGGATACTGATACTTTTCACAAAATCAGATTGATTTGCCAATTGGTTTTGTTCAGGCGTATAACGGTATTTTTCTTGTTGCGATATTTTTCAAAAAAACATCTTGTTGATACAATAATATAATGCGTTAAATACGGCAAATAATCTCCGCAATTTTGCGGAGATTATTTGCCGTATTTAACGCATCGGATCGGGGTGCCGGGCATGGGCTTTGACAATGTGCCGTGATGAAGCGGTTATGCCTCTGGCAGTGTGGAACGGGGGGCGCAACCGGGATAAGGCCGCATTGATATGCGGTTATGACGCTCATCAGAAGGCTAATTACTACCTACTCTTGGGTGATGGTATGTAAAGAAGAATGTTATTGTATATAAGTGTGTTGTGTTTGGATAAGATGCAAAATGCACCTACTTTCGGGTTTACTGCGGAGAACTTTCGGGAGTGCGCGATTATAACTTTGCATTGACGGCGATGACGCCGGAACCTAACGGCTGCCTGCCTGAAATCGAAAGAACCGATGAAAGACTTTTCCGAAATCTACATTGAGTATTACCCGCGCTTGCTCCGTTTTGCATGCGACTTTGTTGCATGCAAAGCGGATGCCGAGAATCTGTTGCATGACGCGTTTCTCGACCTGTGGAAAATCAATGACTACATTCCGTCGATAAAGCATATCAATGCCTATATGTTCCGGTTGGTGCGCAACCGTTGCATCGACTATCTCAAGCATCAGATGTGCGAGAAGGCATATATGGAGGAGGCCGCCGTTGAGTGCCGCAACAAGATGATTACCCTCGAAGGGATGGGTGACGAGCAGCTTATTGCCAAAGAGCTGGCCACCCTTATCCGTGAAACGGTCGACAAACTTCCGCCCCGGTGTCGCGAAATCTTCCTGATGAGCCGCATCGAGGGATTACGCCACGGGGAAATCGCCGAGCGCCTGGGGTTGTCGGAAAACACGGTGGCTGTGCAGATGGGGATTGCCTTGCGCCGTATCCGCGCCGTAATCGCGCCATATATCTGAGCGGTTACGCCGGGGTATTAGTGGTGAGAAGCGCGGTGTGCGTGGTCGAGGTGCTTAAAGGCAACCGTAAGGCTGTAAAGAAATTGTTTGTGAAGTAATAGGGACAGTTTTGATAATGATGGGGGGATGATGATGTTTTGTAGAGACGCGATGCGGAGTGAGACGCGGAATGAGGCATGAAGGTGCATGATGCAAAAGGATGCGGAGTGAAGCGGGGGGAGACGCGGGGGGGACGCGGGGGGATACGCGATGCTATCGCGTATCTACAGGGCAGAGGGAATAAATAAATTTGCGAAATTGAGCCGATGGCTTTAATGGAATAAAATGTAAGAATCGTTCTTTAGGTATCACAACGGTTTTGCAGGGTTGCCCGGATGATTCGCGGCAACACCGGCGTAACACAAAAAACAAGAATTGTCGAAAATGGAAGAGTTGATAGTGAAATATCTGACCGACACCCTTACCGCAGCGGAGAATGCGCGTTTCAGAGCCTTGGAAAGCTCTGATGCGTCGTTCGCTTCCGAATTGCGAGAGTGTCTGACAGCTCTTGCCCTCACCGACTACAGCCTCCGTGATGCCGAGAAGGACGATTTGACCTGCAAGCTCCTTGAGCTTACAGGCCAGTGACCCCAACCCAACACACCAGGTTATGCAGATGATGAACACGGGCAGAAGATTTGTCAAAACACTCGCAGTTGCTCTCACGCTCGGCCTTTCGGCCGGGGTGGCGGCTTCGGAGGTATATTTTGTTGACGGATACCATGGCGGTATCTACGGGCATTATCCCGTAAAATGGAAAACCCGCTTCATTGTCGATCAGCTGCAACGTAATCCCGATTGGAAAATAGGGCTTGAAATCGAGCCTGAAACGTGGGACACCGTGCAGGTGCGCACCCCTGAGGCATACCGGGATTTGGCAGCCCTTCTCAAAAGCGGGCGGATAGAGTTCACCAACCCCACTTACGGGCAACCTTATTGCTACAATATTTCGGGCGAAAGCCTTATCCGCCAGTTTGCCTATGGCATCGAAAAACTGAAACAACACTTCCCTGAAGCCGTCTTCACAACCTATGCCGTCGAGGAACCGTGTTTTACCAGCTGCCTCCCGGCTGTGTTGAAAGGCTTCGGATTCAAATATGCATCATTGAAATGCCCCAACACATGCTGGGGCGGGTATATGGCGCCCTACGGCGGCCAGCTCGTGAACTGGATAGGGCCTGACGGAACATCGCTGCTCACTGTGCCACGCTACGGTTGCGAGCAACTTGAAAACAATTCCGTGTGGCAGACAACGGCCTGGGGCAACTCGCCGGAATATCTCGCGGCCTGCCGTGAAGCCGGGATTGACAACCCGGTGGGGATGTGCTATCAGGATGCAGGATGGCGCAACGGCCCGTGGTTGAAAATGAACCATCCTTCGGGTTCGGTCTATACACTTTGGACTGATTATATCGAAAAGCATACGCCGGGGGCTACCTCCGACAACTACCACCTTTCGCAGGACGATGTGCTGGTGAACCTCATGTGGGGCAGCCAGGTTATGCAACGCATCGGGCGCGGCGTGCGTGCAGCCGAGAACAAGATGGTCATGGCTGAGAAACTTGCCGCCATTGCCATGCTTGAAGGCGCAGGGGCGCCACTCCCCGACCAAGGGGCTATGGATGAGGCATGGCGCCAGCTGATGCTCGCGCAGCACCATGATTCCTGGATTGTGCCCTATAACGGCCTTTGGCATTTCGGCACATGGGCCGATGCAATCAGGCAATGGACTGACCATGCATGCGGTGTTGCCGATTCCGAGATGATGCGCATGGCCTGCGGCATCACCCCCGGCAACCGTATGATGATTAAGGTGTTCAACACCCAGGGCGTCAGCCGTGAAGAGATTGTGAGTGTCCCCTTCCCATATGAATGGGATGGGTGCGAGGTGGTTCTCACCGACCATACAGGCCGCATAATCAAGGCTTCGAAACATATAGACTCAAAAGATAAGGTAAAAAGATTGGTATTTAAGGCGACGGTTCCCCCGATGGGTTACGCTACTTATCGCATAAGCCGCGTAGCCTGTGAAAAAGGAAATGCGATGGCTGCAACCGCTCCGGGAGGCGCGGCTGGCCGTGAAGTCGTGATGGAAAACGACAAAGTTAGGTTAACGTTGGATTTAGGTAAAGGGGGAACCGTTAAAAGCCTTATTCTTAAAACGGAAAACGGGCGTGAATTCGCCCCGTCGGCTGGCGATTACGCCATGGGCGAGATGCGCGGGTTCTTCTACGACGAAGGACGTTTCCGCTCGTCGGCCGAATCCCCGGTGCGCGTTGTGTCGCACACAGTCATCCCCGGCCTTGAAAGCCTGACCATGGAGGGTGAGATAGCAGGGCATCCGTTTACACAGACCCTGACACTTGCCGCCGGCAGCACCCGCATAGATTATGACCTGGATATCGACTGGAACGGGAACCCCGGGATAGGGGAGTATCGCGAGCGTCATTGGAATCACGACCGCCGTGGTTTCTGCGACGACCGCTACAAACTCTGCGTTCTTTTCCCTGCGGCATTCCCGACCGAAAAACTTTATAAGGACGCACCGTTCGACGTGTGTCTAAGCCGCAACGAGGATACGTTTTTCAACACCTGGAGCGGAATCAAACATAATGTGATCCTGAACTGGGTCGATGCTGCGGCAGCATCAGGCGATGCCGGGATTGGCATAATTTCCGACCATACCACAAGCTATGTGCACGGCAAGGACTACCCCGTGGGTCTTACCCTCCAATATTCCGGGCAGGGGCTATGGGGAAGGGATTACAAAATTGACCGACCCACCCATGTGAGGTTCGCCATCGTGCCGCATACCGGCAACGAAGGTGCTGAAGCCATGGCGCCGGAAGCAGAGAGCTATAACGAGCCGTTGCTGGCATTCGTGTGCGGCGGCAACGGTGAACCATCCACAGGTTCGCTCTGTTCCACCGACAATCCGGGCTATCGGGTAAGTGCCGCAATCCGCAACGGCGACCGGGTTACCCTGCGACTGCACAACAGCCATGGTGCCGGTAATGCCGCATCGGTTACGCTCGGGCTGCCCGGGGCAAGTGTGGCCGAAACCGACCTGGCAGGTAATACTACTGCGGAAGTCAAAACCGTTGAACACAAAGAGGGTATCGGTTTTACAACCGAGATGCCCCGTAACGGATTCCGCACATATTCAATCAAGACATCACAGAAATCATGAAGCGCAATACAGGAAAAATAAGGTTTTCGGCTGCACTTCTTGCAGCCGCCGCTATGGCAGGTGCCACGCAATCATGCCGCACGGGTGCCGATTCGGGAGAACTCTCGTTCGCACCCGCAGATTATGTAAACCCGTTTATCGGGGCTAGCACCAATATCGACGATGCCGGGACCTATCACGGGCTTGGCAAAACATTCCCCGGGGCAACCACACCCTACGGGATGGTGCAGGTAAGCCCCAACACCATCACCGGGGGCGACAACGGCTCAGGCTACAGCTATGAGCATAAAACCATCGAAGGTTTCGCCCTGATGCAGATGAGCGGTGTGGGGTGGTTCGGCGAACTAGGCAACTTCCTGGTGATGCCTACCACCGGCCCCCTGAAACTTATCGCCGGGAAGGAGGATGGCCGCATCGACGGTTACCGTTCGGCCTATGACAAGGAATCGGAGCATGCCGGTGCCGGTTATTACAGCGTGCGCCTGAGCGACTATGACATACAGGTTGAAACCTCGGCCACGCCCCGTTGCGGTTTCATGCATTTCACCTTTCCTGAAAACGACAAATCGCGTGTGCAAATCGACCTTGCCCGCCGTGTGGGGGGCACGTCCACCACTCAGCATGTCAAGGTGTTGAACGACAGCACCCTGGTGGGGTGGATGCACTGCACCCCCGACGGTGGCGGATGGGGCGACGGCGATGGCAAAGTGGAGTATAAGCTTCATTTCTACGCACGTCTGAGCAAACCGATGACCGATTACGGGTTCTGGAGCGCGGATATTCCCGAAGGGGCCTCGCGTCACCGCAATGATGTCGATTCGCTGCCTTATCTTGAAAATATCGCCAAATCGGAAATCATTACCGGCAAGGACGAGATTACCGGCAAGCATATAGGGTTCTACACCGAATTCCCCACCGTTAAGGGTGAGACCGTGGATTTGAAAGTCGGGGTATCGTTTGTCGACCTTGAAGGCGCCGAGAAGAACTTTATGGCCGAAATCGACGGCAAGGATTTCACCACCGTGCGTGAAGAGGCGTTCGATATGTGGAACAATGCCCTTGGCCGAGTGAGAATCGACGGCGGCACCGCCGACGAAAAAACGGTGTTCTACACCTCGCTCTATCACACCATGATCGATCCGCGCATCACCACCGATGTCGACGGCCGATATGTGGCAGGCGACAAGAGCATCCGCCAAGGTGACGGAAACTACACCCGTCGCACCATTTTCAGCGGCTGGGACGTGTTCCGCAGCCAGTTCCCCTTGCAGACCATTGTCAACCCGCGCCTTGTCAGCGATGTGGTCAATTCGCTCGTGTCGTTGGCCGATGAAACCGGGCATGAATATTTCGAGCGCTGGGAGCTGCTCAATTCCTACTCCGGGTGTATGATAGGTAACCCGGCACTCCCGGTTATCGCCGACGCATATGCCAAGGGGATACGCACGTTCGATGCCGACAGGGCTTTGCGCTATGCTTTGAACTCTTCCGATAAGTTCGGCACTACCGCACTGGGTTATGCCGCCGAGCCTCTCAGTGTTTCAAACACCCTGGAGTATGCCTATGCCGACTGGTGTGCAGGCCAGTTCGCCCGTGCCCTCGGTAACGAGGAACTTGCGGCTGAATTCGAACGCCGTGGCCAGGCTTACCGCCAGGTGTTCAACCCTGAGGCAGGGTGGTTCTGCCCCCGGAATGCCGACGGGAGCTGGCGCGAGTGGAATCCCGAAACGTCGCGCACCGAGGAGTGGTTCGGCTGCATCGAATCAAACCTTTACCAGCAGGGGTGGTTCGTGCCTCACGATGTGGAGGGTATGGTTGCCCTCATGGGTGGCCGCGAAAAGGTTATAGCCGACCTCGACAGCATGTTTGCCCTCACGCCCTCCGATATGAAATGGAACGCCTATTATAATCATGCCAACGAGCCGGTGCATTTCGTGCCGTTCCTATATAACCGTCTCGGTTCCCCGTGGCTTACCCAGGAGCGTTGCCGCCATATCTGCCGCAATGCCTACACCAACCGTGTGGAGGGGCTTATCGGTAACGAGGATGTCGGCCAGATGTCGGCATGGTATGTGCTGACGGCTTCGGGCATACATCCTTACTGCCCGGGGGAGACCCGTATGGAGATTACAAGCCCGGTGTTCGACCGTGTGGAATATATGCTCGATTCCGACTATCATACCGGGAAAAGTTTCACAATCATAGCCCACGACAATTCGGATAAGAACATCTATATAGACCACGCGCTGCTCAACGGCAAGGAATATAACAAGTGTCACCTTGATTTCGCCGACATAAGCGCCGGTGGCACATTGGAACTGTTTATGAGCCCGACACCTAACAAAGCCTGGGGCATCTGAACAATCGTGCCTTGGGGATGTGTAGGGCATGGCCGGTATCCGGCAGCACCCTCGCCATCCAGGTGAAAAACCACGGCGGTGTGCCAAAATATTGAATTTTGACACACCGCCGGGATTTAGAGGGTGTTTAATAATAAATGTTAAATTCCCGGTGGCGTATCTTTTAGCTAA
>OFGJ01001400.1_pt1 | contig 11872 bp, 9 predicted proteins | sample 1521731 | NCBI WGS metagenome assembly OFGJ01 (sample SAMEA3504126, study PRJEB24116) | mouse gut metagenome | biome: mouse gut; feature: mouse-associated habitat; material: faeces | place: Denmark | collected 2011 | reverse complement strand
TCTGTGCCTTTGTTGTTTTTTTACTATCTTTGCGGCATAATATATTTAGTATATGGCTGATACGAAAGAGCAATTCGAGAAAGTGATCTCCCAATGCCGGGAGTTGTTCGAAAAGAAGTTGAAAGATTACGGTCCCTCCTGGCGGATTATGCGTCCCCTGTCTGTGACCGACCAGATATTTATTAAGGCAAACCGTATCCGCAGCCTCGAGATAAAAGGGGTGAGCATGGTGGACGAAGGGATACGTCCGGAGTTTGTTGCGATCGTTAATTACGGAGTGATCGGACTGATCCAGTTGGCAAAAGGTTTTTCGGATACGACCGATATGACGAATGAGGAAGCGCTGGCATTGTACGATAAGTACATAACGGAAACCAAAGAGTTGATGTATGCCAAGAACCATGATTACGATGAAGCCTGGCGCAGCATGCGTATCAGTTCCTATACCGATCTGATCCTGATGAAGATCTACCGTACCAAACAGATAGAAAGCCATGGTGGCAAGACGATCGTATCGGACGCTAAATTCGGTTTTATCGGTTTAGTGCTTTTGATGAACTGGCAGATGGTCGGATATATGATGATCATTTATATTGCAGGATTACAGAACGTACCGACGGATCTTTTAGAGGCGGCGCACATTGACGGAGCGACGAGCTGGCAGACGTTGATCAAGGTCAAACTGCCGATGGTTATGTCTTCCATCACGATCTGCGTATTCCTGACTTTGTCCAACAGTTTTAAACTTTTCGATCAGAACAAGGCGCTCACCAACGGCGCGCCGATGAATAAAACCCAGATGCTGGCGTTGAACATTTACGAGACTTTTTACGGAAAAACAGGCTTTGAAGGAGTCGGTCAGGCCAAGGCGGTCATGTTCTTTATCGCCGTTGCGGTCATTGCATTACTCCAGTTATCATTTACGAGAAGTAGGGAGGTAGAACAATAATGACAAGTAGAAAGAAAAAAACGGCGGACGCCATTATATTTGTATGTTTGATCGTCTTCGCACTGGTCGTATTATATCCGTTGTTCTTTATTTTAAATAACTCCTTTAAAGGAAAATTTTTTATCAGCTCCGATCCTTTTTCTTTCCCCAGCGCGGAAACTTTTTCAGGATTGAAAAACTATGTGAACGGGCTTACGAAAACGGGACTTTTGAGCGCCGCGGGCTGGTCTTTCTTTATTACGATCATTTCCGTTGCGCTGATCATCCTGTTTACGTCCATGACGGCGTACTATATAACAAGGGTAAAATCAAAGGTCACCTCCATGTTATATTACATGTTTGTTTTTTCAATGATCGTGCCTTTTCAGATGGTAATGTTCACAATGTCTTCACTTGCTGATAAATTTCAATTGAAAAATCCGCTCGGTATGTGTATTCTATACTTAGGGTTTGGTGCAGGACTGTCGGTATTTATGTTTTCGGGTTTTGTGAAGTCTATTCCGCTTGAGATCGAAGAAGCGGCTATGATCGACGGATGTAATCCGCTGCAGACATATTTCGGCGTGGTGTTTCCCATTTTAAAGCCGACGGCGATCACCGTTGCCATTTTAAATGCAATGTGGATATGGAATGACTTCCTGCTCCCTTATCTTGTGATCGGCGTCAGTACGAAGTATAAGACGATACCGGTAGTCATACAGATGTTAGTAGGATCTAACGGTAACAAGGATATGGGCGCACTTATGGCGATGCTTGTATTATCCATAGTCCCGATTATTATTTTTTATCTGACATGTCAGAAATATATTATTGAAGGTGTTGTTGCAGGTGCAGTAAAAGGTTAAATATCTCCGCTGCCCCGGACAACGGAAATGGAGGAGAAAATATGAGAAAAAGCGGTATTCTTTTACCAATATCCAGCATTCCGTCAAAATATGGGATCGGAACTTTTTCGAAACAGGCTTATGCATTTGTGGATTTTTTAGAGAGGGCAGGGCAGACGTTGTGGCAGATACTGCCGCTTGGACCTACGGGGTATGGGGACTCCCCCTATCAGTCGTTTTCTACTTTTGCGGGGAATCCGTATTATATCGATCTGGAAACGCTGATAGAAGAGGGGCTTTTAAAAAGGTCGGACTGCAGCAAATATGATTTTGGGGACAATGCAAACTATGTGGATTATGAGAAGATCTACAATTCCCGCTTTAAAGTGCTGAGAAAAGCATATGAGAACAGCGAGATCGAAAAAGACGGGAAGTTTAAAAAATTTGCGGAGAAGAACGCATACTGGTTAGAAGATTACGCGCTTTTCATGGCGTTAAAAAATTCTTATGACGGGAAAAGTTTTTTGGAGTGGGATGAGGACATAAAACGCAGGAAACCGGAAGCAATGGAAGAGGCGAAGAAGCAGTATGCAGACGAGATCCTCTTTTTCAAATTCCAACAGTATGAATTTGCGAAACAATGGGAAGGGCTTAAGAAGTACGCTAATGAAAAAGGGATCGAGATCATCGGCGATATCCCGATCTATGTTGCGCTTGACAGCGCCGACACATGGGCGAATCCTGAACTTTTCCAGTTTGATAAGGACGGAATGCCGATCGGAGTCGCGGGATGCCCGCCGGATTCCTTTTCGGCAACGGGGCAGCTTTGGGGGAATCCGCTCTATAAATGGACTTATCATAAGAAAACAAATTACGAATGGTGGATGAAGCGGATCGCATACTGCTACGAGCTGTATGATATCGTGCGTATCGATCATTTCCGTGGATTTGACGAATACTATTTTATACCCTACGGAGACGATACGGCGGAGTTCGGGCATTGGGAAAAGGGTCCGGGATATAGCATCTTTGAAGCGATGAAAAAAGAACTGGGTGAAAAGAAGGTGATCGCCGAAGATCTGGGATTTTTGACTGATACGGTCATTGAACTGGTGGAAAAGTGCGGATATCCGGGCATGAAGATTCTGCAGTTCGCTTTTGATTCCAGAGAAGAGAGCGATTATCTTCCCCATAATTACAAGCGTAATTGCGTCGTATATACGGGAACCCATGATAACGATACGACGCTTGGCTGGTATAAGTCCTTTAATAAAGAGGATAAAGCGTTTGCCAAAAAGTATTTACATATCACATCCGAGGAAGAGATAGAATGGGAATTTATCCGTGCGGCGCTCGCGAGCGTGGCGGATACGGCCATTATACCGATGCAGGATTATTTAGGGCTTGGCACCGAGGCGAGGATCAACATTCCTTCTACTCTTGGGATCAACTGGAAGTGGCGTATGGGTGCGAAAGACTGTACAAAGAAACTTGCGGACAGGATTTATAAGATCTGTAAATTATATGGAAGGGTCATCGAAAAGACGGAGCCGGATACGGATCCGGAATGATATCTGCAGGCAGCGGGCTAAGACCGGGCAGATCCGGTTTTGGCTGCTGCAAAGGTTAGGATCCCCCCACAGCCGCCTGCTGCGGGGGATTTGATTTATCTTATAGGAAAGTCCGTCGCAGGACGGATCTGGAATCAGAAAGCGACGGAGTCACTTTTTTACCATCTACGGCTTTGCGCCTTCCTGCTCCTTGCTTGTGCCATCTATGGCGCCGACGACGCCGGCGGCACGACGGGAAACATGCGGGGCCGAATTTTAGAGAAAGGTAAGGTTCTTTATGGCGGAAATTACAATAAAAGATGTTGCCAGAAGATGCGGTGTGGGTGTGAGCACCGTATCGCGGGCGATCAATAATCATCCGGACATCAATCCCGAAACGAAAAAGATGATCATGGATGTGATACAGGAGAGCGGTTACATTCCCAATAACAGCGCAAGAAATCTGAAACGCGCCGACGCTAAGAGCATTGCGGTGCTGATCAAGGGTATCACGAATCCGTTTTTTGCAGGCATGATCAAGATCATTGAAGAAGAGACGCAGAAAAAAGGTTATTCCATGGAACTTAGGCATGTGGAATCTTATGAAGACGAGGTAGACGTAGCGTTAGAGCTTGTAAAAGAAAAGAGACTGCGGGGCATTATCTTTTTGGGAGGTTATTTTTCCCATTCAGAGGAAAAGCTGGGAATGCTGAAAGTTCCGTTTGTTTTCGGTACGGTGGGCGCTACGCCGGAGAATATCAATAAAGCGTTATATTCCAATGTGGCGGTGGACGATTTTAAGGAAAGCAAAAAAATGACGGAATATCTGATAGAGATCGGACATAGGGACATTGCGATCCTGACGGCGGAGCCGGGGGATATCAGTATCGGTAAACTGCGTCTGGAGGGGTACAAAGCGGCGCTAAAAGAACACGGGCTGCCGGTAAACGAGAACCTGATCCGTAAAATGGAAGAAGGGACGGAATCGTATTCGATGGAAAACGGCTATCGGAAAACGAAGGAACTGATCGAGAGCGGAGAACGTTTCAGCGCCATTTACGGAACGGCGGACAGCCTTGCCATCGGAGCAATGCGGGCGTTATTGGATGCAGGCATAAAGATTCCGGAGGAAGTATCGGTTGCGGGATACGACGGCATCGAGCTTGGGGATTATTATGCGCCGAGGCTGACTACGATCAGGCAGCCGGTAGAAGAGATGGCAAGGGAGACGATCAAGCTGCTTTTTCATATTATTGCAGGGAAAGAAGAACATAAACATCTTGTATTTCCGGGAGAACTGCTGGCGAGGGAGTCTACGGCTAAGCCAAAGCGGAAAACCTGACCTCCCCGTCAGGCAGAACCCTTTAAAGAGGGGCATGAAATCTGCTGATTTCCTAGGATTTCTTACTTAAGTTAGAATTATGGTAGCGGGGATCAAAAGTCACGTCTTCGGAAAAGATTTCCGGAGGGACAAAAGTTTCCGCCGCTTCTTTTGACGGAAATTCAATTTCGGCTATAATGAGAGGCGCAAGTTCTCCTTCAAAAATGTCCAGTTCCACGGAAAGCCCCTCCTGGTCATTTGGACGGAACCGTTTTAATGGAATCACATATCGTTTTTTGGTAATGATACGCCCGTCCGCCTTATCTAAAAGGTGGCGATAGGCATCCTGATTCAGGGGAAGGTTGTATTCTTCCCTTGCCAGCATTCCGCTGCCTTTATAGGTCAGATAATAAATGTCGTCTTCCTTTCTGACACGGATGACCGGATCGGTATTCAGATATGCCTGCTCAATCAGATGGCAGGGATAGGAATCCAGATCGTCAGGCAGTTCTCTTATCGTGAATTTTCTTTCAATTTCCATAGCCGTTCTCCTTTTATTATATTTTTAACATGCTTAATTCTGAAAGAAGTGCAAGTTATTTTTTGATAAATATATTATACATGGGCAGGGGGAGAATGTCCATAAAAAGGGGAAGAGGAAACATTGCCCAAAATATGTGCCGTAAGATTTGACACGGATGTATTTTTGATGCTATGCTTGAGAAAGAGGATAGTTATGGATCGTTATTTAAAAAGGAGAGAAAGGAACGGGACAGATATGAGCAGAGTCAGAAAGAAATGGATCTGTATGGGGCTGGCATCCGCACTGTGCCTGCAGCTCGCCGCCTGCGGCAACGCTGCGCCGGAGGCGTCTAAGACGGGCGGACAAGTTCAGACAGAGGAAGAAAGCGGGAAGGCAGGACAAGAAACAGAGACGGCAGGCGCGGAAACGGGAGAGCCGGAGGGTGCGGAGGCGGAGAAAACCGATTATGAATTTGTACCCGGCGAGTCCGCCTTGATTCCTTTGGATCACGATGTGGCGCAGGCTGCAAACCGCAAAGAGGACGGCAGTAAAAAATATGTGACAAGCGACATAGCGGCAACCATCTGCTATGATAATCTGGCATTGGGATACTTGACGGAAGACGCGGCAAAATACACTTTGGAGCTTACGGAAGACAGCGGGATAGACAACGTTACTTTATCGGCAGTGGACGAGGGTTATATTTCCATACCGCCGGAAGAATTGGCAGAATGGAACAGTGAAAGTTTTACCCTTACGGCAAATTCCCAGGCAGGCAGAAACGGGATTGTGTTTCTGGATCTGAAAAAGGGAGACGAAGTCGTATATACGGTAAGCGTCAGGGTAGCGGCGGCATATCCGGAGAATCCCAACTATGATATCAACAGAGAGTCCGTTGAAAACGGGGAATTTGAATTTCTTTGGGGCAGTAATACGGACGGGGAGAGCGACGAGAACTGTAATGTACATGATCCGTCGTTGACCGAAGTAGTCATTGAAGGGGTAAGATATTTCTACATGGTACAGACAGGCTGGGAAGGCGGCAATATCCTGAGGAGATCTAAGGATCTGATCCGCTGGGAGTATCTGGGAAAGGCGACTCCGGTAGCGGAGGAGATGGAAAAATACGGATGGACGCAGGTCGACGACTGGATGTTAAAAGACGCCGCCGCCTGCCAGTACTGGGCTGCGGATATCGTACCGGCTTCTTACGGCGGATATTGGCTCTATACCTGTCTGGTCAATGCGGGATATGACGAAGAAAAGCATGACCGGGTCTGTATCGTGATGGCATGGTCCCCCGATCTGGAGGCGCATTCTTTTCAATATGCAGGCTGTATCCTGCAGTCGATCAGCGATTATGCGCAGGACGCGCTGTATTATAATGTAGTCGCCCTTGACCCGCAGGTAGTCTATGACGCGGAAGGGAATATGTACTTAACATACGGTTCTTTCGGTGCAGGAACTTATATGATCGAGCTGGACAGTGAAACAGGGTTACGAAAAGACGGACAGACCGGATGGCTGGATGAAGACACCATCAATACCTATATGGAAGAGGCCAGAAAAACAGCGATAGGGGAAAGTCAGCCGTATTACGGCAGGCATATGACTTACTGCGCGGAAGGCAGCGTCATTACCCATCAGTATGATGTGGATCTGGTATCGGAAGAGGGGGAAGTGACGCAGACTTACGGGGATTATTATTATCTGATGACCTGTCTGGGCGTGTTGTCCAGAAATTATGTGCTTTTTACGGCAAAGAGCGAAGACATTACTTCTTTTACCAATTTAAGCAAAGATCCCATGGCTTCGGGATGGATCGGCAAAGAACTGGTGACGGGGCTGTTCCCGCCGCTTTCCGGTTACCGGAGCGATCTGGACAGGGAAAGCTATATCACTACGGCGGACCGGATTGAAGGCAGTACGGAGTACATAGCCATGTCTTCCTTTAAATGGGCGGACTACGATTTCGATATCCATGCGCCGGGACACGGGGATCTGTATACTACAAGCGACGGCGTCAATATCGCCATGCTCATGGTAAGAACGCTCGCCCTGCAGGGAGATAAGACGGCGGAGTGTGATAACGGCCATCCTCTTGCGGCTTCCAGTACGAAATATATGATGCAGGCGCATCAGTATTATATCAATTCGGCAGGGGATATTGTGATCAATGCCAACCGTTATGCCAAAGAAGCCGACCGGGCGGTCACAAAAGAAGAATTTTTATCCTTTGCCGAGGAAAACAAGTTCCAGCTTGTTTTGGCAGGAGATCCTTACGTTACCACAGAAGCGGTGTATGTGACTTTGGGAGAGGACGGTACGATAAGCGGAGATGCGTCGGGAACTTGGTCTATGTACGGGGAACGCTATATCAAGTTGGAAATCGAAGGATATGATACCTATTACGGCGTTGCGGCGGTATGCTGGTTGGATAATAAAAACTGTGTGGGAACGACGGTAACGGCTATGGGACAGACTACCGGATGCCCGCTTTACATGAACAGCGAGACGACGGCGCCTTAGAAGTGCGCATACCGGTGCGGTTTGGCCGGAAGAGTGGTATCAGTCCCAGCCGGTTCATCGTGTGAGAAGAACTTCTGACCGTCTGCGGCAGTTTTCGTTTGCAGCGGAAGCTGTTTCCCAAAGGCAGCATAGCTGCCTTTGAAGTTTTTGCCTTTGAAGTTCTAAGTTTGCGGACTTTTATCCCACGTTTTCTATAATGACCCCATGTGCGATACCGGGAACGGTCTGCCCTTCGTTAAAGCTAGTCTTGCTGAGCAGCGCTCCGGTGGGGACGAAAAGTACCCGTTTCCAGATTCCTTCTTCAATCTGTTTCAGTATAAAGGCGGACAAGACCGTTGCCGCGCATCCGCATCCGCTGCCGCCCGCGTGGGTATCCTGCTTTTCGGCGTCAAAAATTTCAATTCCGCAGTCCATGTGTTGTGCGGATATATCAAAGCCCTTATCCCGGAGAAGATCCAACAGGGCAGTCTGTCCTATAGAACCTAAGTCTCCGGTAATGATCCTGTCGTAATCTTCGGGCATTCTTCCGAAATCCATGAAATTCTGATAGATCACGTTACAGGCGGCGGGAGCCATGCAGGCGCCCATATTCATGGAATCTTTTAACCCATAGTCCTGTATGACGCCTGTGGTGATCCCGGTAATGCGCGCCCGGACTTTTTCATTTTCGGCGCGTTTTCCAGTTAAAACGAAAGCGCCGCTGCCCGTTACGGTCCAGCTTGCGGAGAGAGGCCGCTGGTTACCGTATTCCAAGGGAAAACGAAATTCTTTTTCCGCACTGGCAAAATGGCTGGAAGTCACGCAGATGACTTTATCCGCAAAGCCGCCGCAGACCGCCATAGAACCCAGACTTAAAGATTCCCCGCAGGTAGAGCAGGCGCCGTAAAGCCCAAAGAAAGGGATTTCATAATTTAAGATGCCGTAAGAGGTGGCAATGGATTGACCGAGTAAGTCACCGGCAAAAATATAGCGCATTTCAGAGGGCTTTAGCTTTGCTTTGCCAAGGGCCATGTAAACGGCGTCTTTTTGCAGGGAGCTTTCCGCCTCTTCCCAAGTCTGACAGCCGAACATATCGTCGTTTCCAATCATATCAAACAGACTTCCCAAAGGTCCCTGCCCTTCCTTGGAGCCTACGATCGAAGCGCTGTCTTTTATAAAAACGTTTCTTTCAAATTCAAGACTCTGCGCTCCTTTTTGTAGAGCGCAGGGTTTACTGTTTTGTCTGTGACACATAAAATTACCCTCCTATCTTGTTACTATTAAATTTTCCGTTTCTTCCGGTTTTTATGCAAAATTTACAATGTTCGGCAGAACCGTCCAAAAAGATTTCCTGAAAGCGAAGAGCCGGGGAAAAACCGATAGCGTCCGTAAAATATCTATGACAATGAAGCCGGAGGAAGAAGACCACAAAGCGTAAAAAACCGATAGCGTCCGTAAAATATCCATGACGGCGAAACCGGAGGAAGAAGATCACAAAACGCAAAAAACTGATAACGTCCATGAAATTATAGAAGGGAGACAAAAAGAGTGATATAATAAATAAAAGAGTGATATAATAAATAAAATTTTGACGTTTGGGAATCCATATGAAAACGGATCCATTATTGCAAGGAGGAACATAATGAAAAACAATCGTTTCAGGATAGTATCCTTATTGTTAGCAGTGGGAATCGCCGCAGGACTTTTTGGATGTGGGAATCAAGGAAAGGAATCTGGTCATAAAGCAGCAGAAGAGAAAGACGCTGTACTGAGCGGGCAAAAGGACGGTTCGGAAGACAGCAAAGGCAGCGGGCAGCAAGGGATGCAAGGGGAAATGTCGGGGAACTATTATTCCGGAGAATATGATACCCTGCTGGAGACGGCGTCTGTCGACAAGGCAGCGGCAGGGGAAAAGGCGGTTTACTATTATAAATGGTATGCGGAAGGCGGAAAACTTTTCAAATATGATCTGGAGACAAAAAAGACGGAACAGTTACCTTTTTATCTGGGGGAAAGAGAAGGAATAGAGGATTTTGACATTAACGAAGAAGGCGGTCTGACCGTTGTGAAATACGTTGTCGACGAAGCGGACGAATCCTTATTTCATTATTATATTATCACTTTGGACAAAGAGGGCGGTCTGCTTATGGAACAGGATATTACCGATTTCGTGCAGGAGGAGCGGGATCTAACCTCGAATCCTTATGTCTATCTTTACGGAGCCGCTCCCGGGAAAGACGGACGGGTCTGCGTCCATTCCCTGTTTCGTGTCTGGGTGTTCGATCGGGAAGGAAATTTTGAATTTTCCGTAGACACACCGGAGAATTACATCTGTAATATGGGGACTCTGCCGGATGGGGAAGTTGCGGTTTCGGTGCATGATTTATTGGGGAATAAAGTGCAGATGCTGGATTTTGAAAAGCAGGATTGGGGAGAGAGCTATAGCGACAGTCATTTTGACGATTCTCTTGCCGTTGCCAAAAGCGAGGACGGCATTTATTTTTATACGGAAAAAGAGCTGTTTTCTTTCGACCCGAAAAGCCAGACGGCGGCCGTTATGGCGGATTGGATTGAAAATGACGTCCTTGGGGACGACCTCTGCCATGTGTCCGTGTTTCCGGACGGAAACCTGCGTATCGTCACAAGTGACGCTGCAAGAAGCGGCGGAGGAACGGAAACGGCATTTTTAAAGCTGACGGATGCCGGACTGCGGGAGCAGAGAGAGATCATAACGATGGGGACGATAGAACTGACGGGAGGAATGCGCAGCGCCGTAACTGCTTTTAATAAGAAGAGCGACAAATACCGTGTGGAAGTCATAGAGTATGCTCAGGGGAAAAGTTATCAGGAAGGAACGGAGCTGTTTCATGCGGAGGCCGTAGCCGGGAATATGCCGGATGTGATGAACATTACGGACGGTACGGAGGAGTTTTATGCGTCAAAAGGGATATTTGAGGATCTGAAACCTTATCTGGACGGCGAAACGGGAATCCGGCGAAGTGAATATTTCGACAATATCCTGACAGCAATGGAAACGAACGGTAAGCTGTATGCCCTGTCGCCGGATTTTACGGTCAAAACTCTGGTGGGAAAGAAAAGCGATGTAGGAGAAGGTTATAGTTGGACGTTAGAGGACGTTGCGGCGCTTAAAAAAGCCCGGGGCGGGGACGTGGAAATGCTGGATCATGAATACGGAAGAAAGGTATTTTATTTATTTTTGTACTATAATATGGCGCAGTTTTTTGACCTGAATGCAGGCGTCTGCGATTTTGACAATGAGAACTTCAGAGGGATATTGGAATTTGCAGGGCAGTTTCCCGAAAGCAATCCTTATCGTGACGAGGATCACGGAGAGTTGAAAAAAGCAGGTGAAGGCGAGCTTTTATTGATGGAAGGCGAATGGAGTATGATCAGGAACTATTCCGTGTACCGGCGCATTTTTAATGCAGATATTTCCTGCGTGGGCTATCCCGGAAATTTTCCCTGCGGTTCTTTGGCAAAAGGCGGCGACGTAACTCTTGTTATGAGCGAAAAAAGCGCTCAAAAAGAAGGCGCGTGGGAGTTTATCCGTTTCTTTTTGGAGGAGGAATACCAAAACAGATATACGACGGGTTTTCCCGTGCTCTTGTCTGCTTTTGACAGAAAAGCGGCGGGGGAAATGTGGATCGACTATGAGACGGGCGAAAAGCAAAAATCCGGCAGTGTAATATCCAATGCGGATAAGGAAATCCAGATCGTGGTAGAGGATGCCACACAGGAAGAAACAGCGGCGGTAAAAGAGCTGATCGGGCATATTGGCCGGATGGAGCGGATCGATATACAGATCATCAACATTGCTTTCGAAGAAGCGGATGCTTATTTTGCAGGGCAGAAAAGCGTGGACGAAGTGATTGACGTGATCCAAAGCAGGGCAAAGATTTATATGAATGAAAACAGATAAAAATCAAATTAAAAAAATCTTTAAAAATTACCAAACTATTTGTTAAGAAAACCTCGCTAGACTGGAAAAGGTAGGAAAGGCAGAAATTTAGGAGGTAAGACGGATGGTAAGACAGAAAGATAACAAAAAACGCGGAGCGGTCCTGCTTTTGGCGTTGGGAATGGCGATTTCATTGGCAGGATGCGGCAAAGGAGAAAATTTATTCGATGCTGCCGGAGGATCAGAAGCGGGAGCTGATCGCGTTGTTTGATGAGTTT
>OFGJ01001393.1_pt1 | contig 11889 bp, 7 predicted proteins | sample 1521731 | NCBI WGS metagenome assembly OFGJ01 (sample SAMEA3504126, study PRJEB24116) | mouse gut metagenome | biome: mouse gut; feature: mouse-associated habitat; material: faeces | place: Denmark | collected 2011 | reverse complement strand
TGAAATCAAGATGTTTTATGCTTGTTGCGTGCTTGGCTCTAATGGCAAGCGTAACTTCATGTAGCGAAGATTATTTTGAAGAAAATATCCCCGAAAAGTCAAAACAACTTTCGAAAGCGGAGTTAATAGAACAAGTGCTGAGTCTTAAGGCAAAAACACGCGCAATTCCTCCTTTTCCTGTTGTAATGATGACAAGCAAATCAACCGTTTCTATCTCTTGTCGTACTACTGAAAGTGCGAAAGTTCACTGGGGTGATGGAGAGGAAACATTAATACCTGCAGGTTGGACAACAGGAAGTTATCCTGAATATTCTCATGCCTATCCTGACAACAATCCCCATGTTATATACCTAGAAACCTCTAATGAAGCAATACAGTTTTTGGGAGTAGGATGGAATGAACTTGAACTTTTGGATGTTACAGGTAATACGAACTTAGTAGAGCTTCAATGTAGTGGTAACGATTTAGAGAAGTTAGATTTAACTGGTTGTCCAAATCTGCAATTCTTATATGTAAGTGACAACAAGCTATCTGCTATGGATTTTACCTATCTACCTCGTCTCCAGGGCTTAGCATTGGATAATAACCTGTTTACAGACATAAATGTGTCTGAAAATCTAGAGTTAACAAATTTTGACATAGGAAACAATCCAATAACAGATATTGATTTAACAAATAATATAGCTCTGAAGAATATTGATTTGTGGGGAGTTGCTATAAAAACGATTAATAATCTTCAAATAAATGCTAAGAGTTTTGCTGTGTTTCCAAAATTAGAAAGACTTACAATATCCAGTACTCCTTTTACTTCATTAGATTTATCAAATAATCCATTAGTGAAAAATCTTAGTATTTCTGCTACGGCAATAACTCAGTTGGATATATCGAATTTACAAATATGTTATTTGGATGCATCAGATTCTCAATTGACAAATTTAACATATACATCAAGAAATTTGGATCCTGATGCTTATCATATTAGTATACTTAGAACTCCTTTCCAAGAGGTTAAATCGAATGTACAATCCTTGGTTCTTGCATTACCAAGTAGAAAGGATATGAGTCAAGGTTTACTATGTACAACTTCAACATATATTGAACCTTGGCGTTCATTCTTGACTGCTAAAAATTGGGAAGTTTTTCCATGAAATGTGAAATATGAGGTCGACCCAAAAGTTTGGGTTGACCTCTTTTTGTTCGTACTCCTGATGGAGACTTCTTTTAAATATTCAATTCTCAGAGGGATATTTTGACTTTGGGGACAGCCTCATAAAAATCACAGAAAATTCTAATTCTGATAATATATATATGCAATATGAGAATAATACTATTTTTTAATTGTGTGTTTTTATTCTCGTATGGATATGTATATTCGCAAAAAAAAATCGAACTATCTCCATGTCCTGGAGTATTAATTAACAATGTATGTTGGGCTGAGAGTAACGTAGATAGTCCGGGAACTTTTTCCGCCACACCTGAATCTTATGGCATGCTCTATCAATGGAACCGGAAAAAAGGATGGTCAGCAACAGATGCGGTTTCCGGATGGGACATCAGTTTACCATCTGGTAAATATTGGGAAAGTGCCAACGATCCGTGTCCTGCCGGCTGGCGAATACCTACTGACATGGAATTCAGTGCGTTATTGGATAATATGAATGTAACTTCTATGGAAACATCGCAAAACGGAGTTCGTGGAAGAGAATTTACTGATAATACGACCGGAAATTCTATTTTTCTGCCCAAAGTCAACTATCGAAGTGATAGCGGTACAATCAATAATATGGGATATTACGGGTGGTATTGGTCAAATAGTCCGTTATCAGACTCATTTGCCAAGGCTCTCTATATTCATGAAAAGACTTGTAACTCTGTAATGATGGCAAAAAACTATGGCCTTACCATCCGTTGCGTTGCCGGTGATCCTCCCGATTGTGACCATATCGTCACTGATACTTCTGTCGTTATTTGCGCCAAGGATTTGCCCTACATTTGGGACGGCAGGACTTTTGATGTCGGGACGGAATCGGGTGTTTACCGTTTCCAATATACCAGTGCGGTTACAGGTTGCGACAGCATCGTCAATCTGCATCTGACCGTGCAGCAGCCATATGAAACACTCCTTTACGATACGGTCTGCCGGGGAGACGGCTACCACGGTTACGGTTTCCACCTGCCCGAGGGGACAACCGGTGGCACATTTACGGAAACATACCCCACCGTCCATGGTTGTGACAGCACCATTACGCTGCATCTGTATGTTTCTCTGCCTTACCTCTTTCTCGAATCGCAAAGCATCTGCCAGGGGGATACCGTTGATTTCCGGGGAAAACGCCTGTACACAAGCGGTGTGTATGACGATTCCCTGCGGACAGTCCACGGCTGCGACAGCATTTTCCGGCTGACACTGACCGTACATCCGGCCCCTGACCTTTCCTTTTCCGATGCGGTATGCTATGGCAACGATTACCACAATCACGGCTTCAACCTCACAGCCGTCACCACCGATACGATAGTCAGCGACACCCTGAAAACCCGCTGGGGATGCGATTCCATACGTACCCTCTTCCTCTCCGTAAACCCGTTGTATGACATTCAACTGTACGACACCATTTGCGAGGGAAGCCCGTACACCGGATACGGTTTCAACGTTACCGAAGCCGGCACGCATGTCCTGCGCCTGCAAAGCATACACGGGTGTGACAGTATTGTCACATTGCACCTCACCGTCCTCCCCGTGTATCATCCCATCGTCCGTGATTCCGTCTGCCCTTCGGAACGGTACGACAGATATGGTTTCCACCTCTCCGATATCCGGCAAAGCGGCACCTACCGCTTGCCCTTGCAGACCGTACACGGATGCGACAGCACCGTCACGCTGGAACTGTACGTTTACCAGCCCTACCTCTTTCCCGAATCGCAAAGCATCTGCGAGGGAGATACCGTCGATTTCCGGGGAAGACGCCTGTACGAAAGCGGCATATACTACGACTCCCTGCGGACCATACACCAGTGCGACAGCATATACAGCCTGGACCTTTCCGTCCATCCGGTATATGACGTTCGACTGTCCGGAGTGCTCTGCGAGGGAAACCCGTATACCGGATACGGTTTCAATGTCACCGAAGCCGGTACGCACGTCCGGCACCTGCAAAGCATACACGGGTGCGACAGCGTTGTCACCCTGACCCTCACCGAAGAGAAAAAGGTACAGGGAAGCATCGGATTCCTGCTGGACGATTGCAGCACGCACGGGTACAGTTTCTTTCTCGACTCGCAGATAATGATGATAGATACCTGGCAATGGGATATGGGGGACGGGACGGTATACCGCTCGGAAGAGGGATTCCACCAATATGCGGATTCCGGCGTTTACCGGATACGGCTTCTTGCGGAAACCCACAGCGGCTGTGAGAACCGGTTCTCACACGTCCAGCACGTGCCGTTCTATTTGCCGGAGGTGTCCATTCATGCCGACCGCTGGGTCATTGACGAGGATTACCCCACCGTCCGCTTTCACACGGATGTCCCGCAGGATATGGCGTGCGAGTGGGATTTCGGGGACGGGACGACGGCCCGGGGGGACAGCGTTTCCCATACGTTTGACGCCGTTACCCGGAAGTACTACGATGTCACGCTGAGGGTCATGAACGCGGACAGTTGCGTCACGGAAAACGGCATGCGCATAGAGGTGGTCTTCCTGCCTAAATCCCTCAATACCTTCACTCCGAACGGCGACGGTGTCAACGACATCTTCATGGCGGGATTCCGGATTGAGGTCACAGACCGAAACGGACTCAGAATTTATACGGGGGAGGACGGATGGGACGGAACCGTAAACGGCAGGCAGGCCCGGCAGGATACCTATTTCTTCCGGCTGTTTTACCGGACGGCAAACGGGGAAAGAATAAAAACAGGATATGTAACACTGATTCGATGAACAGGAGGGTACGGAAATATGCCATAGGGACGCTGCTGGTCACCGTGCTGGCGGCATCTTCCGTAAAGGGCCAGGTCAATCCGGCGACGGCCTTTTACTGGGAGAACCCGTATTATATCAATCCGGCGTTTGTCCATACCGATGCCAGTGCCTATTTTTTCCTGTCGGCCCGGAAACAGTGGATGGCACTTTCGGGCAGTCCCGTCACGTTTTTCGGTACCGCCACGTTCTATTCGGAGAGGTACAGGATGCAGACGGGGGTGAAAATCCTGCACGACAAAATCGGATATGTCGGTTCCTCGGACCTCTCCCTGTCGTATGCCTATTCGCTGGAATTGCGCAACGGGGCACTGAACATGGGGCTGGCGTTGTCGTACCAGTTGCAGGCGGTAGACCGGGAGAAGATGGCCATAGAGGAGGAGAACGACCCGGTACTCGCCAGTCTGGCGGACACGAAAAAGGAGTGGAACACCGGGGTGGGGGCGGAATATATTGCCGGACGCTCGCTGCGTGCCGGGATTTCCGCACAGAACATGCTTTCCTTCTTCAAAAAGGGACGGAATATTTTCGGCGGTACGAATTACCTGTACGGCAGGTACCGCACACGCATTTTAGGCCGCCTCTACCAGCCCACGGCCTACCGTACGACGGCGTCGCCCACGACGTATGACATGGAGTGGGGGATTTGCCTGAGGCAGTATGAAAACGATTTTCAGGTGGACGGGGTGGTGTCGTTTTACCTGAACCACCATACCCAGCGGGAGAAGTTCCAGGTTTCCATTCTGGGACGGAGCATTGGGGAAATCGGCGTATTGGCGGGTGTCAAACTGCTTTCCGAGGTAAAGGTCCTGTGCGCATACGATTATAACTTCAGGGCGTGGCAGGGGAACAGCAGGGGGACGTTCGAGGTCATTGTCAGTTATTCGCTGTTGCCTAAAAAATGTGTCGCGGACGGGTTTTAGGAAATGATATATAAATATTTTCATGACTTTACTTGCTGAAAACAAGTACTTTTGATAAATAAATGAAATTTACGACCTGAGTTTCTGTTTGTGGTCAGCCTCTTTTGTTCGTTAGACCGGCAGTTGTTCATGATTCAAAAACTTGCATACTATGAATCAGAATATCTTTAAGCCTCCGACGGACGTACCGGCCTCCTTTTCCGGACGAATCCGTAGTTCCGGAAACAAATTAACTGTTTGATTAACTAACCTGTTGTGAATGAATTGCCGGTCTAAAAAAGGTCAGGTTAGGAATTACTCCTGATTCATACCTTATACATAGCTTATATATACCTGTCGGGGATAAGGGATGAATCGGAGGTGTAACGGCTATGTTGCCTGTCTTCACCTTGTTTTCTCCCTGTGCAGAGCATCATTTTGATATTTCCCGCAACTATCGTCCGGATGCCGGAGATGGGTTCTATATAGGGTTTTGCCGCGGGATGATAAGGTATACGGCATGTTGCTGGAAACGGCGTTGCAGCGGGTGCGTCTGTTGGCGTTGAACAGTCGCGGTGTGGCGGGCGAAACGGAATACGCCCTGCCCGAAAAGTGGGATACGCTGAAAGTGAAGGCATATAGCTTTGCCACTTCCCCCAATGGACGGATGGTGTCGGACAGCGTTCATTTGACGGTTTTACCTTAAGCGTAGAGAATGGCGATTGCCTGGTTGCGGTTGGGCGGTTGTTTTTTCACACGACAAGAAGATTTTCTACATTTTCCATCTTTCACATCCATTTTTTTATTGTTTGATAAATTCTTAGTATTTTCGCCAATTGGTAAAAAGGCATTTAACGTCATAAACTTAATAAATTCATATATAATGTACAGGACACACACATGTGGAGAGCTCCGGCTTAAAGATGTCAGCCAGAACGTTATTTTAAGTGGCTGGGTACAAAAAATCAGAAACCTGGGAGCCATGACATTTATCGATTTGCGTGACAGATATGGCATTACTCAGTTGGTTGTTGAAGAATCAGCATCAGAAGACATAAAAAAACAAACTGCAACACTGGGCAGGGAATTCGTCATACAGATACACGGTAAAGTGGTTGAAAGAGCCAGCAAAAACAGCAAAATTCCTACCGGTGACATAGAAATCATCCTGGAGAAAATAAATATTCTCAGCCAATCCGAAATACCACCTTTTACTATCGAAGACAATAGTGACGGAGGCGATGAAATCCGGATGAAATACCGTTATCTGGATTTACGTCGTCAGGTGGTCCGGAAAAATCTGGAATTACGCCATAAAATGGCCCATTTGGTCCGCAATTATCTGGACAATCTGCATTTCATGGAAGTGGAAACCCCGGTTCTCATCAAAAGTACCCCGGAAGGGGCGCGGGATTTTGTGGTTCCTTCACGGATGAATCAGGGCCAATTCTACGCGCTGCCCCAAAGTCCTCAAACATTCAAACAACTTTTAATGGTAGCCGGATTTGACCGTTATTACCAGATTGTAAAATGTTTCCGGGACGAGGATTTACGGGCGGACCGGCAACCGGAATTTACTCAGATAGACTGCGAAATGTCGTTTGTTGAACGGGATGATGTACTCGGCATTTTTGAAGGTTTGATTCGCCATTTGTTCAAAGAAATCCTCGGTATTGATATCCCCGAACTACAACGGATGACGTGGCATCACGCAATGGAATATTACGGATGTGACAAACCGGACCTCCGTTTTGACATGAAATTTACCGACCTCACCCAGCAAGCCCGGCACAAAGATTTTGCAGTATTTAATTCGGCCGAATACATCGGAGCAATTTGTGCTGCCGGATGCGCTTCATATACCCGCAAACAACTGGATGAGCTCACCGAATTTGTAAAACGTCCCCAAATCGGAGCCAAAGGTCTTGTGTATGTCAAATATAATGAAGACGGTACTTTAAAATCATCTGTCGATAAATTCTACAACGAAGAGGACCTGAAAGCCTGGGCAACATCCTGCAAGGCCAAACCGGGAGACTTAATTTTAATTCTCTGCGGCCCCAGGAACAAAACTTTATCCCAATTGTGTGAATTACGTCTGGAAATGGGCGACCGCCTTGGATTGCGTGACAAAAATACATTCAAACCTTTGTGGGTTGTTGATTTCCCGCTTCTGGAATGGGATGAAGAAACCCGGCGTTTCTATGCCATGCACCATCCTTTCACTTCGCCGAAACCGGAAGACATCAGTATGATGGAAAGCAATCCGGGGGCAGTGCGGGCCAATGCCTATGACATGGTCATCAACGGAGTGGAAGTGGGCGGAGGTTCCATCCGTATCCACGACTCACAATTGCAACAGCGCATGTTCAAATGTTTAGGCTTCACGCCCGAACAGGCGGAAAAACAATTCGGCTTCCTGCTGAATGCCTTCAAATACGGAGCACCTCCCCACGGTGGTATTGCATTCGGGTTTGACCGTCTGGTTTCCATGTTCGCAGGACTCGACAGTATCCGTGACACCATTGCGTTTCCGAAAAACAACTCAGGACGGGATGTAATGATTGATTCACCTTCTGAAATTTCCGAAGAACAATTCAAAGAATTGGGTATTAAGCCCAACTTATAATTTACAATATTCACATCCAAAGTTTAAAATCACATACGGTGTTTAAAGACGTCATCGGACATGAAGAAATCAAGCAAAGGCTGGTGAATTCCCTGAAAACAGGACGCATCAGCCATGCCCAACTATTTGCCGGCGATACGGGATACGGTTCTCTGGCATTGGCATTGGCATTTGCGCAATATGTCTTTTGCACCGGAAATAAACAGGACGATGCGTGCGGAGAATGCCCTTCATGCCGGAAAATGCAGAAATACATTCATCCCGATTTACATTTTGTATTTCCCGTAGTCCGTAAAGCAAAAAGCCCCGTAAGCGACGAATACATCAACGAATGGCGTCGCCTGCTTTCACAAAGCAGCTACTTCGATTTAACAGAATGGTACTCGTACATGGGAGTCGAAGACAACGCACAGACTGCCATTTATACGGAAGAAAGCTTGAACATATTACGGAAACTGAATCTGAAACCGTTTGAATCAGATTACAAAATCATGGTCATATGGCTACCTGAAAAAATGAACCCGGAATGTTCCAATAAGCTATTGAAAATCATTGAAGAGCCATTCGAAAAAACATTGTTTCTGATGGTATCCGAACATCCGGAACAAATGCTCAACACCATACAATCCCGTCTGCAACGCATCAATATACCTCCTTTACGCCAGGAACAAATCAAACAACAATTGCTCCTGACCAAAGGCATTCCGGACGAAAAAGCCGCAGAATACGCACATGTGGCATCCGGCAATTGGCACAAGGCACTCCGCCTCCTGGATGAAAGCGAAGAGCAAATTTACAATCAGGAAAAATTTGCCAGCCTGATGCGCCTCTGCTGGGAACGGAAAATGCTTCCTGTCAACGAATGGGTAAATGAAATTACCAGTGTAGGCAGAGAACGTCAGAAAAATTTTATCACACATGCTATCCGGATGCTCAGAGAAAATTTCATCCGTAATTTCGGATTAAATGAATTGAACTATATGACAGAACGCGAAAAAAATTTTTCCATCCGTTTCGCACCTTATGTACACGAAGGGAATATCCTTCCCCTAACCAACGAATTCGAACGAGCGTACAATGATATTAACCGTAACGGTAACGCCAAAATTATATTTACGGATTTATGCATTAAGGTAATGCAAAACATCAGGCCCAGTTAAATCTTTACCTGAATAAAAGAATAAAAATTATGAGTGACCTACAAGACAACAACGATATAAAGCGGGAAGAAGAAATAACACCGCAAAATAACCAGGAACAGACCAATGCTCCGGAACAGAAGAAAGAAGACAAAACGGAAATAATCGGAGCAAGTGAATTTTCAGCCGCTAAAAAAGAAGAAGAAGAGGAAGAGGTTCAGCAACTTCACACCAAACATCCGCATCCGGAACCTGTCATAGACCACCGTCTGTTAGCAGGTAAATTAAATGTGTACAACTGGTTAAAAGATTTACCGGCCACAGAATGTACTTCCGACATCGTAGAAGTACGTTTTAAAAATACCCGGAAAGGATTCTACAGCAATCCTTCCCACCTCCCTTTGCAGGAAGGAGACATTGTTGCAGTAGAAGCCGCACTGGGACACGACATCGGAATCATATCACTGACCGGCGAACTGGTAAAGGAACAAATCCGTCTGAAACGGATAGACTTGGAACGCAATCCATTGAAAAAGGTGTACCGGAAAGCCAAACCCCACGACATTGAAAAATGGCAACAGGCCATTGCACTGGAACATGACACCATGATCCGTTCCCGAAAAATTGCAGCAGACCTGAAATTAAACATGAAAATCGGGGATGTGGAATATCAGGGAGATAAAACCAAGGCTATTTTCTATTATATTGCCGACGACCGGGTAGACTTCCGGACTTTAATTAAAATTCTGGCAGAAACATTCCGTATCCGCATCGAAATGAAACAAATCGGTACCCGTCAGGAAGCCGGGCGCATCGGAGGCATCGGACCATGCGGACGTCAGTTGTGCTGTTCAACATTTATCACCAACTTTGTTTCTGTATCCACATCGGCAGCCCGTTATCAGGATATTTCCCTGAATCCCCAAAAACTGGCAGGACAATGCGGGAAATTGAAATGTTGCCTGAATTACGAAGTTGATGCATACATTGATGCGCAAAAAGATTTTCCACCTACCAATATACCCCTCAATACAGGAGACGGCATTCTCTATCACCAAAAAACCGACATCTTTGGTAAAGTAATGTCCTACTCTTCAGACAAAGAAGGGAAAGGTATTTTTATCCCCATTCCTGTAAAACGGGTAAAAGAAATCATTGCTTTGAACCGGAAAGGTATCATTCCGCCGAAAGCTGTTGAAGCATCGGATAATGTACAGGAAGATATTAAATACACAGACGGCGTCGGGGAAGAAAGCTTGAATCGTTTTGATGAAAAGAAACAACCCAAAAAACGGAAAAACCGGAATAATGGTAACAATAATGCCCATCGAAACGAAAACAAAGAACAGAACCGTACCCATAACAACAATCATCAGGGACAACGCCCCCAGCGCAATAATCCCAGAACAGAACAACGCAGAGACCAAAGGCCGCAAAACAGGCCTAAGCCAAAAGCAGACCAGAATGCTCAATAAATAAAGTGAACAACCATGCAAAATTATCGTCCGTCATTAGGTATACCTCCCGCAGTTAAGATTCTGCTTATCTTAAATGCGGCGATGTATTTCCTTTCCATATTCGTTAAACAGAGTTTTCACGTGGATATGGCAAACCTGCTGGGGCTTCATCTGCCACAATCTTTCTACTGGGCTCCCTGGCAATACATCACCCACATGTTCATGCACGGCAGCTTCCCTCATCTGTTTTTCAATATGTTCGCTCTCTTTATGTTCGGACGCATACTGGAATCCTTATGGGGAAGCAAACGTTTTCTGATATTTTACTTCGTATGCGGAATCGGAGCAGGGGCTCTGAACAGCCTGGTCGGTTGGTTTGAAATCCAGCGAATGCTCGAACAATATACGGCATTCAAGGCCGCCCCCACTCCGACACTACTGTCCGACTTTGTAAACCATCAACTTGCACACCCGGCTCCCTGGATATGGGAAGTTATTGACACCTGGATTAACAGTCCGGCTTCAGCAGAATATATTGAAACAGGGAAACAGATATTCCAGGAAATCATCAACCTGAAAATCAATGTTCCTATGATAGGAGCCTCAGGAGCAATATTCGGTATCCTGTTAGCCTTCGGGATGCTGTTCCCGAACACTGAATTATACCTGATGTTCATTCCGATACCGATTAAAGCCAAGTATTTCGTATTAGGCTACGGACTGCTGGAAATATTTCTGGGACTCCAAAACAATGCAGGCGACAACGTGGCCCATTTTGCCCACCTGGGAGGGATGTTATTTGGCTATCTTCTGCTCAGATTCTGGAATAAAAACAGACAAAAATTCTATTAATTACAACTTTATCTGCCGGTTTTAAATGACAGACATCTATCAGTACAACATAGTACAACAAAAAAACGTAAACTAAAATTAATATAAGTTTTAATGTAGACTGATATCCAGAATTGCAGATTACAAATCTAAAATTACATGTTTTACAGAACTTATAGAGGCCACAATCATTATACAGGAGGAGTCGGAAAAGGAATCCGGACCTCTTTTATGCAAGGTTCTTCATTAACCCGGCTGATATATATCAACTGTGGTGTTTTTCTGGCATTGAAAATCATTTACTCGCTTTTCTCACTGACAGGAACAGGCAAAAATTTTTATCCCCTCCTGCTGGAGTGGATTGGCGTCCCTGCAGACCCGGAATACCTGCTGTATCGTCCATGGACCCTATTTACCTACATGTTCACTCAGTTTGAATTTTTACACCTTCTGTTCAACATGCTATGGCTATATTGGTTCGGCAGCTTTTTTCTGAACTATTTCAGCCAACGGCAACTGACCGGCGTATACCTCTGGGGGGGGCTGTGCGGAGCATTCCTATACATTGCTGCCTATAACATATTTCCCTATTTTGACCAGATTACCCGTTTATCTTCCTGGGCAATCGGGTCGTCTGCATCTGTTATGGCAATCGTTTTTGCCGTGTGTACCTATCTCCCCCGACATAAAGTATATATTTTTCTGATAGGACCGGTAAAACTCATTTATCTGGCACTTTTCACCGCCTTGATTGACATATTAAGTATCCCATACGGGAATGCCGGGGGACACATTGCCCATTTGGGAGGAGCACTGTTCGGCTGGCTCTTTGTCGCAGGAATAAGGAAAAATAAAGATTTATCCTCTGGTATAGCTTATCTGACAGATAAACTGACCAAACTTTTTACACCCCGGAAAAAAATGAGGGTAAAATACAAGAAAAAAGTCTCCG
>OFGJ01001390.1_pt1 | contig 11895 bp, 6 predicted proteins | sample 1521731 | NCBI WGS metagenome assembly OFGJ01 (sample SAMEA3504126, study PRJEB24116) | mouse gut metagenome | biome: mouse gut; feature: mouse-associated habitat; material: faeces | place: Denmark | collected 2011 | reverse complement strand
GTGGAAAAATTAATATAAAATCTAAAAAAGGAAGAGAAGTTATGAAAAAAATGGATAAATATCAATTTGTAAGTTTTTTAAATAAAAACAAATTGTGTATTTGCATAGTTTGTGCTTTTATTGCGCTTGCTTCTTTAACTACTGCTATAGTTTATCCTTTTACTTATAGTAATGCGATTGTTGCCGACGGTACGTTGGAGGTCGCTGCAATAAGGCGTGGCGATAGCGGTAGCAAAGTAAAGGAAATTCAACGAAAACTCAATGAATACGGCTTTAGCGTAGGGGCGGTTGACGGTATTTTTGGTAGCAAAACTTTGCAAGCGGTTAAAAATTTTCAAAAATCACGCGGTTTGGTCGTTGACGGAATTGTAGGAAATGCGACAGCCAAAGCTTTGGGTATTTCTTTAAGCAATGGTAGCGGCGGTAACAGCAACTACGGTGGCGGAGATGTGTATCTACTTGCCAAAACCATACACGCAGAAGCAAGGGGAGAACCTTATATCGGTCAAGTTGCAGTAGGGGCAGTTGTCTTAAACAGGGTAAAAAGCTCTAGCTTCCCAAACACTATTTCCGGTGTGGTGTATCAACCTTGGGCTTTCACCGCTGTGCATGACGGACAAATCAATTTAGAGCCTAATGACAGTGCAATGAGAGCAGCAAAAGATGCAATGAACGGTTGGGACCCAACAAACGGGTGCTTGTATTACTTCAATCCTGCTACCGCTACAAGCAGTTGGATATGGTCAAGACAGGTTAAATTGACTATAGGTAAACACAAATTTGCAATTTAAGGAGAGATTATGGAACTGACAAATAAAAGAAAAACTATAATAATAAGCATAATAATTTTTATGCTACTTGCGGCTGTAATTACCTTAAGTGTGTTTGTGGGATTGTACGCAAAAGACAGGCGTGATAAGGATAGAGATATAGAGGGCTTCTACCAATCCGCGTATTACGGCTTAGTTGGCAATTTTGTGGATATAGAGAATGACCTTGCAAAAGCAAGAGTAATTACGGATAACAAATTATTAAGACAAAACCTTATGAAAATCGATGTTAACTGCAATTTGGCTAGTCAAAACTTGCAAGTTTTTTATGCAAATAACGAGGGAATGTCAAATTTGATGAACTTTATAAATCAACTTGGCGATTATTGCGGTTATTTAATAAAGGAGTTGGAAAAAGGTAAAAGTTTAACAATTTCTCAAACAGAAAATTTAAATAAAATGTGGGGCGTTTCCAAAGAGTATGGTAAGCTTTTAAATAGTTTGCAAGACTATGCAAAGGACGGCATTACTTTGGCAAGATTGCTTGGAACAAGTAATGAGCAGTTTGAAGATATTTTGAGCAATATCGGCAATGGCAGTATTGAATATCCGTCCCTAATATATGACGGACCATTTAGTGACGGTATATTAAACAGAGAGGCAAAAGGTATCGTAGGAGAGGAAATATCCGCTGACCAAGGCAAAGTTTTGGTGGAAAAATATCTTGTCGGCTATGATATTGAAAACATTGAGTACGCTCAAGACAGCGTAAACAGGATTGACAGTTATTTGTATGCGGTAAAACTTAAAGGCGGTAGACAATGTTCGGTGCAAATTGCAAAAAAAGGCGGATTATTGTTGCTTATGGACTTATTTCACGAAGTTGTAGAGCCAAGTTTGACTATTGAACAGTGTCAAAAGGTAGCAGAACAATATTGCGATTCAATAGGGCTTAAAAATATGAAAGCTGTTTGGATAAACAATAATCAAAGCAATGTTTATATTAATATGTGTTATGAACAGGACGGCATTGTAAACTATGCAGATATGGTTAAGATAAAAATAAGTTTGGATACAGGCGAGGTTATCGGTTATGAGGGGTTGAACTATGCTTTTAACCATGTAACAAGAGTATACGATACTCCTACAGTAAGTGAAGAACAAGCCGTATTGAATGTTTCCGCTATTTTAGACAATATAGAGTGCAGATTGGTCACAATCCCTTGGAATGTCACTGCCGAAAAGGTTGCTTATGAAATCGTGGGCGAGCTTGACGGCGAAAAATATTTCGTTTATATCGATGCTTATAACGGCGACGAATTAAATGTATTGAGAATGATTGATAGTAATCAAGGCGATTTGCTAATGTAAAACACTAAACAATAGCCAATATTTGACTAGATTGTGAATGCGACAACATTAAAATAATATAAAAATACACCCCGAAACATTTAGTTTTGGGGTGTTGCTTTTTGTGTAAAGTTTAAAGTTGGCAAAAAGTGCCGTTCACTGCAATAATCCTATCAAAAATCGGGACTATTGGGGGTAAAAAATTGCCGTTAATGTAAAGTTTGGGTACATGGAATAAGTATATCTATGTACATATTATATGTATATTTTAAACTAAAAAGTAAGATAATGTCAACGTTATGATAAAGGTTTTGTAAACTCTTTACTTTAAGCATACAAAAATTATATATTCAAACTCAAAAAATCTTCGATTTTGTACATAGATATACTTATTCTATGTAAGTAAAATTGGAGGTTTTATTATGGCAAAGATAATAAAAAGAGCGGGAATGATATTTTTTGTGTCAGTAATATCTTGTCTAATAGCTTTGGGTTGCGTAATAACAATGCAAGTTACGGAAAGTAGCAATAACGGCATTGTAAATGCAGACACACAAAATAACATTTATACTAGCCAAAATAATGAGGACAGTAGTTATACTGTACCAAAGGCGGAGGTGCCCGAAGTACCAAAGTCGGACTATGAGTATGAATTGGGACATAAGGCAAATTGTACAAACCAAACAACATGTACTTGTATGCAGGATATATGGAACAGTGCGGTACAAAAATCTTTGGATACAGGCAAAAATGTAAAAGTAACTTTATTAAACGATTGGATTGCCTCTACCGATGATGCAATGCATAAATTGGGAACGGGAATTGGATTTGTCAGTCAGGATGGTACATTACATATTCCTCTAAATGCAGAGATTACTTTGGATTTGAACGGACATGATATAGACAGAAGATTCGATGCAAGCAATGCTATACCCGGAGGTTTAATTTTTAGATTTCAAGGTACTTTGAATCTTGTGGACAACAAATATAATACTGTTGAAATAGAAAATATCTACAATCAAACCAAAGGCAATAAAGATAATTTTGTGTCTGCTTTAAAGAACTATAAAGCCGGTCAAATACGCGGAGGTGGCAGAAGTGAGAATTCCGGCGGAGCAATAGTTTTGGATCCGGGTGCAGTTTTAAATATGTATGGCGGTATTATAACAGAAAACTATGCATTTGTTTCAGGCGGTGCTATTTGTTCAACAAATGGTACAAAAGTTAATATTTATGACGGAGTAATAACAAATAATTATTCCAATAGAGTTGGTGGATTGTTTATTCAAGACGATATCGATATTTATGGCGGAATAATTGCATACAATCACGATTTGATTGAAGAAAATGTAGTTAATCAAGCGGGCGGAATGTATGTGATTTCTCCTACTGCGGATGTAAACATTTACGGAGGAAAAATCACTCACAATACATCTACGGGCAGAGCAGGCGGAGTTTATTTTCATAATGCAAACAAAGTAAATATTTATGATTGCGATATAAGCTATAATCAAGCAGGCAGCTACGGAGGTGGTATATATTCAAGAACTGTCAACGAGTTTAATTTTTACAATGGTAAAGTTAACCACAACACTACTGAAGCTGACGGCGTAGGAATGATTTTGTATTTGACAAAGGTTGTACGTATATACGATGGACAAATCAATAACAATACCGCAAGTTATGGCGGCGGTATAAAAATTGACTCTGTCGAAGATGCGTATTTATATGGTGGAGAGATAAGTGGTAATGTCGGTGACAATGGTGGCGGAATATATGTAAACTGTCGGTTGTATTTGAAAGGTGGAACTATAGTAAATAATATTGCCGAAAATGGTGGAGGTATTTATGTAGCCGGAAAAGTCTCATTAGGTGCAGGAACACAAGTTTATGGCAATAAATTAAAAACAAATGCCGAATCGGATATATTGTTACATAATGGAACTAAACTCCAAATATTTGAAAAATTAGGTACTGATTCAAAAACAACCCGTGTAGGAGTTGCTTTAGCTAGTGATTACGGCAGTGGATATTTTACATCAGGCTATAAGTATTTTAACGAATCGGAAACTTCTATTTCTCCGTCGGTTTATTTCTTCTCGAATGCAAGCAACACAAGTGTAGTTTTAGACGGAGAAGATTTGAAAATGAGTACAGGAACAAAACCGACTGTGACATGCGATTGGATAATTTCCAACAAGGGTACGGAAGAAAGGTTTAATAAAGATAATGTTATAAGAAAAACTTATAATGGCTCGATATTTACTATTTCAAATTCAAAAGGTGCATTTTATATCGGGGGCAGTTATAATACATCAATAAATTCATATACGCAAGCTTTAAATGTTGGAGAATACGCTTTTTATACAAAAGAAAATGTGACAAATCCTGTATTTACGTTAATAATTGAACCAAAACAAGTGGATTTGGAGTGGCAAACAATTTTAACATATAACGGAACTGTTCAAAGTCCTATAGCAAATGTGGCAGAAAATGAAATCTTAAACTTAGACAGCTGTAATGTTTTAGTAGATGGCAGTGCAATAAATGTTGGTACCAATTACTATGCAACTGCAATAAGTTTGCAAAATATCAATTACAAAATTAATCCATTGACAAAAAGCACGACTTATAAAATATTACCTGCAGAACTCGAAATAAATATTTCAACAAACGATAAAAGTGCTGTATATAGCGGACAGGAAATTAAACTTGATAAATGGTTTAGCGTGAGTGCAACTTTACTTGGCAATGATAAATTGAAACCATTAACTAATGTATTTAATATAGACTACAGCAAAATAGTGCCACAGTTTACAAAGGACGGAGTGACAACGGATAGTGCCGTAAATGTAGGAGAGTATGCAATAAGCATAAAACCGTTTGATGTCAGCAAAGTGTTTAGCGGTAATAGTAACTACAATGTAACGGTAAATTATGTAAACGGAGGAACGCTTACAGTAAGTGAGGCAAATGTCATAAGACCAACAGCAGAGTCTAAATATGATTATTTGATATTAGAGGGAGATAAGAGAGTAAGTTATAAAGACAAAGGCTTGATACACGGGGATAATGACAGTAATGTAAATGTAGTAGATGGAAAAGCAAACTACTATATGGGAAACATAAGCCCAAATACAAGTGTAAATAAATGTTTTCATGAACAATATTGTGCTAATGAGGAAATAAAGGTATAAAATTTCAGAAAAAGCAAAGGAATAATGTGTAAATTATTAGATTATTTCCGGGCTTTTATATTGAATAGGTATCACCTAATCCAATACAAAAGCCTGTCGTTTTGTCTGTAATTTAGTATTTGTTATGTCAATTTGGCAAATAATCTGCAAAAAGTTCTTTGCAACTTTTAGTTTGCGGAATCGGTATAAGTTTTGTATCTGTCAATCATCAGAAAGGAGAAGGTAAGATTATGAATACCAATAATTATACAATTAAATCGCAGGAGGCATTGCAAAATGCGGTGCAACTTGCACAAAGCAAGGGGCAACAAGCTATTGAGACGGGACATTTGCTAAAAGCTCTGCTGAATGTCGGGGAAAATGTGACTCACTTTATTTTTAACAAATTGGGAGTCAACAGAAATAATCTGACATCGGCACTGGACCGTGTGATAGATAGTTATCCGAAAGTTTCCGGAGGTGAAACTTATCTTTCGTCAGATGCCAATAAGGCTTTGGAAAAAGCTGTTCGTTTAGCGCAGGAAATGGGTGATCAGTATGTTTCTTTGGAGCATATCCTGTTGGGATTGTTGGATAATCGGGATCAGGTGGCCCGATTGCTGAAAGATAGCGGTTTGACGGAGAAGGAGACAAAGGAAGCTATTACAGAATTGCGGAAAGGTTCGAAAGTAAACTCTCAGTCTGCAGAAGATAGTTATGATGCTTTGGGCCGGTATGCTGTTAATCTGAATGAGCGTGCCCGTAACGGAAAACTGGACCCGGTGATTGGCCGGGATGATGAGATTCGCCGGGTGTTGCAAATCTTATCGCGGCGTACTAAGAATAATCCGATTTTGATTGGTGAGCCGGGGGTTGGTAAGACGGCTATTGCCGAAGGTTTGGCCCAGCGTATTGTAAATGGTGATGTTCCTTCAAATCTGGCGTCCAAACAGATTTATTCGCTGGATATGGGAGCTTTGGTGGCTGGTGCAAAGTATAAGGGAGAATTTGAGGAACGATTGAAAGCAGTGGTTAATGAAGTATTGGCTTCCGAAGGAGAAATCATTTTATTCATTGATGAGATTCATACGTTGGTTGGTGCCGGAAAATCCGAGGGAGCCATGGATGCTGCCAATATTCTGAAACCGGCATTGGCCCGGGGGGATTTGAGGGCTATTGGTGCTACTACCCTCAATGAATATCAAAAGTATTTTGAACAGGATAAGGCTTTGGAGCGTCGTTTTCAGAAAGTAATGATTGATGAACCGGACGTGATGAGTGCCATTAGTATCATGCGCGGTTTGAAAGAAAGGTACGAAAACCATCATAAAGTGCGGATTACTGATGATGCTATTATTGCTTCCGTAGAATTATCTCATCGTTATATATCGGATCGTTTTTTGCCGGATAAGGCTATAGACCTGGTAGATGAAGCGGCAGCAAAGTTACGGTTGGAAATGAATTCCGTCCCGGAGGAAATTGATGAGCTTGACCGGAAAATCCAGCAACTGGAAATTGAGAAGGAGGCGTTGAAACGTGAAGGGACAAGCAAAAAACTGGACGAAATTAAAAAGGAACTGGCCAATCTGAATGAAGAGCGTACAAAATTAAGGGCTCAGTGGGAATCCGAACGTTCTTTAATCGATGAGATTCAGAAAAATAAGGATGCCATTGAGCAATATAGATTTGAAGCCAGCCGCGCTGAACGCGAGGGGGATTATGGCAAGGTAGCTGAATTGCGGTATGGAAAAATCAAAGAGGCGGAAGAGCGGATAGAAGAGGTAAAGAAAAAGCTGGCTGACATGAAGCACGGCGAATCTTTGATACGAGAAGAAGTGACGGTGGACGATATAGCTGCAGTAGTTTCTAAATGGACGGGCATACCGGTGAACCGGATGATGCAGAGTGAACGTACTAAATTGTTGCACCTGGAAGAAGAGTTGCACAAACGGGTAGTTGGGCAAGAAGTGGCCATTGCTGCTTTGGCTGACGCTGTCCGGCGAAACCGGGCCGGGTTGCAGGATGTCCGCCGGCCGATAGGTTCGTTTATTTTTCTGGGAACAACCGGTGTCGGTAAAACTGAATTGGCGAAAGCGTTGGCAGAATTTTTGTTTGACGATGAGTCGCAGATGACCCGTATTGATATGTCGGAATATCAGGAGAAGCATTCTGTATCCCGTTTGATCGGAGCTCCTCCGGGGTATGTCGGATATGATGAGGGGGGACAGCTTACAGAAGCTGTAAGGCGTAAACCTTATTCGGTGGTATTGCTGGATGAGATAGAGAAAGCACATCCGGATGTTTTTAATATTCTCTTACAGGTGCTGGACGATGGACGTTTGACAGATAATAAGGGACGGACGGTGGATTTTAAAAATACGATTATCATTATGACGTCTAATATCGGAGCCCATATTATTCAGGAGAAACTGAAAGGTTTGAGTGATAATAACCGGGAACAGATATTGGAAACTACCAATAATGAAGTTTATGATTTGTTGAAACAAACTATCCGGCCTGAGTTTCTGAATCGTATTGATGAGGTGATTATGTTTACACCTTTGCAGAAGAGTGAGATTGTGGATATTGTTCGTTTACAGGTGAAATCCTTACAGAAGATGTTGTCTGGTAATAGTTTGTCTGTTGAAATTACGGATAAAGCGGTGGAATGGATAGCAGAAGAAGGTTATGATCCTCAATTCGGGGCTCGTCCGGTGAAGAGAGTTATACAGCGTAATTTGCTCAACGACCTTTCAAAACAGATATTGGCAGAGAAAGTGACAAAAGATAATCAGATTGTAGTGGATGTCAAAGACGGACATATCGTATTTGAAAATAAATGACAGATGGATTTTACCTGTTAGATAAAAGAATTTTTTAACCCCGGTTGGTAATTTTCCCAATCTGATGGGAAAAGGTTTTCGGACCATTGGTAGGGTAAACTGAAGTTATGATAAACCAATCAATCAGGAACTTTAGTTTGCCCTATCAGTATTTTTAGCTTTACTTCGGAGGATTTCGATTTAGTATTTTTATCTTTTCTCTTTTTAACCGGATGAAAACTTTCGGACAAGTGTAGTCGTAATAGGAGTTAATGTAAGTAACATCCATTATGAATATATCTGACATAGGTTTGATAGGTTTGGCCGTGATGGGGGAAAACCTGGCCTTGAATTTTGAAAGTAAGGGCTTTACCGTATCTGTATATAACCGGTTGCATTCCGGAAGGGAAAATAGGGTTGACCGTTTTATCCGGGGACGCGGGGCTGGAAAAAATTTTATTCCGGCCTATTCTGTGGAAGAACTGGTTTCTTCTTTGAAGCGACCCCGGAAAGTGATGCTGATGGTCCGCGCCGGACAACCGGTAGATGATATGATTGGGGAGGTATTGCCTTGTTTACAGTCCGGAGATGTCATTATTGACGGAGGAAATTCTGATTTCAGGGATACGGAGCGTCGGATGAAGTTTGTGGAAAAAAAAGGAGTATTGTATGTAGGGACCGGAATTTCAGGTGGCGAAATAGGTGCATTGACCGGGCCTTCTGTTATGCCTGGTGGTTCTTCTGCTGCCTGGCCGTTGGTGAAAGAACTTTTGCAAAGTGTTGCAGCCCGTCTGGATGACGGAACACCTTGCTGTCAGTGGATAGGACCGGGCGGTGCGGGACATTATGTGAAAATGGTGCATAATGGCATTGAATATGGAGACATGCAGTTAATAGCTGAAAGTTATTATATACTGAAAGAATCCTGGCAGTTGAATAACGATGAAATTGCGGATGTTTTTGAGGCATGGGACCGGGGTGAATTGAATAGTTATCTGATTGGTATTACGGCGGAGATATGTCGGAAAAAAGATACGGATGGAAAATATTTATTGGATAAAATTGTGGATGTTGCAGGACAGAAAGGTACCGGAAAACAAACTGCAACAGCGGCTCTGGAGGAAGGTGATCCTTTGACATTGATCACGGAGGCTGTACATGCCCGTTTTCTTTCATCCATTCCTGAGGAGCGTAAAAGGGCGGCAGAGTATTATTGTCCGGAGGCTGCTGTTTTGGACCGGGTCCGTATAGGTTCGGCGGACCTGCTTTGTCATGCTCTTTATGCTTCCAAACTGATTTCTTATGCGCAGGGTTTTTCATTGTTGAGAAGGGCCTCCGAACATTATGGGTGGAGTTTGGATTATGGCATGCTGGCAAAGATATGGAGAAAAGGTTGTATTATCCGTTCTGTGTTTCTGGAGCAGATAACCAGGGCTTATGATGCTTTGCCCGGGTTAGAGAATCTGTTGTTTGATGATTTTTTCAGGAGCCGGATTCTGGAAGCTTTGCCGGCATGGAGACATGTTGTAGCCGAATGTTTGACGAACGGAATACCGATACCTTGTATGGCTTCTGCTTTGACTTATTTTGACGGTCTGCGGATATTGTATTCTTCAGCTAATCTGATTCAGGCACAACGGGATTATTTCGGTGCTCATACTTATGAACGGATAGATGCTCCCAGAGGGCAATTTTTTCATACGGACTGGAACGACACCGGCGGGATTGCTTCAGGAGTTTATAATGCCTGATTGAGATATCGGGAAGATTATATCATAAATATTTGAAAATCATGAAACCAGATGATCAGATTTTAATCATATTCGGTGCTTCGGGAGATTTGACGAAACGGAAATTGCTGCCTTCTTTGTTTGAATTGTTTGACCGGGATATGCTGCCTGCTCATTTTGTTATACTTGGGGTGGCGCGAACGAAATTTACTGACGAAGAGTTCCGGAAAGAGCAAAAAAAGAACCTCAGACAATTTTTGAAGGGAACTCCGCCTTCGGATGAACGTTTGGAGCTTTTTTTAAAGAGTGTACAATATATTACATTGGATACAGAGGACACAAAGGAGTATTGTTTGTTGGTAAAAAAGATAGCGGATATCCGGAAAACGGAGAATATTCCTGACAGGCTGTTGTTTTATCTGGCAGTCCCTCCTCAGAAATATGAATTGATTGCCGGTGCTCTGAAAAAGACGAAACTGAATGATACGGGGGAAAAAGGTGGCTGGAGAAGGATTATTGTGGAGAAACCTTTCGGAAGCAGTTTAGAAACTGCACAACGGTTGAATCAATATTTATGTTCTATTTTTGAGGAAGATGATATCTATCGCATAGACCATTTTCTGGGGAAAGAAACAGTACAGAATATCCTGGTGCTCCGTTTTGCCAATCAGATTTTTGAATCTTTGTGGAACCGGAATTACATTGATTCAGTGGAAATATATGCACAGGAAACCTTGGGAGTTGAAAACCGGGGGAAATATTATGAAGGAGCTGGTGCTCTCCGGGATATGATTCAGAATCATTTGATGCAATTGATGGGATTTGTTGCTATGGAAGCACCTTCGGCTTTTGATGCCGAGTTAATGCGTGATGAGGTGGCAAAAGTGTTCCGCTCCTTGCATCCTTTGTCTGTTGATGATGTGATTCGCGGGCAATATATTGCAGGAGAAGCGGATGGAAAGAAATGGCTTGCATACCGTGAAGAAAAAGGAGTGGAAGCGGATTCGGTCACCGAAACTTATGTTGCCATGCGTTTCTATATTGACAATTGGCGTTGGGGAGGTGTGCCTTTTTATTTCTATACCGGTAAACGGATGGTAAAAACAAAATCGGAGATTATTATTAATTTTAAGAATGTTCCCCATCATTTATTTACAGGTATGTGTGCTTATTCTTCCTGCAACCGGCTGGTATTAAAAGTAGATTCTCCGGAAAGTATTTCTTTGAAATTCGGATTGAAAGTTCCGGGGTCATTTTTTGAGGTAAAACAAGTCAGCATGGATTTTGCTTACGATTCGTTATGTAACACTTACATAGCGAATGCTTACGAACGTTTGTTACTGGATGCCATGCAGGGTGATTCGACCCTGTATACCCGTACAGATGCTCTGGAATTGAGTTGGCGTTTTATAGACCCGATTTTGCAGGAGTGGGCAAAAAATCCGGAAGAAGGTTTGATATTCTATCCTGCAGGGAGCAAGGGACCTGAAGAACGAAAACGGTTATTGCAACATTTTATGCCGGACGGGGATATTTTGTAGAGCAGGCAAGAACTGAGTATTCATGATTTAAAGTTTTTGTTTATGAAAGAATTGACATTAACCACACCTTCAATTTTGTTTTCAGCGATTTCGTTGATTATGTTGGCTTATACCAATCGTTTTCTGGCGTATGCCGCAGTAATCCGGAGTCTGAGAACAGAACACGAACAGCATCCTACTCCTATGGCTCAAAAGCAGATTGATAATTTGCGGAAAAGACTTTATCTGACCCGTTCCATGCAGATTTTCGGAGTGACCAGCCTGTTATTTTGTGTGGTCTGTACTTTGTTTATTTATATCGGTTGGCAGACAACTGCTGTTTATATTTTCGGGATTGCTTTATTATTACTTGTTATTTCACTGGGTATTTCCATTCGTGAAATTCTGATTTCAGTAAATGCTTTGGAGCACTATTTGGATCATGTTAAGATAAAAAAGGGGTGATTTGTTCCAATGAAATCTTTGTAGTTCAATCAGGAAATCTGCAGGAAAAATAAAAAAGCCAC
>OFGJ01001364.1_pt1 | contig 12138 bp, 9 predicted proteins | sample 1521731 | NCBI WGS metagenome assembly OFGJ01 (sample SAMEA3504126, study PRJEB24116) | mouse gut metagenome | biome: mouse gut; feature: mouse-associated habitat; material: faeces | place: Denmark | collected 2011 | reverse complement strand
ATCATAGCATCCCTCTAATAACATTTTTTGTTTTTCACTGCGCCTATTATCATATTAATCCATACAAGAATAACAGTCAAACCATTTTTTTGTTTTAATAAGTATATCCCAATTTTTATAACAATATAACAAAACGCAATGGAATAAAAGCTATGGCCGGAGACAGACATCCCCGGCCATGCATTCTTCTTTTCACTCCACTTTCAAAGAAAAATCGCTCCTGTCCAAAGAAAAATTAGGATTGTAATAAGGGTCTCCCTTTTCCAGCACCTCTTTCCACTTCTCGCGGAAACGTGCGGATTCTTCATTATAACGAGCCGCCTTCTCGCCCTGGTCATCCAAGCCGCGGGATACGGATTCATAATGATACAGCTCGGCAAATGGAGTAAATACGTTCAAATAACCCATTTCCCTGAGCTTTATGCAAAAGTCCACATCGTTTAAGGAGATGGCAAAGGATTCATCCAAGCCCCCGGCTTTTTCAAAAAGTTCCCTCGATACCATCAAGCATGCGCCGGTAACGGCGGATACGTTTTGGGCGTAGCAGAGTCTTCCCATATATCCCAGGTTCTGCTGATCCACCATATAGTGGCTGTGGCCCGCCGTGCGGTGAGCCCCCAGTCCCAATACGACGCCGGCGTGCTGGATCGTTTTATCGCCGTAATAGAGTTTTGCCCCTACTGCGCCCACATCTTCCCGCTGGGCGTACATAAGCAGCTCTTCCATCCAGTTTACGGTAATCACCTGGGTATCGTTATTCAACAGAAGGATATATTCGCCTTCCGCCGCCTTTACTCCCAGATTATTCACGGCAGAATAGTTAAAGCTGCCCTCGTAAGTAACGATCTTTATGCGCTCGTCCTCTTTCAATTCTTCATAATATTTCTTGATTTCCGGCGTCTCGCTGTTATTTTCCACTATGATGATCTCATAGTTATCATAGGTGGATTTTTCCATAATGGAAGAAATGCACCGTCGCAGATCCGGCTCATGGTCCTTATTGGCGATCACAATAGATATTTTAGGGTTTCCGATGATCTGGTAACTGATTTTAAAAATAGTTTCAAATGCCCTCGTGCTGGTAATCTTAAAATGAGTGTAGCCATGCTTGCGCAGATGATCGGCCACCGCCCCTTTGGCCGCGTCCACCGCGTAGGTCTTGGCCTGGATGCCGCTGGCCACGCTGCCGGCATGGGAACGCCAGTAATACATAAGCTTCGGCACATGCACCACCTTTTTTGCCTTATCCGTAAGGCGCAGTATCATATCGTGATCCTGGCTGCCGTCATATTTCGTACGGAACAGTTCGCTTCCATCCAAAAGATGCCTGTGGAAAACGCTGAAATGGCAGATGTAATTATTTGCCCGCAGGTTATCAACAGCATAATCCGGTTTAAAATGCATCGTCAGCATCTTGTTGATATCATTATTTTTAAAAGTAGTCTCATCGCAATAAATATAATCCGCGCCCTGCTCATTGATTGCCTTCGCATACTCATACAGCACGGAAGGATGAAGGATATCGTCATGGTCAAAAAGACCGATATATTCTCCCGTCGCCAGAGCCAGACAGCGGTTCGTATTCCCGGAAATGCCTTCGTTCTTTTCCAGCTTTTGGTAAATAATCCTCCCCTGCCCGCCGTTCTTTTCCCTGTCCGCCTTCTGGTATTCCCGGCATATTTCGCCCACATAGCTATGATTGCCGCCGGAACCGATCGAGCCGCCGATGTCAGAGCCGATCGGGCCGCCGATGTCAGAGCCGATCGAGCCGCCGATGTCAGAGCCATCGGCTAGGCAGAGTTCCCAGTTTTTATAAGTCTGGGCGACCACCGAATCCAGCATGGCCGTCAGAAATTCCTTTGGGGTATTATATAAGGGAACCAGAATGCTGAACTTCACCATATGGGGGAACACCGTTTCTTCTTCCTCGCGTCTGCGCTCCTCCGTCGGAAAGCTCGCCGTGCCGTAGCGCTCCATAGCCTCCCGTTCCCGCCCTTTATATTTTATTTTTGCCCAGATCCCCCGCAGATTCCCGCAATTTTTCAGCCGATCCCTCTGCCGGATCACATAATGCATGGCTTTTCGGAACGGAGCGCTCATTTTCCAAATAGGATTGGTCTTGATCCTGTTGATCTTAAAATTCAGCTCTTCATTTTTTTCCTCCAGCTCCGCCACCCGCTCGGCCAGATCCGCACATTTGATATGCTCTTTTTCATATGCTTCCTTATAATCCATCGCTTTTCTTATCCTCATATTTCCAAGTATCGGTTCGTCCAGGCATAAAGCTTTTGCCTGGAACATCTGTCCTTTGCCAGTATTCCGATCCGGTAACTGCCCTTCGCCAGCTCCCGCCCGTCGATCACCGCACAAAATCCGCTCAGCCCTACGTGAACCTGATCCGGCAGGTTGTCTTCCACGTCTTTGCGTCTTAGCGGCTCCGGCCGGATACCTGACAATTTTCCCCCGTTTTTTTCTGCGTCTTCTTCCGGCTTTAAGAGAATCCATTTTTCAAACAAGGCGTTGTCCGAACCGGATATGAAACAATACCCCTGGATCAAAAGTTCCGTTTTGTCCTTGCGTCCTCCAAAATCGGCCGCCGGCCCCGCATACTCCAGGCTGATCATCACACAGCCATCCTCCCTTGCTCCTCTTTCCAGTTCCCTCGTATCCATCGTCCGAACCGGCAGTTCCTCCTTTTCCGGTTCATATTCCGCCTTCAGTTCAAAACCGGTGCTCAACATATCGCCCGCCAGATATTTATGGTAAAAAGGATCTTTTCCATACAGTCCCGGATGCCTCTCATACAGCTTATCCTTTTCCCGGAGAAGCCGGAGCAGTTTTTCTTTATCATCATCGTTCCCACGGCTCAACGATTCGTGATGGTATAACGGCATATCCTGCAAAACCACATTATAATATCCCTTTTCAAAAAGAGAAAAACAAAGATCCACATCATTAAATGCTACCGGAAGCTCTTCCGGAAATCCCCCGGCCTCCAGAAATTTCTTTTTTTCCACGGCAAGACAGGCTCCCGTTACCGCTATCACATTGCGCTTCCCCCGGTTCCAGCCGTAATAATAATTCATACGATCCTCTTTGAATTGCAGCTTGTGTACCGGCCCAAGCCGCAGGTTCACGATCCCGGCATGTTGTATCCTGGCGGAATCAGGATAATACAGTTTCGCGCCAACCGCCCCCGTATAGGGCCGGCGCGCCATACGGCACATTTCATCCAAAAGGCTGCCCGTTTTCCCCTCCGTTCCCTCCGGGAACTCCACGTCATCATTTAAAAACAGCAGCACATCTCCTTCCGCCGCCTCCGCGCCCAGATTGCACATTTTTGAAAAATGAAAAGGCATCTCCTGGTACAGATACCGAAAGGAAATCCCGCTCTCTTCCAGCCATTTTTCCAATTCTTTACGCGCGGCCTCCCCGCTGCCGTTATCTACAAGAATAACTTCATAGGCATCTCCGGTTCCCTGTGCCGCCTCTGCCATCAAAGAACGGATACAGCGTTTCAATATCTCGGGATTATCTTTGGAAGGAATGACTACCGACAGCTTCCGCTCCGCCGCACCGATATTTTCTCCTGCAAAAGCGGATTGGCTGAAAGCTTCCATACCTGAAACATCAAGCCTTCCTTCCCTTCCCATCCCCATCTCCCGGTTGACCTTTCCATGGAACAGCACTTCATCCAGATGTCCGATGGGAAATCCCCACCCTTCCGTCTCTCCTGCATCCCCTCGCCGCTTCTCAAAACCGCCGCACTTTCGCGCAAGCACATAGCAAAGGCTGTAGATTCCGTTCCTGACATCTTCCCCTATATGATCCCTGTCCAAAATCCATTTTTTTTCTTCCGTCGTCAACTGCCGGAGCAGTTCCGTCCTGACTGCAAATATACTTCCAAAATAAAAAAAAGACAGAAAAGTATCCGGGGACCAGTCCGGTTTCAACCAGGGCGTATAGCGGATGCCCTCCGGGCTCAGCACATCCTCATCCCCATAAAGCATCTGAACCCCGCCGGCGGCGATGCCTCCCGCACTGGCGGCTGCCTGCCATACGGTCCGCAGCGCCGGAACCGCCGCCCCAGGCGCTGAAATACCCGGCCACTTCCTGCTCAGCCCCGTCGCTTGCCCTTCCGCCGGAATCCACAAACAGGATAATATCCGCCGTCTCTTTCTCAAGAACTTTTCCGAGGCAAAAGCTGGTACATGCCTCGTACGGAACCTGTTTCACCGTCAGCGGACTGCCGTCGTCTCCTTCCTCCGTTCTTTCCATCTCTCTGTTTTTTATCCATGTATCGTAACTTACCGTCTTTTTTTCAAGAAGCCTGTCATATTTTCTCTGCCATCCCCTGGCCAGCATTTTTTTCATCCATTGTTTCATCGAAACCATCCCGCCTCCGCCATATCCGCAGCCATATCCTGGGGCAGCCTGACGATCTCCAGTTCCAGTTCCATCTCGTTGTCTCCCGCTTCCTCCATGCTGCCCGCTTTTATACAAAGGTTGGGATCCTTGGTGGCAAATACATAACTCCCCTTTCCGGTTTTTTTTCCGTTCGTACTAAGGGCCTTTCTGCTGTTTCCCATCTCTTTCCCATTCCATAAGAGCTTCCTGATCTTTACCGCGCAGCAGTCCATCGCCGGATCCACCCGCAGCGCCCGCACATCCCTGTCCACTTTCACACGGATGTGGATCACATGCTCCCCGTCATAAGCGTCCTGCAGAAAATAAGAATCTTCCTCGCTATAGCCCTTTCCCCGATCCATATAGAGCTGAACCCGTTCCTCTTTCGAAGAGCCGTCAAACTTATGCAGCCATTTTTCCGGCTCCATCGTCCGAAAACCGATCAGTTCCCGCATCTCCCCCATGGACTTATACCGTCCTGTCACAAACTTCTGGAAATCCGCCTCCCTCGCCGCGAAGCCCTCTTCTTCTTCGGGCGTTATCCCCAGCCGGCCCGCCATATGTGCCAGATCCAGCTTTTTCCGCTTTTCATTTTCCAAAACATAGCAATAAAGCGCGCGATACGCGGTTTCCTTAGCGCTCATGGACTTCCCGAATGTCCATTCATAATCAATCACCGTCCAGGGAGAAACCTTTACCGTCTCTAAATCCGCCGCCTTCGCCCCTTCCGGCAGACTGACGAGTATATTTGCAAATATCAGGTCATAATCCGCCACCGGCAGTTCCTCTCCATAAGAGATCCGTTCCACATATTCATCAAACAGCGCATAAAAACTGTCCCAATCCTCTTTTTCCAGAAATCCGTCCAGAATTTCCTCCAGCGTTGTTCCTTCGATATATTCAAATTCCGCTCCGGTTCCGTCTTCCAACACCCGGCACTCGTTGATTTCCAACTTGCTTCCCGCATATCTCTCCGCCAGATCCCGGTAAGCCGTTCCCATTCCCTGGATATGTTCGGACGCTTCGGCCGACATGGCATATTTCCGAATCAGAGGGCGTTCGTTTTCCACCTGCAATTCGGTACGGATGGCATATTCCGCCGCCCTGTCGTTAGAATATTTCGCATATTTTATGTCCGGCTGCGGCCCGGCCACCACCATGTAGGAATTAGAGAATACAGGAAAAAGACCGTCTCTGATCAATCCGTCAAAAGCCTGTTTTTCATCGAAAAGAAGCATCCTGTCTCTGTCGAAATTCCTCAGATTATCATACAATTCCCCCGGTTTTGGCAGTCTTTCATCCGAATACACCGCTGTCATAAACTTATAATCGGGATAGGGATAATAGAAGGAATACTCTCCCAATCCGCTTTCGGCCAGCATCCGCTCCAGTCTGCTTCTGACAAAAGTGCGTACCCCGCCTCCGCCGGCATAGTCCTCAATGCCGGAAAAATAAGTTCCCAGGTGGTCTTCCATGCAGCCAGCAAAATATTTTAATCCCAGCCTGTTTTCTATAGCGATCACAATCCTGCCGTCCTCTTTCAAATGCCTCCGCATCATCTTCAGCCAATCCACATAAGGGTCTTCCGTACCGATATAGCTTTGCCCGTATTCAAAGACGCCGATAAAACAAATATAGTCAAAATCTCCTGGCAGATCCGGCTCAATATCTTTAAAATTCCCCAAATGAATCGTTACATTCCCGCAATCCTGATGGCGGTATGCATTGATAAGACTCCTCTTTTTTGACAGTTCCACACAGGTAACACTTCCTGCCTTCTCCGCTAGCTTTCCCGTAATAGCCCCGCATCCGCTGCCGATCTCCAGCACTTTCGCATTCTTATCCATCGGGAGCCAGTCCACGATATTTTCCCGCAGCGGCGACAAGTGATACAGCACCGGCCACTGGGCCCGTTCCTCGATAATCCGCCGGAACTGTCCGCTGTCATGCCTTTTCACGATTTCCAGCAGTTCATCCTCTACCGCACCGTCACAGTAAAAATCCTTTCCGGGGTAATGTTTATCATCCAACGTGATTTGTCCGATCTTCTCCTTCATACCGCTTCTCCTTGCAAAAAACGGGCCTTCCGGCCCCACCGTCTTATTCCGTCCTGTCATGTACCTCGGCATTGGTTCCCATATCGTAAAAGCCGACCGTATCCTTATCCGATATGACCGTAAGGTTCAATACATCGTACAATCTGTGATATACTTCAAACTTGTCCCTCTCATATCCTGTCACGCCGAGGGAAAGCAGATATTCTCCTCCCTGCAGACTCATTTTCTGCGTAAAAACAATTTCTTTTTTCGCTCCCGCCTGTACGGACTCCAGAAATGCTTTTTCCACCATCGTATTCGTTCCGGTGATCTCCGTACCCTTAATATTCTTTATGGTAAAAGCGAAAATAGGCGCCGGCACATCCTCCATAAAGTCTACCTCCATATGGATGCTGAACTCCTGCCCCTTGATCACCGCAGTGGTATGTATTCCCTTGTCGTCCGTAATATAATATTCCGTAATTTTGGCCGCGTTCGTCCCATACTCCAGCAATTCGGGATTCACGCCCATCCTTGCCGCAGCCGCCACGTCTTTGTCTTCCAAAAGGTTTGTTCCCTCATCTTCGTGCATCTCATACTGCCCCACCAGCACGCGTTTATACACATCGATCATTTCTTTCGGAGAGCCTTCTCCCAGCTTCACTCCTTGGTTCAGCAATACCACCCGGTCGCAATATTTACTGATGCTGCTCAGATCATGGCTGACAAAGAGAATCGTTTTCCCCATTTCCTTAAATTCTTCAAACTTGTGGTAACACTTCGCCTGGAAAAATACATCGCCTACCGACAGCGCTTCATCTACGATCAAAATCTCGGGTTCAATATTAATTGCCACGGCAAACGCAAGCCGGACAAACATACCGCTGGAATAAGTCTTCACCGGCTGGTACACATAATCGCCGATATCAGCAAATTCCAGGATAGCATCCATCTTTTCATCAATCTCCTTTTCCGAAAAGCCGATCATGGTACCGTTCAAATATACATTTTCTATTCCGTTATATTCCATGTTAAATCCTGCACCAAGTTCCAGCAGTGCGGAAATGCGCCCGTTTACCGTCACTTTCCCCCCGGAAGGATTCAACACTCCGGTAATGATTTTCAGGATCGTCGATTTCCCGGAACCATTCGTACCGATGATCCCCACCGTTTCCCCCTGGTAAATCGTCAGATTTACCTGATCTAAGGCGTGATGTTCCTTATATTTCTTCTTTTTGGAAAGTCCCAGCGCCTCCTTCATTCTGTCCGAAGGTTTGTCATATAATTTATATACTTTATCCAGATTCTTTACCTGGATCGCAATCTTTTTTTTCATGTTGACCTCCATGCCGTTATAAAACATCGGCAAAATGCACCTTCAGCCTTTTAAAGATCAAAGAGCCGACACAAAAGAGCGTAACCGTAAAAATCCAGAAATACGTAGAGGAATAAAAATGTTCGAAAAACCATTCCTGCTCATAGATCGCGCTGCGGTAACCATTCACGATATAAACCATTGGATTCAGTTTAAAGAAAGGCTTCATTTGATCGGTCAGAACCGAAATGTCCCACAGGATCGGCGTCGCCCACATCCCGATTTGAAGCACAATACCGATGATCTGCTGCAGATCCCTGAAAAAAACAACCACCGCACAGGTGACATAACTAATCGCCAGCACAAGCATGAACTCGCAAAAACTATAATAAAAAATCTGCAGCGTGTAAATATTCGGATAATACCCATAAGCGACCGCAATCGCAAGCAATACACACACAAAAAAGATATGGATAAACGTAGCCGCTATTATTTTTATAATTGGCAGGATGCTGATTTTAAATACTACCTTTTTCACAAGATAGTTATATTCCAGCAGCGCCGTCGTGCCATTGCTCAAAGACTCGGAAAAATAGAACCATGGAACCAGCCCCGCCGTCAGGTACAGAACATAGGGAACCTCGATCCCTCCTGCCACAAGCTGGCTCCTTGTATTAAACACCCGGTCAAACACGATCCAATACATCACCACCGTCACCACAGGCTGTACAAATGCCCAGATCATTCCAAGATAAGAACCGGCATATCTTTTTTTAAAATCGTTTTTCGCCAGCTTCCAGATCAGCCTTCTGCTCTGGTAAAGCTCCTTGGGGAGAACCGTCAGCCGGTCATAAAAAATACCGAAAATAACACAGGTAAATGCGATCAGCAGACAGGCCATTACCTTTTTCATCATCTCCGTCGTCTGATCCGCCAGCGGATTATGATGGAGCAGCACTACTGTCGCCAATAGAACCGCCAGTATATAAAAAATACCTATCACCGTTCTTTTCGTTGAGTATCCTTTCCGGCGTTTCGCTCCTATATTCCCGTTTTTCTTATGCTTTTCCGTTTTCTTTACCATCTCTATCAAGTATCCTTACTTATCCGCCATATATTCCCTGATACCGCCCCATTTCTGGTCCTTTTCGGACATGATCAGTTCCATTCCCTCAGGAACCGGCCATTCCACGCCTATTTCCGGATCATTATAAAGGATTCCCCCTTCATCGTTAGGGTGATAAAAATCCGTACATTTATAAGCAAACTCCGCATAATCCGACAGCACAAGGAAACCATGGGCAAAATTTTTCGGAATAAAAAACTGTTTCTTATTCTCCGCAGAAAGCACTACCCCAAACCACTTTCCAAAAGTAGCGCTTCCTTCCCGTAAGTCTACCGCCACATCGAATACCTCACCGCTCAATACTCTGACCAATTTGTCCTGTGGAAACTCTTTTTGAAAATGCAAGCCTCTCAGAACTCCTTTTCTGGATGACGACTGATTGTCCTGCACAAACACCTGGTCAATCCCCGCCGCTTTATAATCCTCATAATGGTAGGTCTCCATAAAATACCCTCTTTCGTCTCCGAAAACCTTTGGAACAATTACTTTTAGTCCCTCGATCCCACAAGTCTCTACCGTTATCTTACCCATTTTTCCACTCCTTTTCCATCTTTTTAAAAATCAGCGTTCTCCGTTCCTCCGATCGGCCTCGGCTCTTCGATCTCTTCCTCCGGAATATCCGCCGGATCGATCTGCATTTCTTCTTCCTCTTCTTCCTGGACAACGTTAGGCACGGAGTTCTCTATCTTCAGATAACTCAGGTTAAAGTCTACCTTCCCTTCGATACCGTCCACGCTTCCGCCGGAAGTATATTGCCACATATGATAATATCCCTGGTAAATGGGTACATCTCTGTATTCCGCCAGCCATACCACATAATCTTTCAGTTTATCCATATCCAGCATCTGATTTAACCAGTTTCTGGAAGAATACACGCCGGCGCGGTACCCTTCGCTTTCTATCGTTGCACAAAATGCCTGGCTGACCGCAGTTCTCGTTTCCACGTCCAGACCGTCCGCCCGTCCGCTTCCTCCAAGCCCTTCCACGTCAATGAATACCGGATAGGTAATCTTATAATCCCGGCAAAGCGCCGTCACCATGCTGGCCTCTTCCACCGCTTCCACTACATCAACCGCCTGGGTAAAGAAATAAACTCCTACCGGAATCCCCGCCCGTATCGCTCCCTTTATATTCTTTTCAAAATAAGGATCCTCTATCAATGCCCCTGTAGTAGCGCCGCGGTATCCCACACGGATAATAGCGAATTCCACGCCGGCATTCTTTACCTTGTCCCAGTCGATCTCCTTGTTCCACTTGGAAACATCGATCCCCATCTTCGCATTCGGATTTCCTTCCTGCATTCCGGTAATTTCCGACTGATCCGCGTCATCCAGCGCATCGTTAGCCTCCAAGTCTTCCAATTCCGCGTTAATCTCGTCCTCCGTCAGAATCAGCAGATTGATATCGTCAATCACTACATATTCCACGCTTTGCTTTACTGTTATTTTCGCACTGGTGTCGGGCACCCGATAGCCCTCCACTTCCTTTAATTCCACCTCATAATCGCCCGCCCGGAGATATTCAATATAAATAACGCCATCCCGGTCATCATCCATATATTCCTTATTCCCGTTCAATACCACGCAGAAATCCTCTCCTGCCACCAGCTTTCCTGCATTATCCACGATCTGGATACGCAGATCCTTTTGTACCGACGTCATAAGCAGCGACAAACTCTTCCCGTCTATCTTTTCAATAGAGGAATAGGGCTGTTTATCCGGATCAAAAAAAGTATCGTCCGATAAAAAGGCCCTTGTGTCATCACCAATCTGCATCGCCCCGATCTGCATCGTTCCGTTTTCAACCGCGCCGTTTTCATCTGTCAAAGCAGCAGCCTCCCGCTCTCCGTCGGAGTGATTTCCTTCGGAGCGGATATTGGCATACAAAAAAATACCTGCCACAGCTATGAACATAAATACGATCATCCATATCACAGTACGTTTTACATTAGAGCCCATTCGCAACCTCTACCATATATTTCCCATAGTCCGTCTTCATCAGCGGTTCCGCCAGCTTCAACAGCTGCTCTTTTGTAATAAATCCCCTTTTATAAGCGATCTCCTCTATACAGGAAATATACATCCCCTGCCTTTTCTGGACAGCCGCCACAAAATCTGCCGCATCCAAAAGGGAATTATGGTTTCCCGTATCCAGCCATGCGAAACCTCTCCCCAGGGTTTCCACCATCAGGCTTCCCCGTCGCAGATATTCATTGTTAATACTTGTAATTTCTATTTCTCCTCTGGCGGAAGGCTTTACATTTTTCGCAATTTCCACCACCTCATTGTCATAAAAATACAAGCCGGGCACCGCATAATTGCTCTTTGGATTCTCCGGCTTTTCCTCTATGGAAAGAGCCCTGCCGCTTTCGTCGAATTCCACGACTCCGTATTCCCTCGGATCCCTGACATAATATCCGAAGATCGTCGCCCCTTTTTCCCTGGACGCCGCCTCCCGCAGCACTCTGGAAAAACTCTGCCCGTAAAAAATATTATCCCCAAGCACCAGCGCAACGCTGTCCTGCCCGATAAAATCCGCCCCTATAATAAAGGCATCCGCCAATCCTCTTGGATACTCCTGTACCGCATATTCCATCCGCAGCCCGAGCTGTTCCCCCGTACCGAACAAATCCTCAAACACAGGCAAATCCCTTGGCGTGGAAATAATCAATATCTCCCGTATCCCCGCCAGCATCAATGTGGACAACGGATAATATATCATCGGTTTATCATACACCGGCATAATCTGTTTTGAAATCGCTTTCGTCAGCGGATAAAGCCTTGTCCCGCTCCCCCCAGCCAATATAATCCCTTTCATAATAAAGACGATCCTCCTTCACAATTTTTCCGCCAGGAAATTAATCCCCTTCTACAATCAGCGCAATTTATTATTTCTTGTCACCAATTTCCGTTAGGAAATTGATGACCTGCTTGCGCATCAGCGCAATTCATTATACCACAAATATAAAAAAATGAAAATGTCAATATCTGCGTTTTCACGGAAATCAATTTTGATTTTGATCAGTGGCGCAGGAGGGAAGGCAAAGGGGACAGGGGCAGCCGGGGCAGGGCTGGCGGGGGGCGGTTTTCTGCCGTTGCTCCCAATCAGTAATTTCATTTATGAAATGGTCGAAATGCTAGGGAAAAATCGCATGGATGCGATTTTAGGGAGCCCAGGACAGGATGTCCGTGGCTCCCGGCCCGGCCGCTTCCGTAATCTTGATCCATTTCATTAGTGAAATCTGATGGAAAGCT
>OFGJ01001344.1_pt1 | contig 12323 bp, 14 predicted proteins | sample 1521731 | NCBI WGS metagenome assembly OFGJ01 (sample SAMEA3504126, study PRJEB24116) | mouse gut metagenome | biome: mouse gut; feature: mouse-associated habitat; material: faeces | place: Denmark | collected 2011 | reverse complement strand
TCACTGCGCCTACCTGCCCGGTTTCGTTGTTTCGGGCAATCAGCACTTCTTCATTTTGGTCTTGTGCCATAATTAAAAGAATTTTTGGTTAGAAACTTGCGCCGTTGCCGACGCGATAATTATTGTGTGTATGGATTGTCTATGCGTTGCGGGTTGCGAACAGTTCCATTATATCCGCCTTGCGGTAGCGGATAGTGCAGTTGGTTCCCTCCCCGGTCTGTGTGTAGGGCAATTTGCCCGACATACGGTAATTGTATAGGGTCTTGCGAGATACATGGTATCTGGCGCGCACCTGCTTGTCTGTCCAAGTATCTTCGTCCGGGTCAAGTATACCGAAGCCTTGAAAAGCCTCCATCACGGTTTTAGCGACTGACTCGATACGGCTGTCAACACCGGTTCTTATCGCCTGTACCTCTGCTCTCAGTTCGGAAAGCATCTGGCATACCATCGTAAATTCTGCTGACTTCATGAGAGATATTTTTGAGGTTCAACCATAGTGTTTATTTCAGTGGACTTTTTCAAGTCCATTCCGGGCATCTGACGGGATAGTTTCGTGCCGGAGATTATCAGCGTTTTTGTTTCCATTTTATTTCTTGGGTTTAGTGTTACGCTGCGAAGTTCGGCAGAAATCAAAATCCGTGTCGGGTACGTTCCCGGAACATTCCTACTTTATTTAACTTTCATTAAGGATTTAGCCCTTGTTATTCTACTTTTGGTAGGGGTACAGGAGTCACTGCACCAGCTTTTATGTCGATTAGCCGGTGAGCCTTTCTGAAATATATTTTTCAGTGGGAATGAAATCCGTGAAGCCGGATAAAACAGTCCTGATTTGGTTCGATTCGCGTTGCAACCCGAACCAGACAGTCGTCAATTTTGGTTCGGTTCCACGTGCTACCTGAACCAGATTGAACGGCTGGAGTGATGTTTATCCGTTGTGGATTTGACATAGAAACAACCGGAATATGGCTGTTTGTTTATGACAATTTTTCAAGTTGGGTAATGTTGGGTAATCGGTGTGTAACCGTGGGAAATCGCTCATTTTCAGCAATCTTTTTCCGCTGTCGGAATGTTACACGGACAAAGCGACAGCCCCGATATATCCCAAACGGGCACAGCTATCCCCGGCCCATAAAAATATGATGATGGCAACCCATAGTCCGGAATATGGATTGCCATTGCTGTATTCAGGGCAATTTCAAAATCACTAAATCCAATGTTATATTATGGAATACATTACCATTGAACGCAGCGTCTATGACGCTATGGTAGCCACTCTTGCCGAGTGCCGTTCAATTCTTGGCAAAGCAATCAGACGCTTGTCGGGGAATGAACGGCAGGAGTGGATAGATAATATTTCGGCTCAGTCAATCTTGCGGCGATCACAGCGGGGCATGACGCTACTCCGAATGGAAGGAAAAATCGGTTACTCGATAATTGAGGGCAAGGTTTATTATCCGGCAGAAGAAATTGGTCGTCTGCTCTATCATTGCAAGGTTGATTATGAGTGAAAATAATCAGATATTAAGTAAGGATGAACAGCGCGATGTTTTCAAAATCATATCTGAAATCAAAGCCTGTGCCAAAGAGCTGGCAGAACGCTCACGCCCTATGTTTGACGGAAACCGCTTTCTCTCGGACTCCGAACTTGCCAGACGGCTTGGTGTGAGTAAATCCACACTCGCCAACTATCGCCTCAAGGGGATATTCGGTTATTATTCACTTGAAGGCAAAATCCTATATGCCGACACCGAAATTGAGGACTACCTCAAAGAGAACTACCACCCGCCTTACCGATAAGGCTATCCAACGGCAACGCCCCCGATAATCCATTGAGAATTACCGGGGCGTTAGCCATATCATCACCGTTTTGTCGGACTTTTTACGTAGAAAAACCGACAAAATCAGATTTTCACTTTGTGTTTTTGATGAGTTTTACTTTGTTAAATTGATTAACAAAACGGACAAAACCACATTTTCAATCATTTCAAAACCATCTACTCCCACGTTTTCAAGGGAAACAATCATACAATAATATTTGCTATTACCTGATCTAATCCAAATTCAATAGCCTTTTCTGTAACTATCCCGCCAAAACCTTTTATGGCTCGTAAGGCCTGACGAAGGATTTTAGGCGATGGCATTTTACTATCCAGTTCCTTCTGAATTTCATCAAGATATTCGGTAAATTCCACTTCGTCAATATTTAATTGGCTTTTCAAAGAGTTCAACTGGTTTACAAGCTCCTGAATTTGCTGCTTTGAATCTGGAGATATTGTAATATGTGCGTCATCTCCTATAACCATATTATTATTGGATACATTCATATCGCCAGTCCCTGTATGGACGGCATTGGCATAAATTGTTGTATTCATAATTTTATTTATCTTTTCTTGCCCAACTGATGAAATATCAATATCCAATTCCAGCTCATTCTTGATTTTAATGATAAAATCAAGCAATGTAGATTTGATTCGTTCTAACATTCCTATCACAGATTGAGATGGAATAATAACCCATGCTTCAGTCGTCCTATGCCAGTCTCCATCCAAGACTTCATCAACATATCTGTAAATAGAGGATGGCATACTTACTTTTAACATCTGTCGTTTATTATCAGGAGAAGGTGCGGTATATGCCTCCAAGGTTGAAACTGCTTCTCTAAACTGGACTACGGAAACAAGAGACTGAACGTGTTCAGGTAATACATCGGTTGGTATTGTAAAATTTTCCCACATGCCTCCTCCTGCCATAATATTAGCTTTTAGAGTCCCGCATCCAATATGACGATATTCTGGTACAACCGCATCTAACGGATAGCCATATTGCTCACTCTTTAGCCACCTTTTGAGATTGTCATTGTCCAGTAAAGAGACAAATAATTGAACTTGAAGCATAACAGTTGACAAATTCTCTCCATTTGTCAACCCACTAATAATTCTTTCGGCTAATTTCTTCTTATCATCCATACTACTTCATCTCACCTCTAACGATTTTACATGATCCATCATGCCAATCACATTTTTCAAAACCAATTCAGATGACGGGATGGATTTATATGCAAGTTTTGAGAGTTCATCTTCATAAATGTCAACGAGTTTGTGATGCCATATATCTTCCAAACTGCTAAAAAGCGGCGAATCGGTAATTGGACGTATATTCCAACCGTCAGGATAATCAAACATATCCTTGTCATGTCCAAGTAGAGATTTTAAATCTGATGAAAAATCATTAGAATAGAAATATTGCCGGCACTCAGAATCATTCATAAGGAAATAAAGGTCGTAAAAATGCCTTATTTTCTTTGTTAATTCACTCTCAAAGTCTTTAGCCATTGAAAAGCGAAGAAGGGATACAATCTTTTCCGTAGCAGTTCTTTTCTTATCAAGAACTTTCATACAGAACGTCCCAAGTCCATATGTATCAACAAGATCTTGATGTCCAGTATTGAACAAGAATACTCGTATGAAATTGTCTATGACGCAATCATCATACGGGTATGGGTTGGCGAAAGAATTTATCTCAACCATGATTTGGCCGAGTTTTATGCTATTGCCTGTAACCGAGTCATTCAATTCGGGTATTCTATCATATCCATATATTGCCTTATAGAAACTGGATCCTTTGCTTGTAACTCCCGGTGTAGGTATTTCGTCAAGTCCGACTGTCATTGATTTTGCGAGACGCTTTATAAGCTTCTTCCTTTGGTTACCATTCAAAGATGTGGCATTAACGATTGCAATATCTATATCCTCCGAGAATCGTGACCCAATATTGTGAGCTTTAGACAAACTTGTGCCGCCTTTGAATATTGCACGATTGTCTTTGTCAGATAGGGCGAGTAATTTCAATGATCGCGTTATCCAATAATCCTTCTCCACAAATATCGGGGATATATTAAGATGTTGCGATGCAGCAAGGACAGCATCAGCAAATAGTTTTTTATTTTCGTGCAGGTTCATATATTCTCCATTTTAATTTGTTGGGAAGTGTCGTATCGCTTATTGGAAGGCGATATTTGGATATACCTGTCAAAGATTGCCGTAAAGCGTTTACCAGTTTTGCCGGACAATCAAGTTTCTCCATGATAGCACCTAATAATGCCCTGACAAACGGAGGGTAAGAAAGAGCATATTCAGTCATGCCTTTTTTTTCTATGCTGCTTAAATTCCGAATTATACAAATAATACGTTTACAGGCTTCATCAACAGTCGTTCCGGGTATGGCTTTTATAAATTTAATGCAATCCAATAGACGTAGCAGGTCCACTGAATCTTCATTGATTTCATTTTGTTGCAGGACAAACGATATTTTATAGTCGCCTCGTTTCAGTGGTCGTCTATAATTATTTGTGCCTATTTGAATTTCCGATGAGATTTGTGTAGTCAGGGAATATTGGGAAAATGCACTTGCACCAGTAAGATACCCAATCACACGACCATCCTTTATTAAAAACTCCTTCGCTATTTGGGAGGGAGAAGGTTTCAACTCCCCAAATATAGTTTTACGAGGCTTATAATATCTGCCGTTGGATAGTTTTGAGATTTCACCCCGTTCCACCATGCGTTGCAAGGCCCTTGCAGCCGCTTCACGCTGACTAACATCGCAGTCAAGGTCATAAGCCGCAAAGACAAAATCATCGGGATACCCTGAGATTTCTCGTTTTATTCTTTTTGCTATCGTCATCGGTAAATATGATTTACTGTGCAAAGTTAATAAATTTGTCGGATTTTTGCCGTAGAAAAACCGACAAAATTTCCTCTAAAGTCCTAAGAATATTTGGTGGAGCGGAAATAAATTCGTAACTTTGCAATCATAGAGAACTTTTAGAACAAGGGAAGATGTTGCTAAGGTGTTAGATAGCCAGAGCAAAACGCCCCAAATCGCTAAAATATAGCAGTGTAGTCAACGGAGTTTTTCTCCTTTAGATAGCCAGTAATAGTCTGATAGTCAAAGCAATATTGGATTCAGAACAATTCTGGTGGCACCACAGAAGACCGCTAATTCTCAATGAGTTAGCGGTCTTTCTTTCACCCATACCCCTCCGAGTCACCACAAAAGTCACCACGCCCACCGTAAGTGGTTCAAATATTGAGAGTTATTCGTGTCACGGTGTATGCGTATCTATTTCAGTAGATATGTAAAGCATTGATTATCAACGTAAATTAGTGTATAATTCATAGTCATTCACCATCAATCAACCCTACGACACAGTCTCGCAACCCCAAACTTTAACAGAGTTTAACTATAATCACGCGACAAAACCTTTAGCTCGACGAGGCTTGACCGAATCAAATGTGGTGACCTCAACCGAAAATCAGTCGAGTCACCACACAAAATCGTTGAAATCTTCCAAAAAAATTCGTAACTTTGCAACCTAAATACACTAAAGAATGACAATGAAAAGCAAGATACTCTCATCCCTTATTGTGATACTGTTCTCGGTATCGTTATCATCATGTTCAAATGATGACTCAGAGAAACGCATCGAGTATGCAAAAATCGTCGAGTCTCGTTCAAGTCAGGATTTATTGAACGATTTATATGTAGGAAGCGACGCTGACGTAGAAGCCATCGCGAGAATTATGAACGTGACTCCATCTTCAATCGAAAGACTCCGAAAAGGAGAAACTGACCCAACGGACGAATTCGAGGAGCGCCTTCATGAGGTATCTGTGTACTATATGCAGAACAATCAATCCTTTTCAAAACTACAATCAGTAATTGACCCGGAGTATGGGTGGTATGACTCTATCCTAAATTTTCCTTCTCATCATCCTTGGTGGTTCTGGACAATCAACATTATACTATTACTGATTTTAGCTTTTGCAGCTTTAGTTGCTATTTGGCCAATTTTGATTGAAATGCTGATTTTCTTGATTGCATGGATAGCGAGCCTCATCTGTTCACCCGATGCGATTCAAGACAACTATATAGAATCCATAAATCCTACTATAGAACAAATCAGATGATTAGATTTATTCTTCCGGTTTTAATAATATTCACCATCTTCACCTCTTGTAAAGATAGTGAATCGGAAGAGTTGCGTCAAAATCTAAATAAGGAATACGCAACATCCGTCTCCCATAAAGAATTATCGGCTGGTAGTAAGACTCAGTACATCCAGATGGAGATGGTAATCAATCAAACATATGTAAAAGATTTAGACTCCTTAATCAATACGGGTTTTGAAAGGCAACTTGAAGAATTTGAGGATAATGAGCTGGGTGTTTGGTCTGGTTACATGAATATGTTTTCATGGCTCTTTAAAAGTAAACAGTCATGGGACGATGAAATGTCATTGCTATCGAATAGATATTTTAATTCTTTGGATATAAAGCAGGATCATCATTCTCTATACTTGTCGTATACGCAGAAAATTAAAAATCTTCGCAAACAATTTATTGCATCACAAAAATTGCCTGACTTCCATACTGTCGATTTACCCGAAGAAGAAATATCGTTAACTCGATTAGCGGATTACACAAGAAATAATATAGGTATAGAAGTTATTGGAGAATTGCTTGGAACAAAATTATTTTCATGGTTCCTTGGCTTTATTATAACTTGGGGTTTAGTCACACTTATCGGACTTCCAACAGGACCTCCGGGGTGGGTTGTAAGTTTATTGAGTCTTATCATTGTAATTGTCGTTTCCACGATTATGAGTATCCACAACGATAATAAGCTTTTGAATCAAATCAGGGAACAGCATTCTGACATGTCAATAATAGATTCTCAGGAACTGCTGAAAGAATTAGACTCTAACACGATGATGTTTTATGAACAACTATAAAATAATATATTCACTTTTATTTTTCTCAATTCTATTTTTTTGCGGTTGTAAAAAAACAGGCAAGGAGATATTGGAGAAAGTTTCAAAAGAAAGTGTTGAACGAACTGGTAGGGAAATCGCTAAAGAGTCCTCAGAACGGACCTTAAGGTCAATCTCAAAAAAGGAACTTAAAAATATTGATTGGAGAGAGCTCTTAAAACTTATTAGAAAAGAGAATATCAATCTGGCTGAAGCTCTTCAGAAATTGGATGGTTCTTTTCAGAAAAAGATTGGAAAGGCAATCAAAAATGATTATGAGTTCTACTCTGCGCTAGTGTCATCAAATACATTTGTAGATGAGTTCGCCGTGCTTGCAAAAGGTGCTCCAAAGGCAGCGGATGATATTAACATCTTCAAATACTTTGTAAAGTGCGGCGATATGGAGCGTCGATTCGGCGTTCCCAATTCGATTAGCAATTTTGCTCTCAAAGAAGAAATGGGAGTTATAAAATTTCTTGACAAAGGCACTAATAAAGTCTTAGGTGAATTCAAGGATGGAGTATATCTTATCAAAGAGCCATTCAAAAAAGGGACTTCCTTATTAGACAATTCCTCAGTTCTAAAGAAAACACTTATCCCCAATTCTGTTTATAAGATTAAAGGAGCCAATGGACTGACATATTTGTATCATGTTGATGACTTGGGTAGATTTTCCAAAATTGAAACTAAGGGAATTAATGTAGATGAGGTGGTGTCAAATGTCATCTTAGCAAAGGGAAATCTAAATCTTGGTTCTGAATGGGCTGCGCAACTTAAGAAAATTCGGCAAACTTCAAAGGGCCGGGATATAGATGCTACGATAGTCTTAAAATATGCAGATGATGGCACAACACCGTTGGCTGTAAAGGCAGATGTCAAAGCCAACAACAAAAAGATAATAGCCCAATCATTTGAGAATCTTGATGAAGTTGCACAGAGTGGCAAGAAGAATTTAGCCCTTAACACAATCAAAATAGCAGAAGGGAACCTTGCAATTGATTTGTTAGTCAAGAAAAAATATAAAAATATCATAGGAATAATAGATGCATTGGAGATGCAATCTCCGCAGATTTTTTCTAAAAAAAATCTTGTTGTAACGGAATTATCCGATGGATCATTAAGCATATCCTACAAAGGATCTGTACCTGGGACTTTCTCCGAAATTAATATTAAAGGGAACAAGATTAAGGCTAAAGGAGGATCATTGGCAGGCGAAAATAGCGCCCAAAATCAATTCTTGAATAAAATTTTACCTAATATGATTTACGATATCGATGGATTCGTAACTTATAAGACGGATCATTTGGGTCGTGTAATTGAAGCAACAGCCGATCGAACCAAATTAGAGCGAGCAAATATTTTAAGAGCCGGCAGAGCATCTGAAACCCAAGCTGCCATTCGTAAAAATTATCCAGGCCATGATGGTGGGCACTTAATTGACTGTGCTTCAGGAGGAGCTAACGAAATTATCAATCAAGTACCAATGGAAAGTAAGTTTAACCGCCGCGGGGCTTGGAGAAAAATGGAGCTTATGGAGAATAAGGCTGTTAAGGAAGGAAAACAAGTTAAAGTTACCAGGAAGCTTGTATATAGTGATGACTCAACTCGCCCAACAAAGATAATAAGTGAAATTGAGATAGATGGAGAAAAAACTATTTTAAGTTTAGAAAACCCATTGCCAGCATAGAGATCTTTTAATATTTACACGATTCCGGTATTGCAGTTGATGGTCTTCTTCTGTTGTGCTTAGTCCTCACCTAAGCTTTGACTGTGCTAATATATTTCTACCACACGTATTTAATTGAGTATGGAGAAGTTGCAATTTCTAGGTAGTCTTAGAGTCCTGTGCGCTTCATCTTTTTGTTGAACCTGCAGACTGTAGACGCACCCATAAGGTTCAACAAATTGTTAAAACGGGATGAATTACTTAGACGGTCTATATCGGCTTAAAGATTATAGGATGAAAACTAAATTTAATTATGGATAAAAGAATTTTTCATTGGATTAAAACGCCTTATGCAAGCTCGTTTAAAGACCTTGACATAAAAACAGATTCTGCTGAAGAAGCAAATTTACATGACGCATTATCTTTCCCAAAGGATAAAAGAACGGATGCTTCTCACCTTATGTACCTAATTCAAGCACTAATAAAAGCAAACTATCCTCGTACAAAAAATTGGTATCCAAATTTACCTAAAGAGTATGTGGATTTTATGGGGAAACTTAAAAATAGAACGTCTTGAAGATTAAAGGATATGGCGCATATAAGAATATCAATGTTTCTGTATGCGCCATATTTGATATTTATTCGTAGCCTTCGGGTAGGTCGGGGTTTGCATCATCTGAGATTAAGGATTGGCACGCATTTAACGGCAGCCTTCTATGTCACTGGGTGAAGGGTGTCGCACTCTTATGGCCATATGTAGTTCTATGGACTTTGTAAAAGATTACATGTGGACTCCGCACCCGATGTTAGTGTTTGGACTCTAACCTCGTTTGAGTGCTCTAAATCTGCGCAGGGCTTCCTGTACGGGTAAATCCATGTGTGCGGCCGGTATTCAGGCCATGTTATGCCACCACCACTTGCGAAGCCTTGTTCTTCTTGCGGAGAAGACGGTTGTGACGATTGCAATGTTTTGTTGCAACCTGTCATCTTGATTAGAAGGATTGTACTTTAGAGCAGTATTTCCTCGGATATTGGCACGTATCTATTCAGAGTATTTGAATGCTCTTACAAGACTATCGTAGGTATATCTCCTGTCAATCTTTGACGACAATCCAGCTTTTCCCGATACGGCGTGCGCCATCTACGAGGAGAGCCGTTCTGCCGTCCCACTGAGTTTTCCACTCTTTTATTTTGTTGTATATCTTCCGTTTCATGTAGTATTATACGTTTTTCAAGGAGTCCTAAAATATTAAAACCACATTTTCAAGCATTTTAAAACAGACTACTCCCACATTTTCAAGCAAAGTTAGCCATTTTCTATGAAATAACCAACTGTTTTATTTGGCGAAGCGGAAATAAATTCGCAACTTTGCAGGTGGATAGGCGCAAGTTCTATCCACGAAATTTTGGGAAATAAGAAGCGGTATGCTCTCTTGTAAGTCGAGAACGTAGGAAATTCAAGACACTGCACAAGGATAGCATAGCGGTTCTCACGCATATGGCGCAGGCTGCTATTCTACATTCGTGTATTTAGGTTTCCTACGACCTTCGACTTAGAATGTTGCATGGGTAGTCCACGCTTCTGCATTTTAATAATCAGCTCAATAGGACGAATGGGCATAAGTCAATAGACATGAATAAAGAAATCTTATATATCCTTCTTCCAGATTTTGCAGGACATGAGATGGTTTATCTTGCTGAGGCGGTTGCTTCCGACGAGTATGCACTGAAAGAAAATCCGAAATATGTCAGCAAGTTTGTCGCACCGACACTGACCCCTGTCAAATCAATCGGAGGTTTCCGGCTGTTGCCCGACTATTCATTCGATACAATGCCGGATGATTACGCCGCTCTTGTTCTTGTTGGCGGTTTCGGATGGACCACACCCATTGCCGACAAAGTTGCGTCCATAGTTAAGCATGCTATCGAAAAAGGAAAAATTGTCGGAGCCATCTGCAACGCCGCTTCTTTTATGGCGAAGCACGGTTTCCTCAATAATATCAAGCACACCGGCAACGGAATTGAGCAGTTGAGTATCTGGGGCAGAGAAAACTACACTAACTCCAACGGATATGTCAATGCACAAGCCGTCTCGGATGCCAGTATTGTGACTGCCAACGGTTCGGCTACACTTGAATTTGCCAAGGAATTGTTGTTGCTCCTTAAGAACGACACCCCGGAGCGAATCGAGATGTACTATCAATTCAACAAGCAGGGATTCTGCGATTTATTCAAATAAAGCGATGAAAACAATACAGTTTTATCGGATAATGCAGTATGTATTTGCTGCAATTGCAATAATAGCCTTTATACGGGCTTGTTTCGATGCTTTCAATTCTCTTGCACCTATGTCTTGCGTAGCGACAGCATCGGCTGCATCTGTCATATTCGGCCGCAGAGTACGACAACTGACCGATAATAATTCAAAAAAATAACTATGTTCATAGCAATCCTTACATACATGAAACCTCTGAGTGAGGTTGACAATTATCTTCAGGCTCATCGCGATTATCTTGCCGAGCATTATGCCGCCCGGGATTTCATCGCATCAGGACCGCAGAATCCGCGCATCGGTGGTGTGATAATGATAAAAGCCGCCGACCGCGAGGCGGTCAACACCATTATCTCGCAAGACCCGTTCAATATCAATGGCATCGCCGACTATCAGATAGTGGAATTCACTCCTACGATGTTCATTTCCGAGGACATAAAACCATATCTGATATGATTGAGACTGAGAGGCTTATTTTGCGTACTTGGCGAGAGGATGACATACTTCCATTTGCCGAACTCAACAGTGATAGTGAGGTGATGGAGTATCTGCCTAAATGTCTTTCTTTGGACGAAACGAGGCAGTTCTATAATCGGATTGTAGCTGAACATGACGCTTATGGCTACGGGCTTTATGCCGTGGAAATTAGGAATAGTTGCAACTTCATAGGTTTTGTCGGATTCCACCATTTTGATTTTGATGCGGAATTTTCTCCCGGCATTGAAATTGGCTGGAGGCTTGCGAAAGAGCATTGGAATAAAGGTTATGCCACAGAGGCAGCAAAAGCATGTCTTGCTGATGCACTAAAAAACAAACTTTTCAGTGAGATCTATTCATTTACATCCACAAGCAACCACCGTTCAGAACGTGTGATGCAGAAAATTGGGATGAAGCAAATGGGCTTTTTCTCTCATCCCGCATTGCCGGACGGTCATATATTGAAACCTCATGTATTATATAAGTTAGAATTATGCCATACATATCCATTGAAAGCGGGAAACTAACCGCTGAGCAAAAGAAAGAATTGATTGAACGACTCACAGCTACGGCCTCAGAGATAACCCATATCCCGGAGCAGTTCTTCACTGTAACCATCAAGGAACTCCCTGATGAGAATTTCGGTATCGGTGGCAAATCCATTGATGAAATAAAACGTAATTACAAGGTCGCTAAATTTAATAAAATTTAGAATTAGTGCAGTGTTGACAGAAAACAATATTCCGGAGCATAAGCTTACAGCAATAACAGAGCGCCCATTCATGCTTCGCCATAATGATGATGGATTGACAATGACTATACCGGGTAAGCCTACTAGCCGAAACCAGAAATATATTGTTCAATGCTAATAAGATTAACTTGGTGCCTAACTTGATATCTAGGCATCAAGTTAGGCACCAAGTTAATCTCTTAGACAGGCTATATTTTCACGAGTTCATAAATAATACACTCATTCCCATTATGGCAAACCTTCTTAAACTATATTAGTATTACCATATATTCTTCATTAGAGATGCCAAAACATTAGTGTCCACTAAAAATTTTGGAGGACACTAATCGGTTAAATAATTAAACAA
>OFGJ01001334.1_pt1 | contig 12426 bp, 6 predicted proteins | sample 1521731 | NCBI WGS metagenome assembly OFGJ01 (sample SAMEA3504126, study PRJEB24116) | mouse gut metagenome | biome: mouse gut; feature: mouse-associated habitat; material: faeces | place: Denmark | collected 2011 | reverse complement strand
GCTGCCAAGAAGAAAAAAGAGAAGGAAGTGACAGACCGCGAACTTTGGGCCGGGGTGTTGTATCAAATGGCTGCTCCGGTACTGAGCAATATGAGTGAAGGGAAGCTCCAGGAAAATATGCAGGTGGAGCTTAGCCCCACTTGGGATGGACGCGACAAACGGGTGACCTATATGGAATGTTTCGGACGTCTGATGGCGGGGTTGGCGCCCTGGCTCTCTTTGCCGGACGATGACACTGCCGAAGGCAAGCAGCGCAGGCAGCTCCGCGAATGGGCATTGAAAAGTTATGCGCAGGCGGTAGACCCGGAAAGTCAGGATTACCTACTTTGGCGGAAAGAGGGGCAGCCGCTGGTCGATGCTGCTTATGTTGCTGAAAGCTTCCTGCGAGGATACGATGCTTTGTGGGTGCCTCTGGATAGTTTGACTAAACGGCGTTACATTGAAGAGTTCACCCAGTTGCGCCGTGTGGACCCTCCTTATACCAACTGGCTGCTGTTCTCGTCTACGGTAGAATGTTTCCTGCGCAAGGCTGGTGCTAAGAGTGATGCTTACCGTATTGTCTCCGCTCTGCGCAAGGTGGAAGAGTGGTATGTAGGTGACGGCTTCTATAGCGACGGACCGGGATTTGCCTTTGACTATTACAACAGCTTCGTACTCCATCCCATGTATGTGGAGTGTCTGGAAGTCTTTACGAACAGTGGAAAAAATAAGATATGGAATGCGCCGGATTGCAATTTCCAGCGTGCCCAGAAGCGCATGCAGCGTTTCGGCATGATTCTGGAACGTTTCATCTCTCCCGAGGGGGCCTTCCCCGTATTCGGGCGTTCCATTACCTACCGCACCGGTACCCTCCAACCATTGGCTTTGTTGGCATGGCGTGGATGGTTGCCCAAGGAATTGTCGAACGGACAGGTACGTGCTGCCATGACAGCTGTCATCAACCGTATGTTCGGTGACAACCGGAACTTCAACGAGAAAGGTTTTCTGACATTGGGATTCAATGGTTCCCAGCCTCATATCTCCGACTGGTATACTAACAACGGCAGCCTTTACATGGCTTCCCTGGCATTCTTGCCCCTGGGCTTGCCCGCCGACCATCCGTTCTGGACAGATGCTCCGCAGGCATGGACCTCGAAAAAGGCGTGGGGTGGTGAAGAATTCCCCAAAGACCATGCCTATTATGAGTAAGACTGATTCATTTTTTATAGTATTTATATTAATTGTTTGGGGGATTGGTGGATTTCCGGTGGCACTCTGTGCACAGGGTGCTGCCGGTGTCCTTCCCGAAACGCATCTGGTGGAAGTGGGGAAAGGATACAGCCAGACTTCCGTCAACACTGCCGTATTCCGTAATAATTCGCTGGTGACGCAAGGTGACGAGCAATACATCAGTTACTATGATGCGGAAGGGTTTCTGACTCTTGGAAAACGGAACCTCCATGCCGGACAGTGGACACTGCACCGCACACAGTATAAAGGGAATGTGAAGGATGCCCATAACGTCATCAGCATGATGCTGGACGGTGACGGGTATATTCATGTAGCCTTCGACCATCACGGACAGCCCTTGAACTACTGTCGCAGCATTGCACCCCATTCGCTGGAATTGGGTGAGAAGGAGCCCATGACGGGCGTGGATGAAGGCAATGTAACCTATCCGGAGTTTTATCTGCTGTCCGGAGGCGACCTGCTGTTTGCATACCGTTCCGGTTCTTCCGGCCGGGGCAACCTGGTGATGAACCGCTATTCCTTGAAGGAGAAGAAATGGAGCCGTGTGCAGGATGTACTGATTGATGGCGAGAACAAGCGCAATGCTTACTGGCAGCTATATGTAGATGAGCTTGGAACCATCCATCTGTCGTGGGTCTGGCGCGAGACTTGGCATGTGGAAACCAACCATGACCTATGCTACGCCCGTTCCTTTGACAATGGCGTAACATGGTATAAGGCAAATGGCAAGAAATATGATTTGCCCATCCGTCTGGGTAATGCAGAGTATGCCTGCCGCATTCCTCAGAATTCGGAACTGATAAACCAGACCAGCATGAGTGCCGATGCAGGCGGCAATCCGTACATTGCTTCCTATTGGCGCGACCCGGACAGCGACGTCCCGCAATACCGGATTGTCTGGCATGACGGGCAGATGTGGCACAGCCGCCAGGTCTCCGGGCGTACCACTCCGTTTTCCCTGAAAGGTGGAGGCACGAAGATGATTCCGATGGCCCGTCCGCGCATCGTAGTAGATGGCGGGGAGATATTTTATGTATTCAGGGATGAAGAACGGGGGAGCAAAGTCTCTTTGGCGCACGCTACGGATGTGGCAAACAGTAAGTGGAGCATCAGCGATTTGACCGACTTCACTGTCGGTGCCTGGGAACCGTCTCATGACACGGAATTGTGGAAGAGCAGGAAGCGGCTGCATCTATTTGTGCAGCATGCCAAGCAAGGAGACGGAGAGCGGGTTGTGGAGTTTGCACCGCAATCGGTATATGTATTGGAAGTAATAAGATAAAAGAACAGTATTAGTATATGAAAACGACATGCTTATTTTTATTGGGTTTGGCTTTTTGCTGGGGACTGTTCTCATGCACCGCTCAGCAGCCGAAACCGGAAGAAGTGATTGAGATTATCAATCGGGTGAACAACTATTGGCAGGAGACCCATCCGCAACATGGGCGCTCTTTCTGGGACAATGCCGCCTATCATACGGGAAACATGGAGGTGTTCTTCCTGACCGGTAATCCGGAATGCTATGCCTATTCCGAGGCGTGGGCAGAACATAATGAATGGAAAGGCGCGAAGAGTGACAACAAGGAAGAGTGGAAGTACAGCTATGGGGAGAGTGATGATTATGTGCTTTTCGGTGATTATCAGATTTGTTTCCAGACTTATGCGGATTTGTATACCGTGAAGCCGGATTCCGGGAAGATAGCCCGTGCGCGCGAAGTGATGGAATACCAGATGAGTACGGACAAGAACGATTATTGGTGGTGGGCGGACGGACTTTACATGGTAATGCCCGTTATGACAAAGATGTACAAGCTGACCGGCAATCCGTTATATCTGGAGAAACTGCATGAATACTGGACCTATGCCAACAGTATCATGTACGATTCGGAGGAAGGCCTATACTATCGCGACGGCAAATATATTTATCCAAAACACAAAAGTGTGAATGGTAAGAAAGACTTCTGGGCACGTGGCGACGGTTGGGTGCTGGCTGCTTTGGCAAAGGTACTGAAAGACCTGCCCGAAACAGACCAATACCGCCAAGAGTACATAGACCGCTTCCAGACGATGGCCAAATCCGTGGCTGCCTGCCAGCAGCCGGAAGGCTACTGGACACGCAGTATGCTCGACCCTGAGCATGCTCCCGGTCCTGAAACCAGCGGTACGGCTTTCTTTACCTATGGTCTGTTATGGGGGATGAACAACGGCTTGCTGGACAAGGCTGCTTATCAACCCGTAGTGATGAAGGCGTGGAATTATCTGACTACTGTAGCCTTGCAGCCCGATGGCCGCATAGGGTATGTACAGCCGATTGGCGAGAAAGCCATTCCCGGACAAGTGGTTGATGCCAACTCTACTGCTAACTTTGGGGTAGGGGCATTTCTGCTGGCAGCTTGTGAGATGGTGCGTTTTTTGAATGCCGACTGATTGGAGAGATTAAATAAGTGTATATGTTACACAACATATACACTTTCTTTGTATTATAATGTATATAGTGTTAATTTTACACCCGTTAAAAGGTTTAATATAAAAAGATTATGATTGTACGGATGAAAAACACTTTCCGGATGCTTTTGGCGGCAATGTTATTGTCGTTGTTTGCACTTCCGGGATATTCCTGGCAAAAATCCTTTCCCGAAAAAGATTATGTAGCTTATTTGTTCACTTATTTCACTGGGAATAGTGGCGATGAAGAGGCTGTGCGCTATGCTGTAAGCATGGACGGTTATACCTACTGGGCATTGAATGATAATGAACCGGTAATCGACTCGAAAGTCATCAGCTCCACCGGGGGAGTCCGTGACCCGCATATCCTTCGTTGCGAGGATGGCAAGACTTTCTATATGGTAGTGACAGATATGGTTTCAGCCAATGGATGGAGTTCCAACCGTGCCATGGTTTTGCTGAAATCTACCGACTTGGTCAACTGGTCCCACTCCGTTATCAATATACAGAAACGTTATTCAGGTCAGGAGGATTTGAAGCGTGTATGGGCTCCGCAGACTATCTACGACCCGGAGGCGGGAAAGTACATGGTGTATTGGTCCATGCTGCATGGCGATGGAGCCGATGTCATATATTATGCTTATGCCAATGCGGAGTTTACGGATTTGGAAGGAGAGCCCAAGCCATTGTTTCTGCCGGAGAACGGGAAATCGTGCATCGATGGAGACATTGTCTATAAGGATGGTGTTTTCCACCTTTTCTATAAGACGGAAGGGCATGGAAACGGCATAAAGGTGGCCACCACCCGTTCCCTGACCTCCGGGGCATGGACGGAAGAACCCGATTACAAGCAACAGACTAAGGAAGCCGTAGAGGGTGCGGGCACTTTCAAACTGATAGGGCAGGATAAGTATATCCTGATGTACGACGTCTATATGAAAGGAAGCTATCAGTTTACGGAAACCACTGACTTGAAGAATTTTAAGGTGATAGACAGCGAGGTGAAGATGAACTTCCATCCCCGTCATGGGACCATTATCCCCATTACCCGCCATGAGCTGTTGCGCATTACCGATGAATGGGGCAAGCCGACAGAACTGGGCGCATTGCCCAACAATCCCGTATTGCCGGGTTTCCATGCCGACCCGGAAATCCTTTATTCCCATCAGACCCAAAAGTATTACATCTATTCTACTACGGACGGACAGCCGGGTTGGGGAGGCTGGTATTTCACCGTATTCTCCTCCACGGATTTGAAGACCTGGCAGGATGAAGGCGTCATGCTGGACTTGCAGTCGGAGCAAGTGCCCTGGGCAGATGGCAATGCTTGGGCGCCTTGCATTGAAGAGAAAAAAGTGGACGGTAAGTATAAATACTTCTTCTATTACAGTGGAAACCCCAAGAATGGCGGCGGCAAGCAGATTGGAGTGGCTACGAGCGATTCTCCTGCCGGCCCTTTCACCGATTTGGGACGCCCTGTCGTTACAGCCTCACCCGTCGGTGGCGGGCAACAGATTGATGTGGATGTGTTTACAGACCCTGTTTCGGGCAAATCCTATCTTTACTGGGGCAACGGCTACATGGCAGGTGCCGAGCTGAACGACGATATGGTGTCCATCAAGGAAAATACCGTTACGGTGATGACACCGGCGGGAGGCACCTTGCAGGACTATGCTTTCCGCGAAGCAGCCTATGTCTTTTATCGCAACGGGCTCTACTATTTCATGTGGTCGGTAGACGATACCGGTTCGCCCAATTACCATGTGGCATACGGTACATCCAAGTCGCCGCTCGGTCCTATCGAAGTTGCCAAGCAACCCGTTGTACTGATTCAGAATCCGGAAAAGGAGATTTACGGCCCGGCACACAACGCTGTATTGCAGATTCCCGGTACAGATGAGTGGAGAATCGTTTACCACCGTATTAATAAATGGTACTTGAAAGATGGCCCCGGCGTTCATCGTGAAGTCTGCATAGACCGGATGGAGTTCAATGAAGACGGAACCATCAGGCCGGTGGTGCCTACCTTTTGATTTAATGATATAACATAATAATTTAATACCATGAAGAATAGATTGAAATTACTGGTTTGGTTGTTTGTCCTCTCAGGTCCGCTGGCAGCACAGAGTGTATCTGTCAATGGTCCGGATGGAAAATTGCAGCTTACGGTATCCTGCCCGTCAGCCAACGGCGAAGTGTCTTACGCCGTCACCTACAATGGAAAGCAAATGCTGGAATCTTCTCCCTTGGGGATGGAGACAAATGTGGGTGATTTCTATAGAGGATTGCAGTTGAAGGAACATAAAGTCACAGCTCTTGATACGGTTTATGAACAATCCCGAATCAAAGCTTCGCACATCCATTACCGGGCAAACGAATTGCTTTGTTCATTCGTCAACGGTGAGGGGAAGAATGTGCAGATAACTTTCCGCGTCAGCAACAATGACGTGGCTTTCCGTTACACCCTGCCGAGGGAGCAGGGAAAAGGAAGCGTCACGGTGAACAGCGAACGGACCGGCTTCCGCTTCCCGTCGCAGACCACCACTTTCCTTTGTCCGCAGAGCGACGCCATGATAGGGTGGAAGCGTACCAAACCCAGTTACGAAGAAGAATATAAGGCAGATGCCCCGATGAACGAACGTTCGGGTTATGGACATGGATATACATTTCCCTGCTTGTTCAAGGTGGGGGATGACGGCTGGGTACTGCTCAGTGAAACCGGAGTGGACAGCCGTTATTGTGGCTCGCGTTTGAGTGATTGGGATAACGGCGTGTATCGCATTGCTTTCCCCATGCCGGAAGAGAACAACGGCAACGGAACGGTGTCACCTGCCTTTTCCCTGCCGGGCTCCACGCCGTGGCGTACTGTGACGGTGGGGGAAACCTTGAAGCCGATTGTGGAAACCACCGTCCCCTGGGATGTAGTGGAACCACGCTATACCACCACCCATGATTACAAGCCGGGCCGTGGCACATGGAGCTGGATTCTCTGGCAGGACGGCAGCATCAACTACGACGACCAGGTGCGCTATGTTGACTTGGCAGCCGCCATGGGATACGAATATGTATTGATTGACAACTGGTGGGACAACAACATCGGTCGCGACCGCATGGAACAGTTTATCAAGTATGCCCGTAGCAAGGGTGTGGAGGTATTCTTGTGGTATAGCTCCAGTGGTTACTGGAACGATATAGAGCAGAGTCCCGTCAACCGGATGGATAACTCCATTGCCCGCAAGCAAGAGATGCGCTGGTTGCAAAGTCTGGGTGTGAAGGGTATCAAAGTAGACTTCTTCGGCGGTGACAAGCAAGAGACCCTGCGTTTGTACGAGGAGATTCTGAGCGATGCCGACGACCACGGTCTGATGGTTATCTTCCACGGCTGTACCTTGCCTCGCGGCTGGGAACGGATGTATCCCAATTACGTAGGCAGCGAGGCGGTGCTGGCTTCCGAGAATCTGGTATTTAGCCAGCATTTCTGTGATAACGAGGCCTTCAATGCCACGCTGCACCCTTTCATCCGCAATGCTGTGGGATGCATGGAGTTTGGCGGTGTGTTCCTGAACAAGCGTCTGAACCGCAGCAACGATGGCGGAACTATTCGCCGCACCACGGACATCTTTCAGCTGGCAACGGCAGTGCTGTTCCAAAATCCTATCCAGAACTTCGCCTTGGCACCTAATAACCTGACGGATGCTCCGCAAATCTGCCTCGACTTTATGAAACAAGTGCCCACTACTTGGGACGAGACCCGTTTCATTGACGGCTATCCGGGGAGATATATTGTTCTTGCCCGCCGTCATGGAAACACGTGGTACATAGCCGCTGCCAATGCAACGGTGGAACCGTTGAAACTGAAACTTGACCTTCCTATGCTGGCAGGACAAGAGGTGTCTCTGTATAGTGATGACAAGAAGATGCAGCCTCAATTAAAGCTACAGAGGATAAAGGCTGACGGCTCTCTGCAACTCACGGTTCAGCCGCAGGGAGGGGCGGTAATCGTGGAATAAAGAAGGCATGGAGCAACCCTTGTTTTGTAATGATATATCATAACGGATTACTCCTTTTGCAAATCTTTGATTATCAGAGGTCTATAATTGTCCTGATTCAGTCGTATACTGAATGGCATTCACTATACGACTGAACCCTATTCACTATACGACTGAATGGCATTCAGAATACGGCTGATTGTGACTATCGAACTAAATGTAAATGATTAATACCGACTTAATACCATGAATAGATTCTTGAAATTATTGTCCTTGTGTCTGTTCTTGACACTGACCGTTCCTTTGCAGGCTGTAACGAATGGAGTGGCGAATGAACCCGATTCAGTCTACCTCTTTTCCTATTCCCATGCCGACGGCAGTGGCGGTCTGAAACTAGCCTGGAGTCCCGATGGCAACCGATGGTTCAGCGTGGCAGACGGCAACTCTTTTGTCAACTCGGACTTCGGCCCCTGGGGGCAAATGAAGCGGATGCTGAAACCGCACTTGATGCAGACCCGTGCCGACGACCGCTGGCACTGCATCTGGGAACTGACGGAAAGCGGAAACTCCCTCGCATACGTCGAGTCTCCCAACCTGCTGCAATGGAAAGCGCAGAAATACTTTGACCATTCCCGCCTTGCCGAATACTGGCCGGCAGAGGTCTATCCTAACGTGCGGAAGGAGGTTCTGCTGAACGGTACCGTACAGCAGGGTTGGATGCAGCGTGTACCGTATGCCACGGTGCAGCGTGTCATCTCCTTTGCGGAGCATAAGAAGTACCGCCAGATGCTCCATGCCGAACGTACCGAGCAAGACCCCGTTCGTTTTGCCGGCCTGAAGCCGGTGGAGGCAACCATCGAAGTGGAGACGGAATGTGCAAAACCCATCAGCAAGCATCTGATAGGCATCTTCTTCGAAGACATCAACTATGCAGCGGACGGCGGGCTGTATGCCGAGCTGGTACAGAACCGCGACTTCGAGTATTCGTCCAAAGACGGTTCTCGTCAAGGTTGGGACGCTACATACGCTTGGGCGGTGAAAGAGGGCGATGCTGCGGCTGCCGTAACCATTGCCGCTGCCGACCCCATTCATCCCAATAACCCTCATTATGCCGTATTGGAGGCGCGTCCCGGAGTGACATTGCAGAACGACGGTTTCGACGGCATCAGCTTGAAGAAAGGGGAGAAGTACGATTTCTCTCTCTTCGCCCGCGTGGCACCGGGCAGCAAGGGAGGCAAGGTGGTTGTTTGCCTGCTCGACCAGACGGGCCGTGAGATTGCCCGCTCTTCCGTCAATGTGTCCTCCAAAGAGTGGAAGAAACAGCAGACGGTGCTGACGGCGAATGCCGACGTGCGTGCCGCCGTCCTCTCGCTCCAGCCGCAGACGGTGGGGACACTGCATCTCGATATGATTTCCCTTTTTCCGCAAAATACATTCAAGGGCCATAAGAACGGCTTGCGTGCCGACCTGGCGCAGACGCTTGCCGACCTGCATCCACGCTTCGTCCGCTTCCCCGGCGGCTGCGTGGCTCATGGCGACGGCATTGATAATATCTATGACTGGAAAGGCTCTATCGGACCGCTCGAAGCGCGTAAGCCGTTGCGCAATCTGTGGGGGTATCATCAGACACGCGGACTGGGCTACTTCGAGTACTTCCGCTTCTGCGAAGATATAGGTGCCGAACCTCTGCCGGTATTGGCAGCGGGCGTGCCGTGCCAGAATTCGGGCACACACACGCACTATGCCGACAACTGTCCGCAGGGGGCCAACAAGGAACTGATGCGCTACGGCCAGCAGGGTGGCATCCCGATGGAAGAGATGCCTGCCTATATCCAGGATGTGCTCGACTTGATAGAGTATGCCAACGGCGATGCACGCCGCACCGTGTGGGGCAGGAAGCGTGCTGAGGCAGGCCATCCCAAGCCTTTCAATCTGAAGTATATCGGCATCGGCAACGAGGATATGATTACCGAAGTGTTTGAGGAGCGCTTTGCCATGATATACAAGGCTGTCAGGGAGAAGCATCCCGAAATTACGGTTGTCGGCACTGTAGGTCCCTTCTACGAAGGCACGGACTATGCGGAGGGCTGGCGCCTTGCCACGGAACTGGGCGTGCCCATGGTGGACGAACACTATTACGTGGATCCGGGCTGGATGATTCACAACCAGGACTACTACGACCGTTATGACCGTACCAAGTCCAAGGTCTATCTGGGCGAATATGCCGCCCACCTGCCCGGACGTCCCAACAACATAGAGACAGCGTTGGCAGAAGCTCTCTATCTGACTTCGGTGGAACGTAATGCCGATGTGGTGGAGATGACCTCGTACGCCCCGTTGCTGGCGAAGGAAGGCCATACGCAGTGGAATCCCGACTTGATTTATTTCAATAACACGGAAGTGAAGCCTACCGTGGGCTACTACACACAGCAGATGTACGGACAGAATGCGGGTACGCAGTACATCACCTCGCACGTCACACTGAATAATGGGCAAGAGGCTGTCCGTAAGCGCGTCGGTGTTTCGGTGGTAAAGGATGAGGCCACGGGTGACCATATTGTAAAGCTGGTGAACCTGCTTCCGGTGGAGGTTTCCTCTACAGTGAAGCTGAAGGGCATCGACTTGCAGAATCCCTCGGCAGTGAAGACGCTCCTGACGGGTGACCCGAAAGACAAGCAGGCACGTTCCGTGACTTCCGCCTTCGTCGACATCGGCGGTACGGAGTTTCCTTACACCTTGCCTGCCTATTCGTTTACGGTGATACGTATCCATGAGAATAAGGGGAAATAAGGATAAATCCGTGTAATTCCGTGCGTGGGAACTTAAGAACTTAAAAACTTAAAAGATATGATACGATTATTGACTTTGGCACTTGTTGCAGCCATGACCGGCAGTGTGTCGGCACAAAAGCAACAGACTTTGCATTCCGGTTATCCCATCGACCCGGTTCCTTTCACTTCAGTGAAGGTGACGGACAGTTTCTGGGGACAACGCTTGAAGGCAAGCCGCGAGGTAACCATCCCGTTGGCTTTCAGTAAGTGTGAGGAAACGGGACGTTATGAAAACTTTGTGAAAGCTACTCATCCCAGTGATGAGTATAAGGTGGGAGGCTTCTCCTTTGACGATACGGATGTCTATAAGACGATTGAAGGTGCAAGTTACTCCTTGCAGACTTACCCGGACAAGAAACTGGAAGAATATATCGACAGCGTATTGGTCATAGTGGCCGCCGCCCAAGAACCGGACGGGTATCTTTACACCGCACGTACCATGAACCCCAAGCATCCGCACGATTGGTCGGGGCCGGAACGCTGGTCGGAGGTGGAGAATTTGAGCCACGAGTTCTATAATCTGGGACTGGGGGATCCATATCCGGTTTCCGCTGTTCACGGCCACGGGACAGGCGATCTGCTGGACGCCTGTTTCGAGTTCTTCCCTCCGGAGAATCAGGAAGAGGAAGGGGATGATGTGGTCAAGGTGGCCATTATTGGCAAGCCAAATGTGGGGAAGTCCTCCCTGGTAAACCGTATTTTAGGTCAGGAGCGGGTCATTGTGTCCGATGTGGCGGGCACGACCCGGGGCGCGGGGGGCAGCTATCTGGAAAAGGACGGGCAAACATACCTCATCATTGATACGGCGGGGATGCGTAAAAAGTCCAAGGTGGATGACCGGGTGGAAAAGTTTTCTGTCCTCCGGGCTACCATGGCAATTGAACGCAGCGATGTGTGCGTTATCATGATTGACGCGCAGGAGGGCGTTACCGAGCAGGACACCAAGGTAGCGGGATTAGCCCATGAGGCGGGCAAGGCCTGTATCATTGTGGTGAACAAGTGGGATGCGATTGAGAAGGACGGCAAAACCATGCAGCGCATGGAGGAGGATGTTCGGCGGGATCTAAGCTATATGACCTATGCCCCGGTGCTGTTCATCTCCGCCCTCACTGGCCAGCGCGTGGACCGGCTGTTCAGCCTTATCGACAATGTGGTAAACCAAGCCGCCATGCGCATTCCCACCGGGGTGCTCAATCAGGTGCTCGGCGACGCCCAGGCCCGGGTGCAGCCCCCTACCGACAAAGGCAAACGGCTGAAAATATATTATATGACCCAAATCGGGGTGAAACCTCCTCACTTTGTTATTTTTTGCAATGATGCCAAGCTCTTCCATTTTTCTTACCAGCGCTACCTGGAAAACCAGATTCGCGCCACTTTTGGCCTGACAGGGACCCCAGTGCGTATAACTATCCGACAAAAGGGCGATAAGGAGGAGTGATCACCATGAATATGCAGCAGGGACCGGAAATCCTTTTCTGGCTGAAATTTGCCGCTGTTTTTCTCCTGCCCGTCGCGGTGGCGGCGTATTTCTGCGGCTGCTTTAACGGTGCGGTCATCGTATCGAAGTATATCCTGCGGGACGACGTCCGCAACCACGGCAGCGGCAACGCGGGACTTACCAACTTCTACAGGGCGTTCGGCGGACCGCTGACGCTGGCGGTCATCCTGACGGACGTACTCAAGGCCGTTGTGGCGGTATGGCTGGGGATGCTGTGGATGGGGCAGCTTCCTAATGGGGACATCCTCGCAAAATACTGGGCGGGGCTGTTCTGCCTGCTGGGGCACATGTTCCCCTGCATGTTCCGCTTCAAGGGCGGCAAGGGCATCCTCTCCGGAGGCACCCTGGCCCTGCTGCTGGACTGGCGGATCGCCCTGGTGGTGTGGGGCGGGTTCCTCCTCCTGACGGCCCTGACCAGGTATGTGTCCCTGGG
>OFGJ01001331.1_pt1 | contig 12452 bp, 6 predicted proteins | sample 1521731 | NCBI WGS metagenome assembly OFGJ01 (sample SAMEA3504126, study PRJEB24116) | mouse gut metagenome | biome: mouse gut; feature: mouse-associated habitat; material: faeces | place: Denmark | collected 2011 | reverse complement strand
AATATCGGGACCTCCCGAAATGCCAAACAACCAGGTATATATGGCACTGTAATAATATCTTTGTAGCAAACCTCTTCAATGATTTCCAACGTGTGATAATCGATAATGACAATACAACAAACTGCGTATTCTGTTTCATTTTTCTTCCAATATGCTAAGTCTACTCCCGCCACTGTCCGAACGTGATTTAAATTGATTGTATTTTTCAATACAATTTGTTTGGTTAAAACGATTTGTTCTTTGATATAATCTTTCTCTGTTTTTTCAATATTTTCACTCATTGCTTATTCCTTTAATATGCATTAACTATAACATCCCGTCTATACAAAAGAACACCTGCTTTGTGTATTTTATGATTACACAAAGTGGTGTTCTATTCAGAATCAAAATAGTATACAAGTTTATTTCTGTGCTACATCTTTCATAGAAAAGCTGATTCGTCCCATTTTATCCTTTCCAAGGCATACAACAGTAACCATGTCGCCAAGTGTCAGTACATCTTCTATATGATTAATTCTTTCCTTGGAAATCTTGGAAATATGAACCATTCCCTCTTTTCCAGGAGCAAATTCAATAAATGCACCAAACTCCTTGATACTTACGACTTTTCCCTTAAAGACCTGGCCTTCTTCAAAGTCTGTTGTGATAATTTTTATCATTTCACAAGCCTTGTCCATCATTTTCTGATCGGTACCGCAAATGCTTACAAATCCATCATCTGTGATATCAATTCTGACGCCAGTCTGCTCAATAATCGCATTGATTGTCTTACCTCTTTGTCCTACCACATCACCAATCTTCTCAGGATTGATCTGGGTCTGAATAATCTTAGGTGCATACTGTCCAACAGTAGGTCTTGGCTGACTGATGCATGGCAGCATAATCTCATTTAAAATATACATTCTAGCATCTTTTGTCTTGGCAATTGCCTCCTTCACATCAAGGCCATTGAGGTCGAGTTTCGGGCCGCATGAATTGATCATCTTACCCTCTTTTGCGTCAAAGCTCTGTTCAGAAACGTCAGCGCCTTCGATAAGCGGTATGATGGGGAGCGAGAAATGACGGGCAAATGCATAGTCGCGCGAGTCGTGGGCCGGCACAGCCATGATGGCTCCGGTGCCGTATCCTGCGAGTACATAATCGCTGATCCATACAGGAATCTCCTTGCCTGTCAACGGATTGATGGCATAGCTTCCTGTGAATACACCCGACACTTTCTTCTCGATCTGGCGTTCGCGCTCGGTCTTGTGTTTCACCTCATTGAGATATGCCTCCACAGCCTCTTTCTGTTCGGGAGTGGTAAGCGTCTTGACGTAAGCGGATTCAGGAGCAAGCACCATGAATGTAACTCCGAAGATAGTGTCGGCTCGTGTAGTGAATATCTCAAGCTCAATATCTTTGCCTGCAACGGGGAAACGCATCTCCGCACCTTCCGAGCGTCCGATCCAGTTGCGCTGTGTCTCTTTCAGTGAATCAGACCATTCCACAGTCTCGAGATCATCGAGAAGGCGGGGAGCGTATGCCGATACGCGGAGACACCATTGGTTCATCAGCTTCTGCTCTACGGGGAATCCACCTCTGACGCTGAGACCCTCGCTGACCTCATCGTTTGCGAGGACTGTGCCGAGTTCCGGACACCAGTTTACCATTGTCTCACCCTGATAGGCGATGCGGTAGTTCATCAACACATCGCTTTTCTGCTTTGCATCCATGGCGTTCCATTCCCCGGCTGTAAACCGCAATGCTTTTGATTCGGCAGCATGAATCCCTTCCGAGCCATGTTCTGCAAAATGAGCCTCCAGACCGGCCACAGGCATGGCTTTGTCAAGAGCGGTGTCGTAATAATGGTTGAACATCTCGATGAATGCCCACTGCGTCCATTTGTAATAACCGGGGTCGCATGTGCGGATTTCACGGTTCCAGTCATAACAGAACCCTATGCGGTCGAGCTGGCTGCGATAGCGTGCTATGTTTTCACGTGTGGTAACCTCGGGATGCTGCCCTGTCTGGATGGCATATTGCTCGGCAGGAAGCCCGTAGGCATCATAACCCATAGGATGAAGCACATTGAAGCCGCGCAGCCTCTTATAGCGTGCATAGATGTCGGAAGCTATGTATCCCAGCGGATGGCCTACATGCAGCCCGGCTCCCGAAGGATAAGGGAACATGTCAAGCACATAGAACTTGGGCTTATCGTTGTCAATTTCGGTTTTATACGTATTGTTTTCCTTCCAGTACTGCTGCCAGCGCTGTTCTATATCCTTATGTCTGTAATCCATTATAGAGTTATAAGTCGTAAGTCGTAAGTTGTAAGTCGTAAGTTGTAGGGGCATCTGCCTCGAATCGGCACACCGCGTTTTTGTAAACTTTAATCAGATGCCCAGGCGTTCCGATATTTCGAGCATCCTTTCGATGGGTCGGCGGGCGGCATCGGCTGTTTCCGGATCCACCTCTATTTCGGGTTGCCCGTATTTCAAGGTGTTGTAAAGCTTTTCAAGGGTGTTAAGCTTCATGAAATTACAATCGTTGCATGCACAGGTGCTGTCGGAAGGCGGTGCAGGGATGAACACTTTTCCGGGGCATCTCTTCCGCATTTCATGCAGGATGCCGCTTTCCGTGGCAACGATGAATTCCCCGGCGTCGCTTTCAACGGCATATTTAAGCAATGCGGCTGTCGACCCCACCTTGTCGGCCAGCAACAGCATCGGCTTCTTACACTCAGGATGCGCAAGCACCTTTGCCGACGGATGCGATTTCTTAAGTTCCAAAAGCCGCTCAACCGAGAACTGCTCATGAACATGGCAGGCGCCGTCCCACACAAGCATATCCCGCCCTGTTATTGACTTGATATAATTTCCCAGATTGCGGTCAGGTCCGAAAATTATTTTTTCATCCTTTGGAAGTGATTCCACAATCTGCCGTGCGTTCGAAGAGGTGACCACGACATCGGTCAGGGCTTTCACCCCTGCGGAGGTGTTGACATAGCTGACCACGGTGTGCCCCGGATGTTGTTCTATGAATTTACGGAATTCCCCGGCATCGCACGAGTCAGCCAGCGAGCAACCGGCATTCATGTCGGGAACAAGCACCTTCTTATCCGGGCATAGGATTTTTGCGGTCTCACCCATGAAGTGGACCCCGCAAAGCACAATCACCCGGTTCGGGAGTTTTTCCGCAATCCTGGCCAATGCAAGAGAGTCGCCTATGAAATCGGCCAAATCCTGGATTTCCCCCTTCTGGTAATAGTGGGCGAGAATCACGGCATCCTTTTCCTTCTTGAGTTTTTTTATCTCCCCGGCAAGGTCGGTTCCGGCAGGAACAGGTTCGTTGACGAACCCTTTTTCAACATTCATTATTTAATTGTTTAAATGTTTGAAAATTTTCTCTTTAAAAAACAGCTCTTCCTCAATAATAATAATGGATGTTGAAACCGATGATAACTTTCATGGCTTTTATTTGCTTTTTAGGGTTATTGAACAAACACACACCGTTATTATCATATTATCAACATTGCCATTATTGGTAACCAACGGTTTAGATGGTTTATCAACATGCTGTTAATAAGTTGCAAAGTTAATAACTTTCCACGAATATATCTATTGAAAACTGTGGAAATCAATGGCAATAACCCGCTTGATAACTTGCTTTGGTTTTATTTGCCGTTGTGTGTGGAAAGGTTTATACCGCTATTGATTATCAATCTCCAAACTTTGGCATAACTATTTTCCACATCCTCTTTGAACGCGTTTTTCACAATTATCCACACACTTTTCAACATAGTTTTTCGGGTTTTTTCATAGCTTGGGGCATAGCCCGGATTATATGCTGACAGGGATATTTCCGGGCATCGGTCTGTTATATTGAAATGCTCCCCGACTCTCATCAACGAGAGCCGGGGAGCCGGAATCCAATAAGGTTCTATACGTCGAAATACGCTATCTTGATTTGAATCGGTGCTTATTTAACGAATACTTTCCGGGTGCTTCCGTCGGGGTAGACAATGATTGTCACAGATCCCGCCACAGGGCCGGATAATTTGTGGCCGGAAAGGTCATAGTATTTGGCATCACCGGAAAGGTTGTCAACGGTGATTGCATCAATACCGGCTTGTTCAAACATTTTTTCCATCATATCTTCAATTGAAGTAGAATCGACTTTGTTGTCGTATTCTCCTTCTTCTTTCACTGCGTCGAGGGCGGCTGTGGCCTTTTCGCGCTCTGCCTGGATAGCATCACGGATTTCCGATTCAACAGACATTGAATCGAAATCGGGATAGGTTTCCTTTAGCTTGGCGAGTGCATCTTCAAGTTTTGAAACCAGTGCCTCGATTATTTCAATGTCGGCGGCATAAGCGGCGGCATTTGATTCCTGGCGGGCTTTTTCAACTTCGAATGCGAGCTGTGCTGCGAGTGCGTCGGCAACCAGTGTTTCGATAGCAGCCTGGATTTTGTCGGCTTTTTCGGTTATTGCCTGATAATTTTCAACAAGGGTCTTGTCGGTGTACGATTCCAGGATGTCGGTACGGAGCGCGGTTATGTCGGCGGAGATGTTGTTGCCTGTAAAGTCGTTCTTGACATCGGCAGCTTCATCGGCTATTTTGGCCAGGGCGTCTGCCAGTGCTGTGTCCAGTTCCTTGACTCTCGCCTTTGCGTCGGAATATGCCTGGTATAAGGCAGCTTCGTTTTCAAAAACCTTTTGTGCGGCCTTTGCATCTTCCACTAGCTTTTCGGTTTCGGCCTTTATGGCTTCAACGGGCGCCATCACTTCGTCATAATTCCCTGTCAGTGTCATATCGGCATATGCCGCTTCCACCGCAGCTTTGAGGTCGTTGATTTTTTCTGTGATTTCCGCGCCTGTGAAATCATCCTTCACATCAGGTGCGACTTCGGTTATGGTTACGCGTGCTTCTGCAAGTGCTGTTTCAAGGGCGCTTATTTCTGTCATTGCTTTCCCATAGGCTGTAACCCCGTTTATAAGGGTTACGGTGGACGTTTCCTTGCCCGGCATCGGTTCTATAACCAATGCGTTGTCGGTCGAGAATGTGGCGCTGTGGAGTTTGATTTCTGCTGATTCTGCCTTGAAGTCGACAGGGGCTGTGACATTGAATGTGATTACCGTCCCGTCATTGTCGAAAATAACAGGCAGTGTGTTCATGGCCGTGGCGGTGAAGCACACTTCGTTACCTGTGGGAATCACCATGAGGGTCATCTGTTCGTTGCAACGTTCAGATTTGATAACCTCGTCGGAAGCGGTGAATCCTTCAGGCAGCGTTACGCTGAACTGGAAGCCACGGACATCGAAGTTATTGTTTATTGCTACTGCCACCGAAGTTGTGCCGCCGGGGTTGACGGTCAGTTCGCTGTCGGGAAGGTAGGCCCATATCTGCGACTGGTGCATGCTCACATCCGTCCCTTCGGCTTCGACATCGAGTTTCACGGCTGTGTCGAATTTGCCCTCGCCGGGTTTGGTAAGTGTGGGATTTGTCAGCTCTATGCGGATGTTTTTATCGGTCAGACGGCCTTCCCTGACCTTCACATAGAGGTTTACAACGGCTCCTTCCGAACCTGATATGGGTTTCATGTTGCCTGAAATCACCATTACGCGGCCGTTTTGGAAACTTAGCGAGTGCCCGGGGGTGAGACGTTCGGCAGCCTTTTCGGGATTTTTTGAAAATTCAAGTTCCGGGGGAAGCACCACGTCGAACTGGAATGCCTGTGCCGCTGCATCCTCGAGGTCGAGGAGTACGGGAACCGTCACCTCGTCGTAGGAGTCGATGGCGAACGTATCGATATGGAATTTGTTTTGGGCAGAGATGCCTAATGAGGTGCAGACAAGTGCAGCCAGCATCATCAACCTCGCAACAAATGTTTGTTTGGTATGATTCATTGTTGTTTGAATAATCTTAGTTATTTCTTTGGAAAACTGGTTTTAAAATTCTTTCCTTAGGATTCCAGGCATTTTCCCGGAATCCTAAGGAGTGAATTTCACATAGTATTCATCATTTACGTATTTCCTTGGTTACTGTACCATCAGACTTACGGATGATGTTTACACCACGTTGCAGGCGGTTGAGGGTCTGGCCTGCGGCGTTGTAGATTGTTTCCTTGACTTCGCGCAGGTTTTCGCGGATGGAGTCAATCATAGATGTGCCGTTACCGCCTGTTCCCAGGAGTTTGTAGGTGCGTGCGGCCTTGGTGGCGAAGATTGCGTCTTCCACCGTGAGGTTGCCTTCACCTTCAACTTCTACATATACCACGGCCCCGTTCGAACCTTCGATTTCGGCATTCTCCATCGAGGCCAGGATTACACGTGTCGTCCCGTTGTTATCGAACGTGTGAAGCTCATGGCTGATGGCGCGTTCGCCTATGGTAATGTTCCTGATTGAAGAACCGGCGGGGAGTGTTAGGTCGAACTGGCCGGCCGCGAAGTCGTTGTTGTTTAACATCGTGACTGCGTAACGGCTTACACCGCCCTCTTCGCTTAAGAGTTCTGCGAAAATCGAACCGCCTCCGTTTGCTGTTGAACGACCCATTGCGAAACGTACTTCCGAAGGTTTGTAACCCATGGCGATATTTACCACGGCTGTTACGTCGCCGATATTCAGGGCTTCGTTACCATCGATGTCGGCTGCGGTGGCCTTACGTTCCGATGCTGTGAAGAGTTCGTCAAACGATGCCTGTGTACCTACCCAGTTGAGAACCGATTGTGCGTCGGCAACGGTTACCTCGTTATCCTCGTCAACGTCACCGGCAAGGAAGGTGCTTTCACTGATGGTGTCAAGCAGCGCCTTGGCTTCGTTGATGATGTTGTCGGACTCTTCGATGAAACCGTCGAGTGTCTCAACTGTCTTTTCGATAGCATCATTGTTGTACGATTCTGCGATAGTGTTCGCACGTTCCTCAAGTTCGGCGTGTTTGTTATGTATTTCGTCGAGCTTGCTCGGAATAATGCGTTTGTCGGCAGGCAGGTCGGCCAATGCTTCGGGAATAGCATTCAGGCTGGTTATTACATCACGATTATATTTGTCGCGGAAATAACTGTCGGTTACAGACAGGGTGCTGTTTTCAAGCCAGTCAGGTATGGTTGAATCGGGAAGCAGTGTCGATTCGGCTGTTAGTGAATGTTTTTCCTTAGCCTCGTCGATAGCAGCTTTTGCACGTGCAACTGTTTCATCGATATATTCCAAAGACGACTCGTATTGTGCGGTGTAACCGAACCTGTCGAGGCGGTCCTTGAAAGCGTTGATTGCAGCGATTAGTTCATCATATTCTTTGATGAGTTCATCGTAGCGGGCATTGCTGGTGGCAATCTTTTCGGCTTCGGCTTTTGCAGCTTGGTCGGCAGCGGCGATTTCGGCCTGGAGCGCATCAACCTCACCGGCGATTCCGTTGAGCTGACGGGTGAGGTTATCCTGCTGGCTGAGAACACTGTTACCTTCCTGCCACTGGGCTTTCAGGTTTTCAACTTTCGTTGTAAGGTTGTCGTAGCTTCCGGCATATTTGTCCTGTACTGATTCCTCACATTCGCCGAGGAATGTCTTACCGGCTTCGATTTTGTTGATTACTTCCGCTGCGAGTTCGTCGAGGGCGGCACGTGCTGCATCGATGGCGGCTTTGTCGAGTTCGGCTTCGAGGGCATCGAGCTGGCTTTCGATTTCACCGGCACGTGCCTTGAATTCCTTGTTGCCGAGCTGTGCAAGCGCTTCTATAGCCTCGTTATCCCCTTCGGCTGCTTTGCCGTTGATAAGCGCCATGATGTCGTGAATCTCGTTGTCGATAGCTACCAGACGGTCGGCATCAATACCCGATTCGGGGTTGACTTTGGCATTGTTGTAGGCAACTTTTACACGCGACAGCTGTGTGTTGATAGCCTCGGTTTCGGCATTGCGTGCCGAGATGTAGGCATTGTCGATGCTTGTCTGTGCAAGTGTCTTGAGGTTCCCGATATAGGCGGAATTATCAGCAAGGGTGTTTTTAAGTTCTTCGACTTTGGCCTTGAAGGTGGCAACGGCTTCGGAAGCGTTGTTGACTGCGGGGCTGTAATTTCCGGCAAATCCGTCCACATATGCGCGTAATTCCTCAAGCTGTTTGTCGAAATCGGCTGCATCATTGATGTAACCTTCGTAAAGGTTCTTGTTGGTCACATCGTTGTCGTGTGTCTGTTTTGCAGCGGCTACGGCAGCCTCGGCATCGGCCAGGAGTTTGTCAAGCTCTGTGGTGTAGCCCGACAGGCTGTTGACAAGCTCGCTTTCGGCAAGTGCGTCGTTGTTCAGTGTCTCGGCGCCTGTTGTGGCATCGGAGATTGCGGTTTCCGCAGCTTCCTTTGTTTCGGCTGTTGCGAATTCATAGCCTGCCAGTTCTTTCTTGAGCTGTGCGATTTTTTCGGTAGCGCCTTTATAATTGGCGTTCCATTGGATTATTGCCGCATTCTGGAGGTTGATCTGGCCGAGGGCGCTATCGAGCATGGTGGCGATAGCATCCATATCGATACCGATATTCTTGGCATCGGCTTTCAACTTGGCTGCGTCGTTAAACGATGCCTTGGCAAGCCCTGTGCCTGTCATAACTGCGGTTTCGTCGGTGATTCCGGCAGCATTCATTTTGGCGTCGGCATCCTGGATCGCGGTTTCGGTTCTGCCTGAAAGGGTTGCGTAATAGTCTTCGGCCACTGCGTCGACATCGGCTTTCAGCTTTTCAGCCTTGCTCTTCATTTCGGCGATGTAGTTGTTGGCTGTCTGGCGGAATGCGGCGAGTTCGGCATTATCGTCGGCAATGGGGGCGAACTTGCTTTCCTGGGTTTCGTCGGTGGGACGGGTGATTGTGGCTGTGAACCATGCTTCTACCTCTGTCTTGAGGTCGCGGATCTGCTTCGAGTAGTCGAATAGGCCCTCGTTGGTGGTCAGGACGGGTTGCACGGCAGCCTTGTAACCGGGGTTTTTGAGGCCGTTGTAGTTGTCGAATGCCTTTACTGAAGATGTGTATGTGTTTTCAAGTACTTCGTAGAGTGCATCCCAGAGTTCTGCCTTGACCTCCTTGTTATGTGCAACTACATTGTCGCCGTATTTGGTTTCGAAGTCGGCCACTGTCTGTGCGGCTGTCTTCGCCAATTCGTCGAACAATTCGGTGAAGTTGCCTTCGGCAGCCTGCCCCTTCCCGTAGGCTGTCGCGGCTTCGGCATTGAGGTTATCGATGCTGCGGAGGATTTCACGGAGGGTTTCCACCGTGTCGGCTTTGTCGCCTACGAAGTCATGGCCTTCGTGGTCCACACCGTTGTCGATGTATCCTTCAACCGATGCGATAAGGTCGTTGATGGTGGCACGTGTGCTTTCTCCGGCCTTGATTGCTGCCTGGAGTGCCTCGTGGTTGGCGCGTATGGCTGCGGGCATATCGTTTGCTGCCTTGATGAGGCTGTCGAGCTGTGCCTGGAACACTTCGTGGTTCTTCTTATCCTTCTGGTCGGCATTGGCTTCGCACATGCTGAAGTCCTCTTCATGAGCTTTGTCGATAGCGGCCACGAGTTTGTCATATTCTCCCTGTAGCTTGGCGATTTCGTCGTCATAATGCTTGGTGGCTGGTGCTACGGAGATATCGGCGTTGGCAGCTTTGGCTTTGTCGAGTGCGGCGGTGAATGAGTTGTCGCCGGTCAGCCCGGTCAAATCGGTGTAGGCTTTGTGGTTGGCCTTCAGGGCATCGACAGTTGCCTGCAGCTTGTCCATAGCCTCCATGGCTTTTTTGATATCGGAGGTGCAGGTTGCAGCGGTCTTGTCGTCATTGACATTCCCTGCCTCGGTGGCAAGGGTGGTCATTGTGGCATCTATCTCGGTGAACACAACTGTATCCTTGCCGGGATATTCGCCGTCGGCCTGTGCTTTCTTTACACCTTCAAGTTTCTTTTCGGCTACAGCGAAGTTGCCGGTTGCGACACTGTTGCAGTAGGCTGCGATTGTTGCGGCACATTGTGCGGCATAGTCATATGTAAGGTCGAGTGCTATGAACAGGTTATAGCATTCCTCGGGAGTGGTGTCGGTGGCTCGCGCTGCGGCATAATCGGTTGTGAATTTGTCGTAGGCGGCTTTAAGGGTCTTGTACGGGTCGGCGGCGATGAATTTTTCCCATGTGTTGGGATTGCCTTCGAGGCGTTCGAGCTTGTCCTTATATGCGTTTACCTTGTCGATTTCAGCTTTGAAGGCTTTGTCGAAATCACCTACCTTTTCAACAATGTCGGTCAGTTTGGCCGCGCTCTCTTTCAGAAGGTCGATGGCTGCCTGTATGTCGGTAGTGTCGATAACGGGGGTGTCGCCGGGTTTGGCCTCGTCGAGCTTGCCCTGGAGGGTTGCGATACCATCGTTGATTGCATCTATGTTCTGTTTGAATTTGCCTTTTACGAATTCGTTTTCGGGTATGGCTTCGTCCAGGTTCTTTTTAAGCTGGTCGATGCTTGCCTGTGCGGCGATAATCGGGGTGCAGTCGTCGATATATTGCTTCAGATCTTCGATAGCGGCCTTGATGTCGGCATCGGCTTTGGCATATGTTTCGTCGGTGAGGTCGGTTGCCTTGTAATGGTTGTCGATATCCTGACGCATTGCCGAGATTGCATCGGTAACGGCTTTCACCTTGCCGTCGTATTCAGCCTTGAATGAAGCGGGGACATTGACCCCGTCGATGGTTTCGTTAAGGGAGGTGTTGAGTGCTGCAACGGCTTCCAAAGCGGTGTTGTAGATGTCGTTGAGGGCGTCGGCAAACGCGTTTGCATCGTCAACCACGTTCTGTAGGCCGGTCAGGGCGTCGGCAACTGCTGCCTTTGCTGCATCGAGTTTGCCTGCGGCACCTTCGATTTCAGTCCCGATACCGGCTTTGTCCTTGGCTTCGGCCACGATGTCCGACAGTTGGTTCTTCCATTCGGTTTTCTTGTCGGCGAACACATCGGTATCCTTCAGCTCCCCGGTGATATTGTCGATTGCTTCCACAGCTTCGGCATGTTTGCCGGTAAGGTTGAGGATTTCGGCAGTATAAGCCTTGTAAGCCACATCGTCGGCCTTGTCATTGGCGATGGCTTCTGCAAGTTTGCCTGCATTTTCTGTAAGCTGTGCGAGAGTGTCGGCACATGCTTTCGAGGGATCGCCGTCCTTTGTCGGGTCAAGCAGTGTGGTGGAGCCTTCGAGGGCCTTCACCGAAGCTTCAAGCGCCTTGGTGTCGATGCTGAGTTGTGTCAGAGTGGCGTTGTTGCGGAAAGCAAGGTCGCTTTCTGCAACGTTTTCAAGCGATGCCGTGATTTCGCCTATAAGTTTGTTGAGTTCGGCGATACCGTCGTTAAAGCCTTTGATAGTGGCTTCGTTGGCAACCTTTATGTCGTAAGCCTCGTTTTCAGGGGCTACTTTTTCGTTAAATGCCTTTACCTGTTCGGCATATGCGGCTATTTCTTTGGCAATCTTGTTGCCGGTGTAAGTGTCGTTGTCGGAATCGAAACCGTTTTCCTCATATATTTTTACCGACCCCTCACCTATTGCCTCGATGGCTGCGGCGATATCGGCAGCCTCCTTTAAGAGTGCTGCACGTTCTTCGGTCAGCTTCGTTGCCGGGTCGCGGAGTTCGGCAACGGCATCTACTTTGCCAAGTTGGGTGTTGAGGGCCTGTTTTGCGGCTTCAAAGTCAAAAACCAGTTCAAGTGTTTGGATACCGAATGAGAAAGCCTGTGAATTGTCGGCTGCAACCACAGTGATTACTGCGTCGCCTTTTGCGTCGAGGGTGAAACGGCCGTCGGTGATTGCTTTGCCGTTTACACTTACAGCGGCATTGACGGTGCCTGCAAGGGTGACGAGTTTGTAGTTGCCTTTTGGCAGTGCTTTCACCGTATTCGTGATTGTGCCGCCGAGAGGCGCTGAAATCAAGTCGCCGTCGATGGTCATATCACCACCGGTGACACCTGAAAAACTCCAGCTGTCAGCTGCGGGAACATCAAGATTGATTGCCTCCATGACCTGTGCTACGGCCGGAGTAACCATCAGAAGGGGTAGAACGTACTTCTTTTGCATGATATATGATAAAATTGATTAGAATTAGGCAGACCTAATCCGTGCTGCGGCATAGCTATGCCTATCATATACCTGCCTTAATGTGCTTATTTATAAAACTCTAGTTAAAGATAATGTTTATGGCGCAGCTCGTAAAGGTGAATTAAGGCAAGCTGATAGTTGCACAAAATTAAACAAAACTTCACAAATTACCCCCCAATGGTTAAATATAGTTAAATGATATTTAACATCGTCAACTTTAACGTTTTATGCAAAATTTTCTTTAATAAACCTACCCCTGAAAGTTTTTTGTTTGACTTTCAGGGGTAGGTTTATTTGTACAGGGAAGTCAGGGAAACTTCACTCCATGATTCATTCGAATATCCTTAGTTACCAATGACCGATATTTATTTAAGTAAGTCATGAAAATTATTACGCATAA
>OFGJ01001326.1_pt1 | contig 12602 bp, 6 predicted proteins | sample 1521731 | NCBI WGS metagenome assembly OFGJ01 (sample SAMEA3504126, study PRJEB24116) | mouse gut metagenome | biome: mouse gut; feature: mouse-associated habitat; material: faeces | place: Denmark | collected 2011 | reverse complement strand
GGCTTGACCTGCTGAAACTGAGCAAAGCCATCGTTGTGTGCGGCAGCCGGATCAGCAGCGGGATGCGGGGCGAGATCAGACTGGCAGGGGAACTCAATATCCCTGCCTATGCCCTGATTGAAGGTGCGGGCGGTGCGGCAATGGTGAGAATAACGCAGGAGGAGAGGACAGATGAGGTGCAGGTTTGTAAGAGAAATATATCATAATAAAGACAACGGGTTCTGCATCTTCGTGTACCATACAGAGGATACGGACGTGCCGGAAGCGGCAAAAGACACCCGTTATAAAGGAAAAGGCGCCCGGTTCACGGCAACGGGCAACGGCCTGCCGGATACGGAGGCAACGGAAGCGGAGCTTACAGGAAACTGGGTAAAGAACAAGTATGGACTGCAGTTACAGGTCGAGAGTTATGAGGAAATCTTACCCCAGACAAAGGAAGGGATCAGGGGCTACCTGTCCTCCGGCATGATAAAGGGTATCGGACCGAAGATGGCGGAGCTGATCGTGGAGAAGTTCGGTACAAGAACCTTTGATGTGCTGGACAATTATCCGGACAGCCTGCTGGAGATCAAGGGCATTACCCGTAAAAAGCTGGACGGCATCCTCTTATCCTATCAGGGCAGCCATGCCATGCGCGACCTTGCTGCTTACCTTACGCCTTTTAAGGTGACGCCCAAAAAGATACAGAAAATCTATGAGGAATTTGGAAATGCGGCGCTGGATACCGTAAAGAACCAGCCCTTTGCGCTCTGTAAGATCAGCGGTTTCGGTTTTCTGACCGTGGATGAGATTGCAAAAGCCAATAAGGGAAAGCCTGACGATCCCCTGCGGATCGAGGGCTGTATCTGGTACTGCATGGAACAGGATATGCAGGAAGGGCATCTGTACCAGGACAAGCAGCAGTTCCAGAGAAAAGTGTATGAACAACTGAATAAAGGCTACCAGGGGGAGGCCGTCACGGAGATGGCAGTCTACAAGGTACTCTACCAGCTGGTAAAGGATAAGCGTATGTATTATGAAAGCGGCGCTCTGTATTCCGCGAATATGTACGGCTATGAGTGCGGTGCGGCAAAAAAGCTGGTATCCCTGCTTACGGCTAAGCAGGAGGAACAGGATATTACCTTCCTTCTGGCGGAGGCACAGAAAGAACTTGGCATCAGCCTTTCCCCGAAACAGGAGGAGGGCGTCAGGAAGGCGTTCCGCCATCCGGTCAGCATTATTACCGGAGGACCCGGAACAGGAAAGACCACGGTACAGAAGGTGTTGCTCTATGTCCATGAGAAACTGGGCGGCGGCAGCGTGCTGCTGACAGCGCCCACGGGCAGGGCAAGCCGCAGGATGGCGGAGAGCACGGGATGGCAGGACGCCATGACGATGCACAGCGCGCTTGGGCTTACCAGTGACGAGGACAGTGAAGAATTGGAGGAAATGTTGGAGGCAGACTTCATCATAGCGGACGAGTTTACCATGTCCGATATGAGGCTGTCATACATCTTTTTTGCCCATATCCGGGCGGGGAGCCGTCTGGTGCTAGTGGGGGATGTGGACCAGCTTCCCAGTGTGGGACCCGGCAGTGTATTCCGCGAACTGGTGCAGTGCGGCGTGATCCCGGTCACGGTGCTTGACACGATCTTCCGTCAGGCGGAAGGGAGCCGTATCATTGCCAACGCAAAGCGGATGCAGGAAAATGACGCGGCGCTGGATTACGGTGCAGGCTTTTCCTTTATCCCTGCGGGGAGCGCGGCAGAGGCTGCGGAGAAAGTGCAGGAGCTGTACCGTGCCAGCGTGGATGCGTTTGGCATGGACAAGGTGCAGGTGCTGACGCCCTACCGCAAGACCGGGGAAGCCAGTGTAAATGCGCTGAATGAAAGGTTATGGGAGATGGTGAACCCGAAGGAGGAGGGAAAGCCGGAGATTTATTCCGGGAAACGCACCTTCCGTCTGGGAGACCGGATCATCCATAACAAAAACAAGAACCAGATCAGCAATGGTGACATCGGATACATCAGGGATATTTATATGGATGAAGATGGAACGGAGGTTGCGGAGCTGGAATTTTCGGAAGGACGTTTCGTGAAATACGGGAGTGAGGAACTGGATATGGTGGAACACGCATATGCAACGACCGTCCACAAAAGCCAGGGAAGCGAATACCCGATGGTGATCCTGCCGTGGCTGCCCATGTTTTACAAAATGCTGCGGCGCAATATCTTCTACACCGCCATAACGAGGGCAGGCGTACAGGTCGCCATCATCGGCAGTAAAAGGGCTGTCTGCACCGCCATCCACAATACGGAGTGTGACCGGCGCAGTACCCGCCTTGGGGAGCGCGTCATCAGGGAATACAGCCAGGTGCTGGAGGAAAAGGGAAAGCAGCCTGAAAATGACGACTACCGGCAGGAAGTAATTAACTTATAGGCGACAGGTTTGGAAGGAGCAGTGAGAAATGGAAAATAAAGTAGAAAAATCAGGAGAAACGAGAGCAGATGAAGTGGAAATGAACCAGAAGATGACAGAAAGGGCAGACTGGATCGATACGCAGACCTATTGGTATCTGATGCAGCTTCTGGAAATAAGTACGGCTGAGGCGGAAGAAAAATTCCCATGGAATATTGAAATTCTCAGGAACGTATTTGACAGCACCGTATCCATCTTAGAGGAATACGGGCACGCTGTATGCAATCCGTATGTTGCCACATCGGACACCGGCAGGCAGTACCGCTGCACGCTTTCCGAGTGCGGCTGTGGGAACTGTAACTGTCAGGATGAGTTTATGGAAAAGGAAAGGCTCATTTCCAATATCGAGGATGCCGTTGTGCTTACCGGGCTGAAGATCATAAGCGGCGGAAAAGACAGCATTTGTCTGCTTGCGATTTTAAATGCGTACAAAAAATTTGCTCCCTATAAATTTGATATTATAGCTATAAACATTAATCTTGGGTTTGAGCAAACCAAAGCGGAAGAAGTTCAGGCATTAAAAGACTTTTGTAAACAGCAAGATATCCCTTTGATAATACACGATACGGATATTGCAAAAATAATTTTTGAAGACAGAAAGGAAAAATCGCCTTGTTCGCTTTGCTCAAAAATGCGAAGAGGTGCGCTTAATACAGTTGCAATTCAACATGGTTGTAATAAAATCGCTTTGGGACATAATGCCGACGACATATTGGAAACAATGCTTATGTGCCTTATGAACGAAGGAAGATTTAGTACTTTTTCCCCTGTCAGTTTTATGGATAGAACAAATATGACATTGATAAGACCTTTTATTTACATAGAGGAAAAATATTTGGCTGCCTTATGCAAAAAATACAACTTCCCTATCGTACACAATCCTTGTCCTAAGGATAAAAACTCTAACCGAAGCGAAACAAAGCAATTAATAGAGCAATTTAATAACAAAACACTAGGTACAAAACAAATAATGCTTGGGGCAATTTATAACCCATCCCGCAATAACCTTTGGGATACTTCAGTACCTAAAGATTATCAAAGGGAAAATGACGAAAACAGGAAAATTTGACTATTTAATACCGATTTTTTAATGTTTTTTACAAAATCAATAACAAAAAGACAAAAAAATACGCAACAAAATTTTGCGTATTTTTTTACATTTTCTATACTTATTTAAGCAATTTGATTTTACCTATCAAAGGCAACTCTTGGTCTTTATCGGTTACTATATATACAATACCGATTATACCAAGAACTAAGATAGCTAAAGAATAAACAGCTGCAATTATACTAAATATCCAAGTTACTCTTGTCAATATGCCAAAAACAATATTGCCTACTACCGAAAACAAAAGTAATAACAATCCTTCATTGGCATGCCTTGTTGCTTTTGCATCGCCTTTATACATTAAAAGCGGAATAAAAAACAATATACCCCACAAATAACAAAGTGAAAAAATAACTTTTCTGGTCATTTCACTATCTGCTTCCACACCATTATTCTTACTTTCGGAATCAACTTGTTCCGCTTGTACTTCCGGTGCGACATTTTCCTGAGACTTTTCCTTTTCGTCCATAATACACCTCGCAAAATTTGCAAATAAAATTTACTAATAAATATTATACGCTCATTGAATAAAATTTGTCAATAAAATAATATAATTTAGTACCTTAAATATTCTTATCACTAAAATTGTAAATCATACATAAATTAATATAGCAAAAATTACCTAAGCTTTACCAAAATTTTTGCAAAACAATGTAAACAAACTTGACTTTTACGGCTGTTTGAGCTATATTGTTTATATATACACATATATTATAAAATATTTAGTATAAAAATTTTTATGGAGAATAACTATGGCAGAAAAAAATTCTAAATCCAAAAATGTAGAAAATACAAAATCTACCCTAGCCACAACTCAAGAAAAAACAACAAAATCTACCCTAGCCACAACTCAAGAAAAAACAACAAAATCTACTGCAAGTAAAACTGCAAAAGCGGACGGAACAGCAAAAGCTACGCCGTCTAAGGCTACTGCGACTACAACTGCTGAAAGCAAAAAAACAAGTAGTAAAACAGCCGACAGCAAAGCAACCAAAACAACTACTGCAAAAGCGGATACTACAAAATCAGTCGAGCCTAAAGCAACGAAAACTACTAAGGCGGCAGACACCAAACCAACCGCTGCTAAAGCTGCCGAGCCAAAAAAGGCAGCACCAAAAGCAACTGCGGATAGTACTAAAAAAACTGCACAAAGCGAAAGTGCAAAATCAGTAAAAACGGACGGTACAAAAGCTTCACCTGCCAAAAAGGTCGATAACAAAAAAGAAATTGCTGCGACAAAAGATACTACTGCTACCGCAAAAGCAGTAAAATCTACTGCTGCCCCAAAACAAGAGGCAAGCACTAAAGTAACAAAAACAACGTCTGCAAAAACGGATACTACAAAATCAGCAGAGTCAAAAACGGCTAAAGTTACTAAAGTTGCTGATGCAAAAACAGTAACTGAAAAAGCACCTGTAGCCGAAAAAGCTACTGCAAAATCAAAAGTTACAAAAACTTCTGACACAGCTACAAAATCCGAAAAAGCCAACGAGAGCAAAAAAGTAAATGTAGCAGACTTGAACAATGTTACTGCTTACGACAAAGTGAACTCTAAGCAATCTAAAAAGACCGAAACTTCTGCTAATAACGAAGTTTTGGCTACCAAGAAAGCCAAAACAAACAAGCAAACAACTAGCACTGCTAAAAATACCGACAAAAAAGTAGGAGATAAAAAATTATCTTTGAAAGAGCGTTTAGCCGCTATAGTTGCAAATGGTAGCAATACTAATTCGAATGGCAAAACAGAATCACATACTTTGACTTTTAAAGATTTTATCACTAACAAAAAGTTGCGACTTTTTGCTATTTCCGCAATTATTTTGTTGTTTGTGTTTATATTGATTTTATCCGTTTCTATAGGTGCTGTAGCAGCAAATAAAGATAGATTACCGGGTGGTAGCGCTTATAGTGTTATGGACAATGCCTTGACAAAAGGTGCTTCGTACGATTACGAATACAGGACAACTGCTGTTGCAGGTTATACCGAGGAATTTTTGGGTTATGTTGACAGAAAAATTCCTAAAGACTCCGAAATTACCAACCAAGGCATGGTAACAAACCCTAATATGTACCCTACTTACGGTTACACTCCTAGAGGAATTACCGAAAATGACAGAAGACAACTTATTAGCGAAGCATGGAAATTATGTTCTATTAATACGAGAATAGGTAGTGATGGTTCTCCAACAAACACCTACAATAAAATGGATAAAGACGGGAACCTTTTTTTGACTAACGGTAAAACACCAGACGAAAACGCACCTACAAAATTATATAAACATACATCTGCTGTTGGTATGTATTACGGAGATGTTTCAAACGACGAAAAAGCCATTATCAAAAAAATGACTTTCAATCCACGTTCATACTCTAACCACGAAATGTATAATGTTACAGGTATTTATGCCCCTGCGGGAGAAGTTATCAAAATAGAAATTAGCGAAGAAGATATGAATAAGACAAATGGTATAATGATTCATATCGGTCAAGCACTTTATAACAGAAAAGCAAACAATATTTGGCTAGGAAAAGGTCAAATGCAACGTTTCCCTGTTATCCTTAATACAATGGTAATTGATAAAACCACTGCTGAATATGACGAAAAAACACATACTTATACAGGTTATGTAGGCTCGTTCTTGGGTGGACCGCTTTATATTTGTACGGAATCGAAAACCTTTACTGTTACCGTTTCAGGCGGTGTTCGTTACTCACATTTTATTTTAGGACATACTACTCCTGAAGACTTTGAAGCTAATAAAGATTCATCTGCTCCTTATTTTGACTTGGAAGTATGGGATAATGGTGTACTACACTCAGGGCCAAAACTTCGTGCGCAAAACTTCTCTTACGATGACTTATTTAAAGTTGCTGAGCTTTGGGATAAAGTTACTGCCGTTACAACGACAGGTAATAATCAAAATATCGTATTCTTATATGACCCGTTTGTTGCGGCAGGAGCTGCGGTTGCATTCCCGGGACAGCACGCTGTTAACTGTCCTGACAGTTGGATGTCAAATTCACTAAATTATGAAACAATAATTAAAAGCGGCGGTTGGGGTAATTTCCACGAATACCATCACAATTTCCAAGGATATGGTGTAGGCAACGGAGGAGAAGTTACTAACAATGGACTAACTTTGGTATCTTATGCACTATTTACAAAAATATCGGCAAATCGCGGAATCAACAGTTACGGCTCGGCCGGTTTAGGTGGTTGGAATAGTTATACAAGTGCAACTTGGGCATTAAATGATATATTAAAACTTTCTGACGATAATCCTAATACAAATCCTTCAAACGGAGCACAAGGTTTGGCATTATATGCTACCCTACTTCATAATTTCGGAGCCGACGCATTTATTCAAGTACGTAAATTGGGCGGTGGTCAAAGCTATAAAAACTACTTTAAAAAATGGGAACAGTATACTCACAATAATATGACTTATTACTTTAAGGATATATTAAAAGGAGATGCTTACGGTAATTTGACGGACGAATGGTTAAAAGAAAACTCAAATCCGGATTACCCAATGTTCGTACCCGTATCAAGCGTATATCAAACAGGCAGAAGCTACATTTATGATGACGAATATAAATATTTCCAAACAATGCAACCTTATGTAATACCTTATGGAGAAAAATTTGTAATCGATTTAAGTAAATATGTGGCTGAAGCTGATGGTACGTATAAGTCAGGAAGTATAGTTATTCCAAATGGTTTCACTTACAAAATTAAAAGTATAAGCCAACCTGAAAACGGAAGTATTACTAAAGAAGGCGACTATTTATACACTTATACTCCAAGCAGTGCTACTCATTCGGGCGAGATTATTGTGACACTTCAAATTACAAAAGACGATAATGCATTTAAAGTTGAAGATATCGACTTGGTTTTAGGGTTTGAACAATCACATGAGCTTACGGGCAGAATGCTTCAAAGAACTACTTACGAGTTTGATAGCGATACAGCTAACCTAACTGCTGCAGAGGCTTTTGAAACTAATTATCAAGGCAGCACAAAAACAACTTTAAGCGATAACAAAAACGCAGTTCAAAACTCTAATACTGATATATGGTTAACTGCTGATAATAGAGCGGAATTGGTAAGCAAAAATGCTATACTCGAAGTAAAAGGTAAATTTTATGTAGATGAAACAACCAAATACAGATTTATGCTGCGAGGCAGAGGCGATATAGCATTGTATATATCCTTAGACAACGGCAAAAGCTATGAAAAGGCTGTACATTATAAAAATACAACTAACAGTCCTAACTTCCCTATTTCAAATAGATGGCCGTCGCGAGAGGATTGTTACAAGGACTATGACTTACAACTGAATACTTGGGTGTACTTTAAAATGGTGTTGGTTGTTAATTCGCATAATAATAGCTTTATTGGATTAGGAACAGGTAAAGTACCATTACGAATGCCACTTGTTGATGAGTACGGCGACCCTGTTTTAGATAATGACGGCAACTATATTCTTGCGGAACAAGAGCCGACAACAATTAGTTACGCAAGCACTTACAGAGAAACCTATCAATTCCCTGAAAACAAGTTTAATCCAACATATTTTTATAACAAACAATATAGTTGGTCTTATAGAAGTGCTGAAGACGTTATGGATGTAAATCCAACTGTAATATCTTCAAAATATAAACCTTGGGATACTTCAGACACTTATAAGATTGGTAATTTATTTGATAATGATAACACAACATATATACACACCAACAAAGAAAACATCTCGGAAGCAAATCCATTTGAATTGGTTGTTCAACTTGATAAGGAAGTTACTGCAAATAGATTAGTATTCTATGGCACTACGGAAAATAGTAATAGATACTCAAGATACTTGCCACGAAACGTAAAAGTATGGGTAAGTAATGACGGAGAAAATTGGACATTGGTAGCAGATGTTGTAAGTGCTAGTGTAAGCGGTGTAACAGTACCTATTCAATTTAATAAGACGATGACATTCAGTTATTACAAAACGCAAATTACCGATACCCACGCACCTACTATCAAATATTTGGCTTTGGATAAAATAGAAATCACAAATATCCTACAAATAAGCGGCGGTACAAGAACAGGTTTAGGTGATAAAAATGTTAAATTGTACGGAACTTGGAATATAGAATCCACAGAGTCAAAATTCGGTCGTGTATATATCGGCAAACAAAATTCTTCAATGGAATTTGAGTTCACAGGAATAAGATTAATACTTTTCTCCTCTATCAAATTCGATAAGAATTACGAAGTTTACATTGACGGTAAAAAAGTAGAGTCAATCAACATTTCTCCTAGTACAGAGGTATGTCAAGAAAGCTTTATATCTTCGGAAATGAAGTACAAAAAACATACAGTTACAATCAAATGCTTGGGCGAGGCAAACTTTGAATCTATAGTAGTTGTAAAGCCTAATTAAACCAAAAATACTCTTACATCTTTGTAAGAGTATTTTTTATTGCATTTTTTATAACTTGCTATATTTATGCCAAAATTAATAAACGTTAACAATTAAGCTAGATGTATTTTGTATGTTTATACAATAAATTTAAATTTTTAAAAATAATAGCGGATAGAATAACTTCTACCCGCCATTAACATCCTAATACTTATTAATTTGATAATAAGCTATTATTCTTCAGTTTTTTCCGCCTCTGTTTTTACTTCGGCATTGTCTTCAGTTTTCTCCGCCTCTGTTTTTACTTCGGCATTGTCTTCTGTTGTTTCTTTAATCTCATCCTCATTTGTTTGGATAGTTTCAACTTGTTCGGTTTGCTCTACTTCCGCATCGATGATTATTTCTTCCTCAGTCTCGCCGGATAAAGCTTTAATTTGTCTTGTAAGTTCTTTATTTTGTTTTTTAATTTTAAACAACGCCATTAAAGCCACAAGCAATGCAATTAACGCTACAACAGCAGCTGCCAAAGGAATCATACTAGACAAATCTTTCTTAGTCTTTACAATATTCTTAGTTTGAACTAGATAATGTCTGGTTTTAACAGGGATATTTTCACTTCCGCTATACTCTATTTCCTTACCGTCTTTATCAATATAAACTAACTTGATAATAATTTCGGTATATTCGTAATCCCAATTTACTGCGGATTCCACAGTAGTTACTTTGTACGAATAAGTTACTTTATTCTCTCCCTCGCCCTCTTCGATTGTAAATTCAGCCAAATCAAGTGGATTGATAGTAGCAACAGAAAGAATACTGCCATTTTCCTTATATTTCTCATAGTCATACAAAGCTACCAAACCATCACTTCTATCACTTGTCAAAGTAATTTGATTATCACTTTCTTTAAAGTTATCATAGTTAGGAATATCAATCTTCGGACCTTGATACATTACATCCAATGTATACTCCTCGTTGGTAGAAGAAACCGACATAACCCTTGTCTCTTTCTTATCGGTGTAAAGCAATACTTTAAGTTCGCCCCATTTGCTATACTCATGATTTTTGTTAGTAACTTCAAAAACATAAGTAGTAATTTTACCTTGCTTTACATTGCCTTTTTCTGCAACTTTAATATCATCTTTGGTTAGAGCTTTCAAACGAGCAAGTACATTTGACATTGTGTAATCGCGCATCTTTACATTCTTTCTTCCACCGTTATCGTTGTATGTTGTTCTAAAGTTAAATGTATCCTCAAAAGCTATCTCATTGCAATCTTTTGTAAATACAGGAGCGTTTTTCGAAACCTTGTAGTTTTTAAATTCATACCATTTGTAATCAGTAGGTTGTGCGAATTTAGCTTTTACGTTCTTAGGTAAGGATTGACCGAAAATAAATGTATCTGTACTTTCCGTAATGCCTTTTGTATATTTGATACTAAAGTTTATCTTAGTATTGTTAACACCTTCGATACTTTTATCGTCAGCTTGAACATTAAGCATATACTCTGTTCTTTCATTTGTAGCAATGTTTTTTGGATTGCTATTGATTTTTTCTCTTATGTAATAAGTTGAATAATTTGTTTCGGAATTTTTGATTGCATCTTGCAATACTCCGATTACATCTTCATCCACATTTTCTATTTTTATATTAGAGCAACCTGCTAGCACCATGGATAACAAACAAATTACGGCAATTACTGCTATCAAAATTTTCTTTTTCATTGTTTGCCTCCTTCGTTATCGCTATTTAACTCTTCTTTTATTTCTTCTTTTTCTTCTGCAATTTCGTTTGCAGCAATTAATTCTCCTACAACCAAAGCGGTTTTTTCCAAAACATCTACTGTCGGAACAGCGGTATTTGAAACTTGACTTTCATCTACAGGAACTGTTACCTCTGTCGACTCGACATCTTTATTTTTATGCTTTTTAGCTTTACGTTTCTCCTCTTTAGCTTTATCTTCAGCCTCTTGTTCAGCAAGTTCTTTTACTTTTTCGTCATATTCTTCCTGAGTAATGTCCCCTGCTTCCAAGTCGGCATCCAATGTGCGCTGTTTAAGTTCACGCATCATTACTCTCAATTTTTTCTCGCTCAAGTTATAGAAAATCATTGGTACGCAACAAGCTAAACCTCCTATGAAACTGATAACAGCAAGTATTCTTATCAAGTTACCTCTAAATCCTGCCTCATATAAAACATCATAGTTAGTTAGCAAACCATAAGACTCTGTAACTGCCGGAATTACGAAACCTGTAGCCATACCTACAACCGAAGTAATGATACCTATGTTACAGAAGAAACCATCCATTCTCTTTCCTGTTTTCCATTGATGATAGTCAAGGATATCGGCATTAATTGCAGGACCTGTTATGATTGAGGTTGAATTTGCTGCATTTGCGATATAAATCAAAACAAATGTTACATAGAAACTTCCCGTACTAAAGAAAGTCAAACCGTAAGCAATCGCAAATAAAATGTTTGAACCGATATTCAAATTACGCTTACCTATAAACCTTACTATAATCGGAGCACCAACCATACCTATTAATGATGCAGTACCCATTAAAGTAGTAAGCAATCCCATTATAACTCCGTTTTGTAATTGATAAATAAATACCCAATTCACAATAAGCGAAGATGCGTTTCTTGCAAACAACATCATTTGTTGTATGTTATAAAGCCATAAGTACTTGTTACTGAAAGCACTCTTGATACCTTCCATGAAAGGAATTTTTTCGGTATTTGTTTTCTTTTGTACAACCCTTTCTTTTGTACCGAAATATGCAAAGAAAGTAAGCAAAATACCCAATATACCAAACACAGGGAACAATAAACGGTAAATTTTGATATCAATCATTGTTCCGCCAGCAAGTTCTGCTATAACAGGGAAGAACAAACCTGTCAAAGTAGGAGCCATTGAGTAAATAATAGAACTTACCGAAACAATAGTTGTTCTCTCTTCGCTGTTAGGGCTGATAACTTGTACCAAGTTCATATAAGCAAGATATAATAATTGATTATAGAAAATGTTTACTAAAGTAAAACCTACCATAATCAATGCAAATTTTGTATTGTAATCTGCTGTAAGTGGTATGTACGCCATAGCAATAGCTATAGCTGCTGCCGGTATAGACGACCACAAAATAATTGGTCTATATTTACCTTTTTTACTCTTTGTATTGTCCATCATCATACCTCTAAATGGTACAATCAACAAAGAAATCAAAACACCTACAACCGCAATTATTTGCATGTGTGAAGGAGTTAAACCGTAAACCGAGCCGATTAGCAAACTCCCTGCCGACATTCCAATGTAACCAACTACAGCCGCGATAAACTGAACACCGATACCACCCAGACTGTATGCAGCCATTTCTTTGATAGTCACATAGTTGCCTTTAGCGGGTTTATTCCATTGCGAAGTAACCCACTTAATCTTTCCTTTCAAGTCAAGCTTCATAATTTCCTTCCTTATATTTTATTTAATTAAAATATAATTACATCATTTCCCCCTTCCCCTTCTACCTCCAAACATTTCCATATACCCTTCCTTGTTCTCTTTCAAATCCCTCTTTTTTTTCATTAATCGTTTTTACATACATATATGTATATCCCTAAATACATAA
>OFGJ01001313.1_pt1 | contig 12731 bp, 8 predicted proteins | sample 1521731 | NCBI WGS metagenome assembly OFGJ01 (sample SAMEA3504126, study PRJEB24116) | mouse gut metagenome | biome: mouse gut; feature: mouse-associated habitat; material: faeces | place: Denmark | collected 2011 | reverse complement strand
TCAAGAAATCCCTCCCTGCCAAGAAATGAACGGTAACTTCCATTTTCCCCAATAAAATAAAAATCTGTAAAATTCCAGTTGTCCTTACCATTTCTCAAAAATTCTTTTAATTTTCCTTCTGATTCATCCGCCGTATGTCCAATATGATATTTCCAATCATCCAGCATATTCCAGTTATTGGAAACAAGGGCGGTAAAGGAAGCGTTGATCTGGGTATAAATCTCTTCCAGATGGCTGGAACTTTCCGCAATAATGCTTTTATGAATAAAATCAATGCAGTACTTCCCGGATAGCAGCACCAGCACGGCAATTACCAGGGCGAGCAGCTTTCTTCCTCTTTTCAGCACGATAAGCCTCCTTTCCTTCTGCAGCGCTTTCTCCAAGAAAGCCGGTTCCTCTTCAGGGGAACCGGCCTTAGATTACATATAAACCAGTATTATACTTCCAGATATTTCTGCAAATGCTGTATTAAATTATTTATGTCGATCGGCTTCGCTATATGCGCATTCATACCACATTCCAGACAATGCTGGATATCCTCCGCAAAAGCATCCGCAGTCATAGCCAGAATCGGCAGATTCGCATCCGCACGATCCAAAGCCCGGATCACTTTCGCCGCTCCATAACCATCCAATACAGGCATACGGATATCCATAAGAATTACATCATAAAATCCTATTTCAGACTGTTCAAACTTCTCTATGCATTCCTGGCCGTTTTCCGCCCATTCCACCCGGAAGCCGGCGCTCGATAATATTTCATTGGCGATTTCCCAGTTCAAATCGTTATCTTCCGCTAATAATATCCGCTTTCCGGTGAAATCTATCTGTTTTACTTTCTCATCTTCCGTCTCTTTCTCCTCTTCCACCGCATAGTGCTTCAAGCCCAGATATAAATTGGATTTAAACAAAGGCTTAGCTATGAAGCCATGAGCGCCCGCCGCTCTCGCCTCATTCTCTATATCCGCCCAATCGTAGGCGGATATAATCAGGATAGGCACTTCATCCCCTACCCGCTTTCTGATCTCACGGGTGGTCGTCACTCCGTCCATCTCAGGCATTTTCCAGTCTAACAAAACGATATCATAATCCCTTTGTTCACTATGGCATTTTTCCACCATTTCAATCGCCGTCCGACCGTCCGTCGCCCATTCCGCCTCTACTCCGATCTCCTTCAATACCGAAACTGCACTGCGGCAAAGATCTTCATTATTATCCACTACAAGCATATGCCAAGCCGGCAGACGCATTTCTTCCTCCGGCACCGTTGCTCTTTCCAGATCCAGTACAATATGGAATTCGCTTCCTTTTCCTTTTTCGCTTTTTAATTCTATCGTACCGTTCATCGCGTCTACGATATATTTCGTAATCGCCATTCCCAGTCCGGTACCTTCTGTTTTCTGCACCCTGGTGGAATCTTCCCTGGAAAATGTCTCAAAAATCTTTTTCTGAAACTCAGGCGACATCCCCATTCCGTTATCCTTTACACGGAAATGGCATCTTACATGATTTTCATCCCCGGGTATCTCCTCCTGAGATAAGTATATTTTAATGTTGCCCTCCACAGGCGTAAATTTCATCGCATTGGACAAAAGATTGATCAATATTTGATTCAGCCTTATGCTGTCGCAATATACGTCTTCCACTATGATATTTCGTATAAAAATATCAAAATGCTGGTTTTTTTCTTTGATCTGCGGCCGCACAATATTCACGATGCTCGCCATCGTATCGCGCAGGGATATCTGTTCCATATTAATAGAAAGTTTTCCATTTTCAATTTTTGACATATCAAGAACATCGTTGATTAATCCAAGCAAATGCTTACTGGATAATGTGATTTTTTTCAGGCAATCCTTTACGCGGGCATTATCATCAATATTCGTCAATGCGATCGCAGTCATGCCAACAATTCCATTCATGGGCGTACGGATATCATGGCTCATATTGGACAGGAATTCGCTCTTCGCCTTATTCGCCCGAACGGCTTCCTCTTTGGCCTCATTCAACAGCTTCATCTGCTGCTGGGATGCCCTGTAGTATAGGATAAATATAATCAGTACAAACCCCAGTATAAAACTGCAGCCCATCAGCATCGTACTTACCCGCTCATATCCCAGCTCTTCAATGGCATTATCCAGCATTCCGTAAGGCATGACATTGATCAAATACCACTCGCATCCAGACAACGGGGCGCAGTACAAATTCCTGCTGGTTCCCTCTATTAAAATCAGGGTGGAATAATCCTCTTCCGCCGCCATGGCGTCCTTTAACTCCACGATATGTTTTTCTGCATCTCTCCCATCGTTTTCAAGGATCATTTCCCCCATGCGGGCGAAATAGTTTTCCCTGTATGCATCTCCGTTCCTGATCACATAGCTTCCATCTTTCCGTATGATATGGGAATAGATCAGGGAACTGTTGCCTTCCAGCGCCATCTCTCTGTTCAGAGTCTCCATTTCGATCCCGGCCACCAGGCAAGTGCTTTTTTTCCCGGATTTCATATCATATTCCGCATCCGCCGCAAGTAAAAGCACTTTTTCCTCTTCTTTGTCCAAAGCGCTGGAAATGTGCATCTGTTTATCTGTCAGCACTCTCATAAATTCCGCTTCATCGACGATTGTCACCGGCTCGCCGTAAATCACTTCACCCCCGCCGTTTTCATCATAAAAAGCAAGATATGTAAAATTCCGTACACTCGCGTTTAATGCAAGGTCATCCATAAGTTCTTCGCTATAGCCGTCCTCTCCCTGAGGGGTTCTCTGGACAATACCTTCCACCTGCGAAAGCCGCAGCTCAACGATCGCTTTAAATTTCTGCTGTATCTGGCTGTTCATCTCTGACATATATATCTTGCCGATCTCCGTAATCGCCGCCTCGCTTTTGCGCGTCATGGAAATAGAGATCCAGATAAATACGGCAATACTAAGAATAATTAAACTGCTGAAACTAATCCATAGAAATTTTTTAGTCCTGATAAACACGTATATCTCTCCTTTTTGCAAATTGCTTTTGTAAACCCCTTTGAATATACTTAATTTCACATCAAAACCGCTATTAATATATTATCTTGCATGAAAAAAAAAGTCAATGAAATGTCAAAAAAACATTGCGTCTTTCGGACGCAATGTTTTTCATGTCATAAATTAGTTATTGATCAGTTTTTCATTTTCGTTGTTCCAGCTATACAGCTTTCTGATATCTTTGCCGATCGTCTCGGAAGGATGTTCCGCCGCCAGCTTCCTCATTGCCTTAAAATGAGCCTGTCCGCCCGCCGAAGACATATCCAGCAGAAAATCTTTTGCAAAACTGCCGTCCTGGATATCGGACAATATTTTTTTCATTGCTTTTTTCGTTTCCTCTGTAATGATCTTCGGTCCCGTAATATAATCCCCGTATTCCGCCGTATTGGAAATGGAGTATCTCATGCCTTCAAATCCCGACTGATAAATAAGGTCAACGATCAATTTCATCTCATGGATACATTCAAAATATGCATTCCTCGCGTCATATCCGGCCTCTACCAGCGTTTCAAATCCGGCCTGCATCAATGCGCATACGCCGCCGCACAAAACTGCCTGTTCGCCAAAGAGATCCGTTTCCGTTTCCGTCCTGAACGTTGTCTCCAAAACCCCTGCCCTTGCTCCGCCGATAGCCAGAGCATATGCCAAAACCATATCGAGAGCTTTTCCCGTAGCATCCTGATGAACGGCAACAAGACAAGGCACTCCTTTTCCATCCTGGTATTCGCTCCTTACCGTATGTCCCGGGCCTTTCGGAGCGATCATAGTTACATCCACATCCGCCGGAGGAACGATCTGTCCAAAATGAATATTAAATCCATGGGCGAACATAAGCATGTTTCCCGGTTCCAGATTCGGCTCAATGGACTCTTTATACATCTTTGCCTGAAGTTCATCGTTGATCAATATCATAATAATATCCGCTTTTTTCGCCGCTTCCGCCGCGGTATATACTTCAAATCCCTGTGCTTCCGCCTTCGCCCAGGACTTGGATCCTTCATAGAGCCCGATAATCACGTTGCATCCCGACTCTTTTGCGTTGAGCGCATGCGCATGTCCCTGGCTTCCATAACCGATCACGGCAATCGTCTTCCCGTCCAGCATAGCAAGATTGCAATCTTCCTGATAATAGATATTTGCCATTTCCTCTTCCTCCATATTCTTCTTTTTGGTTTTTATGTTTTTATCCTAATCTTCCAGATAAGTTACGTTGCCGATCCCTCTCCCAAGGCCGGTGATCCCCGTCCTTGCCAGCTCCAGTATTTCATAACCTTCCAGCAGACTGATAAACGCTTCTATCTTTGACTGCGTCCCCGTCAATTCCACGGTAAGGCTTTCCGGTGCAACGTCGATAATCTTTGCCCGGAAAATATCCGCCACCGAAATTACCGACTGTCTTTCCTTCGCCGCCGCCTTGATCTTGATCAGCACCAATTCTCTGTATACGCTGTCTTCCGGTTCCAGCACTTTAATATCCCTCACATCCACAAGTTTTGCTACCTGTTTCTCAATCTGATCTAAAATCTCATCGTCTCCCGACGCTACAATCGTGATCCTCGTATACCTTGGATCCGCCGTTACACCTGCGGTAATGCTTTCAATATTATAGCCGCGCCTGGAAAAAAGGCCCGATATCCTGCTCAATACGCCCGATGTATTATCTACCAAAAGCTGAAATACTTTTTTACGCATACATTTCCTCCGTTCATCCTTTCAACATCCGACCATTATTTTATCAAGCACCGCTTTAAAAGTCAATACACTTAGGCAGCGCCAATGTACCTGTTCTCGCCACTTCCACGATGCTGATCGATTGCAGCATTTTAATAAACAGATGGATCCTCTCCGGCACATCGCAAATCTGTATAATCATCATATTTTTGGACATATCCACGATCTGCGCCTTCATAATATCGCAGTTCTCCATAATATCCCTGCGGTTATTCCTGTTGTATTTTACCTTGACCAGCATAAGTTCCCTGCTGATGCTCTTACTTTCATCAAAAGTTTTGACTTTAATCACATCCAGCTTTTTGTTCAGCTGTTTCTCAATCTGTTCGATGGTCCGTTCATCCCCGCTGCTTACGATCGTCATACAGGAGACTGCCGGATCATCCGTTTCACCTACCGCAAGAGAATCGATGTTAAAGCATCTTCTCGAAAAAAGCCCGGCCACTTTGCAGAGAACGCCCGAACGATTTTCCACTAAAACAGAATATATCCTTTTCATTGTCTGCCCTCCTATTTTACCAGATCCATCGGATCGATCATGCATTCCAGCAACATAGATCTGTTTTCTTTTAAAAAGCTGTCGATCGTCTCCTCCGCTTTTTCCATATTTTCAAGACGGAGAAAATCCATATCATAAGCTGCTGCCAGTTTTTCCAAATCCGGGCTGCCCGACAAATCTACCACGGAATAATTATCCTTGTAAGTATAATGCTGGAATTCCCTTACCATGCCGAGATAATTGTTTTTCAAGACGATTATTTTTACCGCCACATCATGCTGGCGCATCGTTGCCAGTTCCATCATGGACATCTGGAAAGAACCGTCCCCGCACACTGCCACCACCTGCCGTTCCGGCCTTGCCAGCTTGGCCCCCATAGCGGCCGGAATGGAATAGCCCATAGTACCCATGCCCCCTGAAGTCAGGAAACGTCCTTTTTTCACGATATGATAACCGCAGGACCAGATCTGGTTTTGGCCTACGTCAGCCACATAAATGCCATCTTCTTCCATTTTATCGGAAAGCATTGTAATAAATCCTGCCGGGTCTACGTAAGACGGATTGGGCTTTCTCACAACTGCCATCGCCTCCCGGTAATTATCCAAAATGCGTATCCACTCCGTATAATTACAGCTTGTCTGGCTGCACACGATTTCCTGGTTCATAATATCTTCAAAAATATGCTTCACATCGCCCACCAAAGGAATATGAGGCCCTACATTTTTACCGATTTCTGCCGGATCCACATCCATATGTACCAGTACCTTGTTATTCGTAATCAAATCCGGCTGGCTGACCGCCCGATCAGCCACCCTAGCTCCTACCATGATAATCAGATCCGACTCATTCATGGCACGGTTGGCACAAGGCTTCCCGTTATTTCCTACCATGCCATAATACATAGGATGCCTGGTAGGCATAGCGCCGATGCCCATCATAGTAGAAACTACCGGAATTTTATATTTTTCCGAAAATTCTCTCAGTTCCTTTTCCGCATCGCTTAAAAGCACGCCGCCTCCCGCACATATAATAGGGCGCTTTGCCTTTTCCAGTTCTTTAATGACCTTTTTGATCTGAACCATATTTCCTTTTACCGTCGGCTTATAAGTTCTCATATTAATTTCTTCGGGATAATGGAACTTGGAAACCTGCGCATTCTGTATATCTATGGGAACATCGATCAGTACCGGCCCTTTACGTCCGGTATTCGCAATATGAAAGGCTTCTTTAAATACTCTCGGGATATCGTTCGCGTTCTTCACCAAATAGCTGTACTTTACGAAAGACTCCACCGCCCCCGTAATATCCGCCTCCTGGAAAACATCGCTGCCTATCAGTTCGCTGTTCACCTGTCCGGTAATACAGATTAAAGGAATACTGTCAGCAAAAGCCGTAGCGATTCCCGTAATCACATTGGTCGCCCCAGGGCCGGAAGTTACCGCGCATACGCCCGGCTTTCCCGAAACGCGGGTAAAACCGCTGGCCGCATGGGCAGCATTTTGCTCCGTCCGAATCAATATCGTCCGAATATCCGAATCCAATATGCTATTATAAAAAGGACAAATCGCCACCCCGGGATATCCGAAAACAATCTCCACCCCTTCTTTTTCCAGGCATTTTATTATTGCATCCGCACCATTCATATACTCATTTCCCGCCTTTCTCTCATTTATTCATTTTCTATATCCAAAAGCTGTTTTGCCAGTTTCACCGCCCCCGCCGCGTCTTTGGAATAACCGTCCGCGCCGATCTCATCCGCATAGTCCTGGGTAATAACCGCGCCTCCGATCATGATCTTCGCATCCACCTTCTGCTCTTTCGCATAGTCCACTACTTTTTTCATTTCCTGCATGGTCGTTGTCATAAGGGCGGACAGGGCAATTATGCCGGCATGATGCTCTTTCGCCGCTTCTATGATTTTTTCTTTCGGCACATCTTTCCCGAGATCGATCATTCGGAAACCATAATTTTTCAACATCAGCGCAACCAGATTTTTTCCAATATCGTGAATATCCCCCTCTACGGTCGCGATGATGACTGTCGGCATTTCCTTTTTACCGCTCTTCCGCTCCAAAAGCGGTTCTAAATATTCGATCGCCAATTTCATTGATTCCGCGCTGGCAATCAACTGGGGCAGGAAATACTTTCCTTTATCGAACAAATCCCCCACTTCATTGATGGCGGGAAGAAGAATATCGTTTAAGATCTCCTCCGGTTCCATTCCGCGGGCCAACCCGTCTTTCGTATCATTTACGATTCTCTTTCTGTTTCCTTTTAAAACGGCTTCCCGTATAAGCGATGCCGCATTTTCTTCCTTTTCCTCTTTCTTCTCTTCTTTTCTTTCCGCGCCCGGAAGTTTCTTTTCCTCCCTGCCGTTCATCTGCTTAATATAATGGATGTCCGCATCCTCTTTGGCCAATAGCAGATCCGCCGCAAAAGCGCTGCTCACCAGCAAGTCCTGGGAAGGATTGGCAATGGCCATGGTAAGCCCCTCCTGTATCGCCATGGTAAGAAAAGCCGCGTTCACATATCCTCTTCCCGGCAGCCCGAACGAAATATTGGAAAGCCCGCAGACCGTGGCATATCCCATTTCCTTGCAGTAACGAATGGTTTCCAGGGCTTCCAGCGCCGCTGTTTTATTCGCTCCGACGGTCGTCACCAGCCCATCCACTACAATATCTCTCCGGTCCATTCCAAGTTCCTCAGCCCTGTCCGCTATTCTTCGGATAATTTCCTTTTTCTCATCCAGATCTTTCGGAAGCCCCTGATCCGACAATGGAAGCAGTATAAACATCGCGCCGTATTTTTTAGCCAGAGGAAGCAACTGTTCAAATTTTACCTTTTCATAGGATATGGAGTTGATCAGCGCTCTTCCCGGATATCTCCGCAACGCCGCCTCCAATACGTCTACATGGCTGGAATCAATGGATAAGGGCAGATTGGATGCTGTTGTAACCTCATCAAGCGCTTTCAGCATCATCTCCTTTTCATCAATACCGCTCATTCCCATATTGACATCCAAAACCGCCGCGCCGTTTTTCTCCTGTTCCTCCGCAAACTGCTTCACCAGTTCAAACTCTCCGTTCCTAAGCTGCTCCTGCAATTTTTTCTTTCCGGTAGGATTGATCCTTTCCCCGACGATCATGAAAGGATCGTCCAAACCAAATTCCAATGTCATACATTGGGAAGATAAAAAATGCCTGCCCTTTTTGTGAAACCCCTGCATCCTGCCCTCTGTTTCTTCCGTTATGCCGCTGTTCTTATTGACCGACTCAGTCAGTTTTTCTATATATAGCGGCGCCGTACCACAGCACCCACCTAATATAGTAGCCCCTGCATCCGCCAGTATCTTCATTTCTTCCGCAAAGGTATCCGCATCCATATCATAGACCGTATTCCCGTCCGCGTCCACTGCCGGCAGCCCCGCATTGGGCTTGGCGATAAGGGGAACGCTTACTGCCGACGCCATGGATTTTAAAATGCTTTCCATCTGGGCCGGACCTGTGGAACAGTTCGCCCCAATCGCATCCGCACCCAGACTCTCCAATGTGACCGCCGCACTGACGGCGTCCGTTCCAAACAGGCTTCTTCCGTCTTTTTCAAAAGTCATCGTTACCATAACGGGCAGCTCACACGTCTCCTTTGCCGCAATCAGCGCCGCCCTGCTCTCCTGCAGGCTCATCATTGTCTCTACCACAAGCAGGTCCGCTCCTGCATCCGCAAGATACCGGATCTGTTCTTTATAAATATCGATCAGTTCCTCGAATCCCATATCTCCCATGGGGGCAAGCTGCCTTCCTGTCATAGTCAGATCTCCGGCCACCAAAGCCTTTCCTTCCGCCGCCCGTTTAGATAATGATACCAGTTTTGTATTGATCTCTTCGATCCGGTCAGCCAGACCATATTCTTCCAGTTTGATCCGGTTCGCGGTAAAAGTCGGGGCATATAAAATATCGCTGCCTGCCCGGACATATTCCCTCTGTAAGTTTTCCATAATATCTTCATGCTCTAAGATCCATTGTTCGGGACATACGCCTGCCGGCATTCCCGCTTTCATCAGATTGGAGCCGGTAGCTCCGTCTAAAAACAGCACCCTGCTTTTTGCCAGTTCCCTGAATTCTTCTTTTTTCATTCTGTTTCGGATTCCTTTCTTAACGCCTGCCTTTTATGTCCGCAGACTGACTGTTACTATATTATCACGATTTCGGACGCAAGGTAAATATGTTTCTTGCTTTCCTCCTTAAATTGTGATAAATTCATTATGGCAAGCTATTGTGATAAAATTTCTACCGCTTACCTATGAGAGGACAATCATGAAACGTAATGTAATACAAACGGCTTTTATATTGGCACTATCCCTTTTTCTTCTATGCGGCTGCGGAAAAGACGCACAGCTTGAAGAATATAAAACGCAGATGGGCGACTTTTTTAATCATATTGCCGATCTGGATTCCAAAATGAACGCGATCGACGCTCAGGCGGAAGACGCTGCGGTCCAATTGCTCTCCTATTTGGACGCCGCCGAGTCCGAGTTCGAACATCTTGCTGACTTAGAAGTTCCGGAAGCATTTATAAGCGTGGAATCCCTCGCCGACGAGGCGGCGGAAAATATGACGCAGGCTGTTTCCTTATACCATCAGCTTTACGAAGGAGAGACTTTTGACAGCAACATAGCGGTAGCGGCCAACGAATATTACAGCCGCGCCAATATCCGTTTACAATATATTATCTCCATCCTGCACGGCGAAATGCCGGAAGGCGAGAACGTTACTATTGTCACCGGAGAAGATGCGGAAGAAGGCGATCCCGCTTCTTCAGAGGCGATCATGGAAACCCACGGTGAAATAGAAACGGAAAATCCATTGGCAGAAGAATAAAAAAAACGGCAGGGAGCCGATTCCAAATTCCCTGCCGTTTTCTTTTTCCGGATCACAATTCGCAAACAAATTCTGTACAGAAAGGTCTTTTTAATTCCCTGTCACCGTAAAGAAGCACGATCTCTTTGTAATTTGACACATAGTTTTCTTCCAGCGTTTCAAATGCAATCTCCTTTGACGTTCTGGTGATCTTATAACGGTTATAAATCCCTTTTTGATAATCCAGACTTTCCCCGTCGTCTTCATAGTGGATATATTCCCCGTTCCCGCCTTTTTCAATATAGAGATAGAGGGTATCCAATTTTTCCTTTTCAATATGGAGCAAATTTTTGTACAGCGGGATGACGGAACCTGCCTTTATAAAGATCCCTGTGCTGTCAAGAGGCATATCGATCAGATACGTCTGTTCCCCCTCATATTCTTTCTTTGTGAAATAATCGATCCATGTTCCCTGAGGCAGATATACCATCCTCTTTGTCTCTCCCTGTCTGACGACCGGCGCAAAAAGAAGGCTGTCTCCAATCAACACCTCGTCATTGATCTGTTTTGTCTCCTCATCCGACGGATAATCAAAAAACAGAGGGCGTTGTACCGGAATGCCCGTGCGGTGCGCCTTTTCCAATGCGTCATAAAGATATGGGATAAACTCGTAGCGGAGCTTTAACATTTTCCTATAGATCCGGAGGGTCTCCTCATCAAAAGCATACGGTTCCTGCAATCTGGTATTCATGGCCGCATGATTTCTCAAAAACAGGGAAAACAGATTGGCTTCTACCCAGCGGACCAGCAGTTCTTTTGTCGTTTCATTTCCGAATCCTCCGATATCCACGCCGTTTACGGCAAAATTACAAAGATTCATAGTCATGACCTGTGCAAGGGAGCCTTCCAAATGCGCCCATAGCGACTGATTATCCCCGTTCCATGTGGTGGAAAAGGCGCTTGTAGTGGCAAACGCAGCGCGGGTGATCACCGCCGGCCTTTTATTTTCCTCTTCAAAAGCCTTTGCAACGGCCCTCGTCATATACTCCCCGTAAAGATTATGTACCTCGTCATGGTAATGTACCCCGTCTTCCCCCATAAATGCTACCTGATCCGGCAGCGGCCCGTTAAAAGACGCAGGTTCGTTCATATCGCACCAGATTCCGCCGACTTTGTTTTCCGCGATAAAGTCTTTGGTGATCTGCGTGATATAACCGGCGGTCTTTTCGTCAAAATAATTCGGATATTTGGAATCTCCGGGCCATACCTGATTGATATACTGCTCCCCCTGATAAGTGGCAAATCCGCCCATTTCTTTCAGATGATCGTAAACTTCATATCCGTCCTCCACTTTCACACCCGGATCAAGGATCGTAATCAGCCCGATGCCGTCTTTTTCAAACCTTTCCGCCGTGCTTTTCAGATCCGGAAATTCCGATTTCTTTACGGTATAGACTTTATAAGCGTCCATATAATCAATATCCATATGGATATAATCTATCGGAAGATCATATTCTTTGAATTTCTCTCTGATCTCTTCCATTTCTTCCGCATTATAAGACCATCTTGACTGATGATATCCCAACATCTTACGCGGCACAAATAAAGTATTTCCTACGAGGGATACATATCTCTTTGTGATCTGTGCCGGATCTTCGCCGAGCATGAGGAAATAATCGTACTCCCCTTTTTCACTTCCGATATACATAAAACGGTCGCTGTACTTTCCAAGGTTAAAAATGCATTTATAAGATGACGGGTAAAAAAGTCCGTAATACTCGCTGCCATGATGATTGACGAGCAGATAATTAATTGATTTATAAAGTGACCTATAAGTTTCGTTATGGGCAGTCGGATCATCCGTATTCCATGAAACATACTCATAGTCCCTTCTGTTTAATTGGGCTGCCTTGTCTCCTAACCCGTAGATCTTGTCTTCTTTATCAAACAGCGCAATGTTGATCTGCGTCTTAAAATCTACCTCCGTTTCTTCTCTTTTATGTCCCTCCAGTTCCGCCAAGGAAAAATCCTTTTTCATTTCGTAAATGACAGCATCCCCGTCATACTCTTTAAAATATTCTTTTCCGTTTTTCTCAATGCTTATATGAAGCCCATCCTTTACACGGATCCTGTAATCATGGAACAAAATGTAAATCCCTTCGTTCGTTTCCTGCGTGATAATATTGATCTGCTCCCTCTCATAATGTAGTTTAACAAGCTGTTCACTGTTTTTCTTCTTATAAATGCGTAACAGCCCCGTATTGATGATTTCTATGTGCTTTTCTTCCGTTTGGTCTGAAACGGTGATAACCTGCCCGTTCGCAGTTACTTTTAACTTCTCGTCCATATCGACCTGCTTCTCCTTTTCTTTTCCTATCAATCCGGAAAACGGCTTTGTAACGTTTCATTACCCGGCCATTTTCTTCTCCCATGACCCCTGTCTTTTATATGTAGCCTTCGTTGCTCCGGCGCATTTCTTTAACGCGCTCTAGAACTTGTTTGAAAATTCATTCCCCCGATCTGCACACCCCACTTTGCGCGATATTTGCGCCAAATTTAATCAACGTAGCCCGCTACGCCTCTTAAATTTGGCAGAGCATTTATGCTCTTAGTCTCCCACAAA
>OFGJ01001302.1_pt1 | contig 12829 bp, 8 predicted proteins | sample 1521731 | NCBI WGS metagenome assembly OFGJ01 (sample SAMEA3504126, study PRJEB24116) | mouse gut metagenome | biome: mouse gut; feature: mouse-associated habitat; material: faeces | place: Denmark | collected 2011 | reverse complement strand
CACCCACTGTGGGTGGCTCGCAGTGTCATTAGACCATTCAAAAATGACTGGGCTTCCCGCTGTGAAACCCTGCCTTTTTTCTGAATAAATGTCCGCCGCATTCTTGTGTCCTCCATGATCCGTCTCTCTCTATTTTGACACAACACCTTCTCCTATATTTTCAAGGGCTTTCGCATAACATTCGGCATAATTCTAAGGAGGTCTTTGTATGCCTTGTACGCGAAATCAGTTCAAACTTGCTGCAATTTTACTGATGTTGATTGATCATATCGGACTGTTTCTGTTGAATAACAACATCCTGTTCCGTACCGTTGGGCGGCTGGCGTTTCCCATGTTTGTGTATCTGCTGGCAGATGGATACCACAGAACAAAAGATTTGAAAAGGTATTTGTTCCGGACGATGAGTTTGTTCCTCATCTCCTACTTTCCATATTCCCTCGCCATGTCTGGGGGGCTTTTCTTCATGCCACAAAATATTTACGCATCTCTCTTTGCCTATCTGGTCATGTACTGGCTCCTGGACAGACCTTCCCTGCCGGCTCCCGGAAAAATCCTTGTAGGAACTATATTCGCATTTTTTGCCGTTTTTCTGCAGCTTCAATATAGCTGGTACGGCGTTGCGATTGCAATTGCGTTCTTCTATATGCAAAATCTGGGCGTAATGAATACCGCTTTTATCGTAACTACGCTTGGGGTTTTTTACGGGTATGGATTCGGGTTTCCGATTCAGGGCATTGGTGGGCTGAGCGCATTCCTTGTACCTCCCCAGGGAGATTTCGCACCATCCGAGAAACCAGGCAAGGGTCTTCAGTGGATGACTTATTTGTTCTACCCAGTCCATCTCCTGTTTTTTGCTCTTCTGAGAATCTGAAAAATCCCGAAAAAATTCGATATTTTCCTCCTCGACCGCATAGTATCCAGCAAAACGGTCAAGGAGGATTTTTTATGCTGTCTGCTACTCACATGATTGGTGGAGCCGCTGCCGCCGCCGCAGTGCTAATTTTCAATCCTGATATTCAAGCTGTCCCGACTCTCATTACTGCCGTTGGCGTGGGTGTGGTTGGGGGACTGATTCCTGACATAGACCATCCTAAAAGCAGGATTTCCAAGGCACTGCGCCCAGTCAATGCCCTGGTGTCTTTCTTGTTCTCCCATCGGGGGGTGTTCCATACACCCGCTCTGTATTTCCTGCTCTATGCCCTATGGGTCTGGAAGTGTCCCGCTTCAAAATACACGGCTTGGGGAAACTGCCTATTCGCTGGAATCTTATCACATATCCTTCTGGACTGCCTCAACCCAGGTGGGATCCCTCTCTTCTTTCCCCTCTCATCAAGGCGCATTCATTTCGCCAAAATCAAAACAGGGGGAAGATGTGAGAGCGTCATCAGGGTACTGTTGGGGGGAGCGGCGGGGATTCTGGTGGTTCTTATGTTTTTGCAGGGAACCGGCATAAATCCAGGTATTATAATTTCTCGCTTTTCTGCATAGTATCATCCAACCAATAATGTCAAAGGCTTGACAAAATAAGGATAAAACGAAAAGGAGAATCGAAATGAACATTCGCGATCACATGACCATTAAGTGGGAAGACGATGTCGACCGTTACTGTCTTCATATTCATCAGGAAACCATGCCTGACAACCCCCGCAATATGGATGATTCACAGGAACGGCTGACCACTATGGCCTGCTGGCACCGGCGCTACTCCATTGGTGACGACATTGGGAAGATGGATGCTGGTGAGTTCTGGGTCGATTTGGTGCGAAAAAACGTGCCCGAGAGCGATGTCAATGAGGCCGTAATTGCCGGAAAGCTTTCCAGCGTCAGCGCAAGAGAATGCGACGACGATCCGGGATTTTACGACGTCAGCTTGAAGCCTGGTTCTGATGAGTACGATTTCGGGGGTGTAGCGAAGGACTCTATCGTATACTCTGTACTCGATGAACTGAGAATTGAGGACTGCCAAGCTTTGCTCAGGCCCTATGCCGAATGGCTTCCAATCTGGGGATATGATCACGGCGGGCTGTCTATTTCCTGCGAGCCCCGTGTTTACCCCTTCAACGACCGGTGGGATTCTGGTTTTCTTGGGTTCATCATCGCCCTTAAGGATCGGGTGGTAACCGAGTTTAGACTGGATCCCAACAACGATAGTGTTTGGCGGGAAAAAGCTGCAGAGATCATGAAGGACGATGTGGAGATGTCTAATCAGTATTTTGCCGGTGAGGTGTACTGGTATGAACTTCATGAATTCGTTGACGATGGGAGTGAGGATGGCTGCTGGGATGAGATTGATAACTGCGGCGGCTTCTATGGTGACGATCCTCTTAAAAACGGTATGGCTAATGCCGTTGGCTGTAACCTGAAGGAAGCGATTGAGAAGAATCAGTGCGAAGTCGGAAGGGCCGAAAAGAGGGTTATCTGGGTCCTCTGATTTTTCTGGAGAATACACCTGTGCCGGCGTATGCGAAATCCATGCAGCGCCGGCTTTTTCAAAAAAGTAAAAGGAGAGTTTATTATGGCGTACAAGAGAATTTGTCCTCGCGAAGAGTTCCTGAAGGAAACAAGTATCCGTTTCGGCGCAACTAAGCAGGGCGCTTTGCGATCCATCATGAAAAATGTCATCATGCAGATGGATGTGTCCCGGGCAGCTGCCTCCTCTGTTAAAGCACTGATCAAAAAGGAATTTGACACTTGCGGCTCCGTTATGTTGTCCTTTGAGAAGGAACAGGAGCAGAGCCGTATGGAGTTTGTCATCTGCCGATGGCTGAATTGGGAAAAGGCTCGTCAGAAGGCTGGCTCGGTTATCTCCAGAGACTTCTCCAATAAGGTTAAGATTGCCGGACAGGAAAGAACCAAACGGGTTCATTGGCTGGTAGACCGTGGCGGAGCTTTGGAAGCAATTTGCTTCAAATATAAGCAGCCGGAGTATTCTTCCCGCGGGCGTTCTACAGCGACAAAACCAGGAGGAAGCGCAGAGCTGCTAATGCTCCAGAGGGCCGGTGAGGCGGAAGCCATCCGGCTGGGAATTGACATCACAAAGAAGCCTGTTTTCGGCGCTATCTACTACCTCAAAAGCCGGAGCGATTCCGCAAAGACTCTCGTGCCGAATTTCGAGGATCGTGCAGAGCAGAATATCCTCACCCATCACTTCACGACGAGCGATGCTCAGGTGGCAGAGGATAATTACGAGTCTGCCACTCCTGATGTGACGAAGACCTGTACGGAGAAGTCCGACTGTAAGGATTGCCGGTACTACGACCTCTGTTATACGGAGTTCGAGAAGCGGCATAAGATGGAACGCCCAGAGGTGGCACTGAAAACAATTGATGATATTACTCTTACTGATGCCCAGTTGTCCTTTATTTCCTTCCGGGAAGGCGAGTGCAGGGTCAATGCAGTTGCCGGCAGCGGTAAGACCACCATCGTCACCCTTCGTACCCTTGGTCTTCTGGAAGAGGGCGTTGACCCCACCAAGATCCTCATGGTCACCTTCTCTGAAAAGGCGAAGGAAGAGATGTCCACCCGGCTCCAGAGCTTTGCTTCCGGCAAAATTGTAGAGGGCCTGAATCTGGATGTGAAAAAGGTTCAGGTGGAGACGTTCAACTCATGGGGGCAGCATGTCCTTGATGACAACTATTCCTTGCTGGGTTTCACACAGAAGCCTTCCCTGGTGGATGACATCTCCAAGAAGGATATCATTATCCGGCTTTTGGAGAAGCACCGCTCCCTTCCTCTGGACTACAGAAATCCCTTTATGAGTACCAGGGCTGCAGAAGGAGCCGTCGTGAAGCTGGGCAAGTGGATTGACACCATGAAGTCTGCCCATGTGGAGACGGAGGCTGAGGTCCTGGCGGCGCTTGGTTCTACCGTAGTAAATTTCTCTGCGGAACTGCTGGATATCTATCAGGAGTACAACAAGGAGCTGCTGGCAATCAATGCCATCGACTATGAAGATCAGCTCCGGCTCCTGCTGAAGCTGGCAGACTATGGGGTATTTGAGAAGATGCCCTATGAGCATATCGTAGTCGATGAGTTCCAGGACAGTAATCCAAACCAAATTGACATTATCGTGGAGCTGAAAAAGCGAAACGCTGGTATCAAGTCCCTGGTCGTCGTGGGAGACGAGCTGCAGGCTATCTACGGTTTCCGCAACGCCTCCCCGGAGAACCTGGTTTCTTTCGGATCTTATTTCCCGAACATGGTGGACATCGACATGACCGCCAACTTCCGGTCCCAGGCTCCCATTATCCAGATGGCGAATAAAATCATCTATAAGACGGCTCATCTTGGTAAGGCTATCGAAGCCCACAAGAAGAATTCTAATGTGAAGCCGGCGGTGATGGCTGTTTTGAATGACGACCAGGAGCAGGACCTGTTCACAAGGCAAGTCCGAAAACTCATTAAGAACGGGACGCCGCCCAGCTCCATTGCAATTCTCTGCCGTACCAGAGCGGAGCTGATTAAACAGCAGGCGCTTCTGGATAAGGCCGGAATCCCGACCATTCTGAAAGTGCCGGAAATCATCGCAGACGAGGCATTCGTCAAGGCTGTCATCGGGCTTGCGTCCTTCATCCTGGACAACACCGATTTGGCGTCCTTGTCCCTATATGCGAAGTCTCTGGGACAGGACCCCTTCGATGCAGCAACGCTAAAGGCTTCCGGCGAGGTCGTTATGAAGGCAGTCAACTCCTGCAAAACGGAACAGGCGAAGATTGATGCGTTTATGACCCTCATTGAGGATGCCCGAGAGGACTATGTGGCGGATTCCTTCGTTGAGAGAATGAAGAGGTTCAACTACAGCACCCTCAATCAGTACCTCACCTATTGCACGAAGTACCGGGACTATGGCATCAGAGACACCCTGAGTACCGCCCAGGAAAAAACCGACTGTGTGACACTGATCACAACGCATTCCGCCAAGGGGCTTGAGTGGGACATTGTCCTTCTGAGCCTAAAGCGGTTTCCCATTGATGAGGAGTCCAGACGGCTCTTTTATGTGGGCGTCACCCGCGCAAAGGAAAAGCTCCTGTTGACCTACACGGATAAGCAGATGGTTCTTGCGGAGCTGATTGCATAAAAGAAGAATCCCTCCCCTCGCCACACAAAATTGTGGCAAGAGGAGGGATTTTTTAATCATCAAAGGGGTCGTCGAAAGGGTCTCCACCAAGAATTTCTTCGCTCAAAGCATCCAACTCTGCTTGTGTCATAACATCGTCGCGTCTCGGTTCTATAGCCTCAATGGGGATATCGTAATTCGAGGCTGCCGGGGGCGGCGGCGGTGCGTCCGCCTGGATAGGCTCAGAAACAGGGGCTGAATCGGTTTGAGTCGCAGTCCGAACCTCCCTGTGAGGATTTGCAGGTCTGGAACCAGGCGCCCAGCTGCGAGGAGCGGAGGGGTGACTGGTTGCAGGTGTTGGGGTTGGACGGCCCTGAGTAGCGGATGACGCAGGGGTCTGGTTCGAGGAAACGGGAGGCTGAACTTGGGCGGGCTGCTGCGGAGGACGGTTATTCGCTCTGCCCATATTGACATTTGCCATCCCTGCTCCTCCATTGGGGGCAGGTTGAGCGTGAACGGGGGCGGATGTTGGAACTCCGATGTTCCTATGCGACGCCGCATATGCCGCAGATACAGAGCCAGTCTCCTGCTTTGAATCCTTATAGACAGCGTACCTTGCCGCCAGGTCAGGATTGATGCCGGTAGTTGCTGGCGTAGACATAGATACGGAAGGAACGCTGTTTGTCTCAGTCGTAGATGCCGGCATAGGAGCTACTTCTGTGGATTCTGTCAGGACCGGAGAGTCTGTATTGCCGCCAGGATGGTCAGAGATGGGAACGTAACTAGCGTCAACTGCGCCAAAAGCGGCGGCAGAGCCTGGTTCTGCCGGAGCAGACCCAGTGTCGACTTCAACTGGTGAGACTGCGGGCTGACTCCGGTTTATAACACCAGTGAAGGATGTATCAGCTGAGGAGTCTCCAGAATCGAAGGATGGGGCCTGCGTGCCAGGTTCATATTCGGCTCGGTACATTGACGGAGTACCAGCAGCCTCTCCATCCTGTACGGCCCTTATCATGGTTGCCGTCTGGGCGGGAGTAAGCTCTGCCTTGGGAATGGAGAGTTCTGCCCTTCTTGCCTGTACGCCTGAAACCATCTTCTTCGACAGTCTTGCTGCTTCAGAAGGAGTCTTTCCCTGTGCCTGCAATTCTCTCATAGCGCCTACTCGATCTGCGACCCTTGCAGCTGCGGCGCCAGTGATGCCATGCTCGTTCATTTTTTGCTCCACGTCCTGTGGGCGAGAAAGCTCCTGTTTGTTTTTCAATATTGAAACGCCAGACTGGGTTGCCTTGGGAACATCAACAGGATGAACGTTGGCGTGTTTAACTGCACCGGTAAAGGATGGAGCAGGCCCACCGTCGGGAGACTTAATGGTCATCTTTGAATCTCCGGTTTTCCGATCCTTACTTGCGCTGATTTCAGCGCCACCGTTTGCACGGGACCATTTGTCCTTGTCTATACGGACTTGGACACCATCGCCCACGCGGGTTGCTTCAATTCCGCGATCATTGACCTCTTTCTTCCTTTGCTCAGGGCTTAATCCGTCGAGGTAGTCGGCATATGCGCCAAGTTCTTTCGCTTGAGCAGAATCGCCCTTTGCGGTGAACTCCATGTTCCTTCTGGTATTCTCTATATCAGAAAAGCCCTGCTTATCAAGTTCTTTTTGATCGAGGTCTCGAACCTGCATTGGCTGGTCACCTGTAGAGTCGTTGGCTTTCCTTTTCCCCATAGACTCCATGTTGAGGGGCAAATTCGGGTCGCCGACAAGGTTTGCATCTGCGCCATTGTCGTTTCCACCAGGATTCTGTCCGTCTTCGGCGTTCGCTTGGTCTTGCCGCTTCTGCTCATCTTCATCAGCCTTTTGCTTCTGCTGTCCCCGGCTGGCAACAAGGGAATCGGCAGCGGAAGAGATGGGGGCTCCAAGGCCATGAAGTCCGGCACCAGTAAATGCTCCGCCAATTCCGCCCAAAATGGCTCCGCCAGCAATATTGGCTCCTCTAGCCATGTCGGAATTCTGGAAATTGTTCCAGCGATCTTTCATGGTAGGCTTCTGTTGGGTATTATCGCCTGTCCCAGACTGTCCTTGTCCAGAGGGACTTCCGGCACTTCCGTTCTGTGCGTCTGCAATCGGCGAGGCTGCCCCTGCACCACCAGCTTCACCAGATCCATCAGAGGTTCCTCCACCAGCTGCCGCACCTCCTGCGGCTCCACCAGCGGCGCCTGCAGCGGCATTATTACCCTGTCCATTTGCCCCAGAATTACGTTCCGCACTTGCATTGCTGAGGTTCGTGTTCGTTCCACCAGAATTGCTGCCTGCTTCGTTTGAGCCGTTGCCTTCATTCGAGCCGCCAGCTTCACCAGAACCGCTTCCACCTCCGCCAAGTTTATCCTTAGCAAAGTTCAGAAGTCCACCGCCGGCACGGGAAGCTGCACCCATAGCAGCGCCTGCAATCGCTCCATTAGTGACGGCAGCACCCTTGCCGGCTACCTGATCGACAAAGCCGCCGGCAGGTCCAAAGAACAGGCTGCGAACCATGGAGGTAAAGGGAATAATTGCATAGAGAGCAATCAGATTGTCAAACCCGTGGGAGGATGCTGGCAAAAGCAGGATAACCGTGATGCAAAAGGTATGGATGGGCTGCACAAGGATATTTGCGAGAAGTTCTTTTGCCCAGGTCATTGTGGTCTGTTTTCTGGAAGAACTAATGGTAATCATGGCAACCATCATAGGCGCCATAATAATCAGGATGGCGGTTGTCAACGCCCGTAGAGCGTAGAAAAAGTTGAAATAAACCTGTACGCCGAAGAACAAGCACTGAGCAATAATGCCGCCAAAGGTTCCGTTGCTGCTGGAGAATCGGGCAACCATTTCGCTGATGGTCTTTGGGTCTCCTGTAGTTACGCTGTCTGGGCGCATGGCGCTGACAATATCCACCAAATTCCCTGACATTGCTATGATCATGCGCAGAGCAACAGGAAGCAGTACCAGGGCGATGCCGCATACCAACAAATCTTGAATCTGAGACATAGCATGGATGCGTGCGATGGTGTTCATGGTGGAAGCGGCCTGCTTGAGTACGTTCATGACAATACCAACCAGCAGAATCATCGCCGCAATGATTTCCGTAAAGATAAATAATGCCCAGATAGTCGGCTCCCAACTGGTGGGGAAGATTCCTCCGACATACCCACCAGATCTCCAGCCCTCATTAAACATCAACTCATCCATAGACCAGAGACCTAGAATACTCCGCAGATCGTTCAGTGCGTTGCCAAAGAAGCCGACAATAGCCTTTGTGAGTTGGTTAGGATTGCTGGAAAACACGTTGTCCGCATCTACAGCCTCGTCCCCTTCCAGGGAAAAGTTATTAAATGCCTCAACAATCAGCATGGACCAGGTGATCATTTCAGAGCTGTTTTTATACTTTTCTGTTTTCCAACGGTACTTTGTCTTCTCATTCCCGCTTGCGCTGGCATAGTACTCAATGAAATCGCCACTCGGAGAAGTGCTATTCATAAAGTCCTTTATTGCTGTCAGCATTGCCGTTGCATCAGGTTTTTTTGCAATTCCTTCACGTTCGCAATAGACCTTAAACGCCTGGTTCAAATCAAATACAATAGCGTTATTGGCAGCCATTGCACTTTCCATATCGGTGGAATCCGAACTATTACGACTCTTCTGTTTTGTTGGGAACGATAAAACTCGTTTGTCTTCTTCAAAAAATCCGGCATTTTGGGCAATACCAGCAAGAATGTTCTGTCCGTTGTTAGCCACTTTCTTATCGCGGGAGGCAACCTTGTCTGCATCAATCAGATCCAAGCTGTTATATGCGTAATTGGACAAGGTTGTTAAATCGCTTTCTTCCATCCGCTTCCACTCAGGAGAGCAGGCAGTAATTCCCACCTCATCCCGAACAACACCCGTGAGAATTTCCCATGTTGCGAGGTCAATGGAAGCCTGGATGTGAACAATGGAGTAGGCGTGCGCTGGGGGCACCAGATTTAGGCAGAGAACCAGCAGGAGCAGGAAGGAACAGATGCGAATAAGGAAAGGGTTCTTCTTCCCCTCCTTTCGCTCGCAATCAGCCCCTGCCGGCGAAATAGAAATTGCTCTTTGCAATAGACTCATCTCCTTTCCTGGAGTTTTTGCAGGAGCTTACTGCGTGGATTTAATCATGGCAGCCGTCTTCTTCTCGATGAGGTACTGCTCATAGTCGAAGGCCCTGGCGAAGCCCGTTGTGCTCTCTTCCTGCATTTTCAGCAGGAAATTTCCCTTGGTCGCGCTTACCAGGAAGTTCCGCTCACCATTGGACAGCTTGAATACCTTCTGCACGTCATCAATGTCTGTAGAGTTTTGCCGCAGAAAGATGTTGACTGTTGCATTGGTCAGTACCGCCTGTCCCTGGGGGTTATCAGCAAACTCCTTGAAGTTCTGGGACGCAACCAGCAGCGCACCGTTCCTCTTTCTGATGCGGCGGGCAGTGTTCTCCAAGAACTGGGCGGTAAATTCAGAACCCGCCATTTCCTTTTTGACCAACATCCACGCCTCGTCGCAGACGATACGCTTCTTGACTGCGATGTTTTTCTTGGCGAATTTTTCCCAACACCAGGTCAGGGCAATGTACATGCCAATAGGACGCAACACCTTGTCTTCCAAAGCAGATACGTCAAAAGTAATGACTGGTGCGTCTCGCATATCTGCCAGTTCTGGTGCTGTCTGACAGTCAAACAGTCCATACACACCTGTCTTTACGAACATTTGCAGGGAGTTTGCGACAGAAACAAGGCAGCCATTCCCCTCCTGTTTTGATGCGGCGACAAGCCGCTGGTGGAAATCGGACAGAGTGGGCATGGTCTTCTTCTGTCCGTGATGGACAAACTCGCCCTGCTCATTCAGTACGATGTCATCTGTGTACAGGGAGTTGGGATCTTCTGTCATGCCGAAATCCTTGTAGGTATCTGCAATGACAAGGGACAACAGGGAAATCTGCTCCCTTTCCAGTCCGCCGCACATAACGCCAATCAGGTTCAGGAGATCGGAAACCTTGCTCCGCAACTCTACCACCCGGCGTCCCGTAGGCTTCCCAAAGTCATCCACTTCCTCCTCATCCTCCAGGTCAAAGGGGTTGGGGATGGCTCCGTTGGGTTTGATTTCAATGTTGACACCGCCAAGGGCCTGGGTAATGGTTTTATATTCTCCTTCGGGATCCACAATAGCCGTACGGATACCCTTCAGGACAGACCGCATTGTCAGCAGGGACACCATGAAGGTTTTACCAGAACCGGCAGTACCGAAGACAGTGGTATTCCCGTTATTCAGCAGTCGCCGGTTGTAAAAGTCGATGTAAATAGGCGTCTGGGTCTGATTGTTGACGCCCAGGAACACCCCGGACGGATGGGAGATTTCTGCGTTGTAGAAGGGGTAGCAGGCGGTCAAACCCTCAGAGTTGAAGTTTCGGTAGCTCCTGGGCAGCCAGGACTTTGCGAAAGGAAGGGCGCTCTTGTAGCCCATGTCCTGCCGAAGAAATGTACTCATGAGCTTGATTTTGTGGCCTTTCAGGGAGTTCTCCAGAAGCTGCGACTCCTTATTCAACTGCTCCAGTGAGTCGGTGAACAGGTTCATAATCATCTGGATGGAAAACAGGGAGATGTAGTTCTGTTCCGCTTTCCGGCGCTCCTCATACAGGTCGTCAATTTGGGTACGCAGGCGGGTGATGTTCCGGTTGCTGCCCTTCTCCAGTTCCGTCTCCAACTGGGCCTCGAACTGAGTAATCTTCGTGGTCAGTTCATCCATGGCGGTGCGCTCGTCAGTCGGATTGATGTGAATGGAGAGATCAAGGTCTCCCTCGTAGTTATAGATACTGTTGGCCCAGCCCACGCCGATTTGTTTTGGAAAGCCGGCAATAATGAAGTTCCTGATGAATTTAGGACCAACCTGCAGATGGTCGGGAGACGACCGGTCCACATGAGGCGGGGCAATCAAATCCTTCTTGTGAGGGATGCCATTGCTGAGACGATTCTTCGTGAGGGATACATCCTGCCCAAGAACGGGAGCGTCCTGAAAAGCAGGGACATCCATATCGGGTCTTTTCTTCTTCTTAAACATGATCCAGTCCTCCTTCCTCTCTATCTTCCGTGAAGTAGCCGGCATAGGTGTCCCTGAGATGTTTGAGTTCATCCAAGGTTTTGCGCCCGCCTGGGTCGGAATCTACGTTCGAGAGCTCGATTTTATTGATAGCTTCACCAAGAATCAAATCCAGTAGTTTTGCCTTCGGCAAATCCCTGAACTTATCCTCGCTGCCGCCAACGAACATGGAGAAGGGTTCCTTTTCGGCGATGGCTTCGGCATAACTGTAGTCGTTCCGGTAATAACAGGAATAGACCAGCTCAATCAGTTCCGCCGTATTCAAGACAGTGCCTTTCACACCTACCGCCTGCAGGTTGCTGATAAGGCCGTTGCAGCGGTGCTGAATCTCCTTTTCTGCATGGATGACCTTCTCCTCATCAGAGAGGGTGTCCAAGTCGCCAGAGTCATCGTAGGTGACGATGATATAGCGTTTCTTCTGCTGGTTGTTGCCAATCACCTGGTTTAGATTCGCCATATCCTTCTGATATCGTTCAGCGTAGTTCGCCATATTGGGGAATTCCGAAACAGTGCGTTCCGCATCCTTCTTTAGGGTCTGCAGCCGCTCCGTATTATCAATGACCTTCGTCTGAAGAAAGAAGGTCACTGGGAATGTGATGGTGTTCAAGAACCGCTGAAAGGACATCTCGATTTGCTCCCTTTCACCGGCTGTCTTCAGTTGATAGTTGGTTGAGGAGCAGGAAATAACTGCCCGATACCGGTGATTCGGGAGGATAATCATATTGTTCGTGATATCCTCGAAGGGCAGAAATTCTTGCGCCTCCTTGATATCCGGATTCTCGCTGGTGTCCTTATTCTTGGGGTCGATTTTCTTGATCATGATAAAGGCAACAGCGCCAACGGCTCCAAAAATAACGAGCATAATAAGGGTGATTAAAATTGCCGTACCCAAATGAGTTCAGCTCCTTTCTAAAATTGATTGGGAGTTCAGTTAAAAAGCTCATCTTCTTTGGCAAACGTCTTGCCGTAGACAAGGTCGTTTACCATGAGTTTTGATTTCTTATCAAAGGATCTCTTGTAAAGGATGTAAGTGGAGAGCGGAAGTCCTTCCTTTTTGTAGAAGGCAAAGACACACCCAAATCCAATCCCAGGCGGAAGCCCGAGAATTAAAGCTAAAACAGGGGGAAGGATATTCGCCAGCAGCAGAAATAACGCAGCGCAGATCAGAAAGCCAAGAACGAGCCATCCTGCCTGCCCAAATGTCATAATGCCGCCAACTGCTTTTTCCTTCTCACTTACATCTGCGGAGACTTTATACATACGAGCCATAAGTTTCTCACCTCCCTGTGCCCGCTTAGTTTCTTCTTAGGAAATATGCAAAATGGGACCCTATTTATCAGGAGACCCCTCAGCGGCCTTCCCAGCCTGTTCTTAGGCAGTCTCCCCCTACCCCTACTCCCCGCTTTCCCAAATGGCTATCCCCTTCCTGGAGGGCAAATCTGGGTCGGAGAGAGGGTAAAAGAAAGAGCAGACCCCAGAGTCTTAGCCGGAGTCTGCTTCTGCTGTTTTTTGAATCGGGCTTTGTCTCAGCCATTCGTCCACTCGTTCTTTCACATAGTCCACCGTCCCGTCCGTTACCTCCTTCTCTGTTTCCTTAATGGAATCAAAGACGTCGGTGATTTTATCAGAGA
>OFGJ01001297.1_pt1 | contig 12879 bp, 7 predicted proteins | sample 1521731 | NCBI WGS metagenome assembly OFGJ01 (sample SAMEA3504126, study PRJEB24116) | mouse gut metagenome | biome: mouse gut; feature: mouse-associated habitat; material: faeces | place: Denmark | collected 2011 | reverse complement strand
GTGCATTGCTGTCAGGCTTGACCTCGACATTGTCTGTAGTTACCGGAGCAGGCATATCATTGACAAAAGGCACCACATTGCCAAGGAATTCCATCATACGCCTCACACCCATGTCCTTAGCTGCACTTACGCAGAACACAGGGTAGATCGAACGGTCCACAAGACCTTTACGGATGCCTGCACGCATCTCATCCTCGGTAAGATGTCCCTCTTCAAAGAACTTATCCATCAGGGTCTCGTCATTCTCGGCAGCAGCCTCGACAAGAGCCTGATGAAGTTCACGGGCATGCTCCATCTGATCGGCAGGGATCTCCTCTATAGTGGGGACACCGCCGTCAGGACCCCAGGAGTATTTTTTCATAAGCAGAACGTCGATCATAGCATTGAAGCCGGCTCCGCACTGAATCGGATACTGCACAGTCACGACCTTATTGCCGAAATGCTCACGCATCTCTTCGATCACGTTTTCATAATCCGCTTTCTCACCATCAAGCTGATTGAGAGCGAATATCACAGGTTTCTTGAGTTTCTGAGTTGTGCGGAATATATTCTGTGTGCCGACTTCGACGCCATACTGGCCGTTGATGACTATCACGCCCGTATCGGTCACGCTCAGGGCTGTCACGGCATTGCCCACGAAGTCGTCGGCGCCCGGGCAGTCTATCACGTTGAGCTTCTTATTGTTAAACTCGGCATAGAATACGGTCGAGAATACCGAGTAGCCGTATTCCTTCTCCACGGGGAAATAGTCGCTGACCGTCGACTTGGCCTCGACGGTACCGCGGCGTTTTATCACGCCACACTCGTAGAGCATTGCTTCTGCGAGCGTGGTTTTACCCGAGCCTTTGCTTCCGAGCAAGGCTATGTTTTTGATTTCTTTCGTTTGGTAGGTTTTCATGCTATCGTAGTATTTTAGTAGTCTTTTGTGTAGTTTTAAGGTGTTTTTCGGGTCTCTTTGTTTTACGGGCTGCAATTTATGAATATTTTTTCTATTTCCTGTTTTAAATTTTTATGTTATTCAACATAAAAATGATTTTTAAGTAATGCACTTTTGTGATTAACAGTATTTAACATGACACAAAGCTCAATATGACATCTTTTTTGTAATTTTGGCCTCAATTTTGCCCAAGCCTTGTTATGGACGATAATAAAGATAAAAACATCGAACTTTCAGGCGCCATGTTCGGCGTACAGAAAATCGAAATAGACCTTCTTTCATTTGATAAAGAGCCCGATCTCGACAGTCTGCCAATTTTAGCGACCCGCAATTTGGTGCTTTTCCCGGGCATGACAGTAACGTTTGAGCTCGGCAGGGAGTCAGCCCGACTTCTTGCAAAACACTCCAATGAGTCGAAGACACCGATTGGAGTGATATGTCAGCTTAATCCGGATGAGGATAATCCGTCGGTGACGACCGGCCTATATAAATATGGTGTGATTGCCGATGTATTGAGCGTGATTGAAAACGACAATACACCGTCGATGGCCATCGTGCGCTCCCGCGGCAAGTTCAGAGTGCTCGGCTCGGCAAGCTCCGACAATATATGGCTCACGGCAAGAGTGAAAGAAATTAAAGATATAGAGGCCGACAGCGACCATGATTTCGAGGCCGTGGTAAATGAAATCAAGCGTCTGATAAAGGATGATCTCAGCGACCTCATCCCCTCGCAGCTTCAGCAGATTCTCAAGCAGATCGAGAGTGCTACAGAATTTATAAATTATTGCTGCACCAATTTCCCCTTTGACCAAAAAGACAAAATCACACTTCTGTCCAAGAACAAGATTTCGGATCGCGCCAAAGGTCTTCTCGCCGAACTTGTAGTGATGTATGAGCGTCAGAAAATCACACGCGAAATCATGAACAAGACCAAGAAAGCCATGGACGAGAACCAGCGCAACGCTTTCTTGCAGCAGCAGATGGAGGCTATACGCGAAAGCCTCTATGGCGACAACGACGATGAGATCGACGAGCTTCTCGCCGCCGCAGGCAAGTCGGGTATGCCCAAGCAGGTGATGACCCTTTTTGAGAAGGAGGTCAACAAGCTGCGCCGCTACAACCCGTCGTCGCCCGACTACTCGGTGTTGTTTTCTTATCTCGACACTCTCAACAATCTGCCTTGGCGCAAAGCAACGCCTCTCAACACCGATTTCGACAAAGCCCGCGAGATACTCGAAAGCGACCATTACGGCCTCGAAAAGGTAAAGGAGCGCATACTTGAGCAGCTGGCTGTGATAATGCACAACCCCAAGGGTAAAGCTCCTATACTCTGCCTTGTCGGCGCTCCCGGTGTCGGCAAGACATCTATCGGCAAATCGGTGGCACGCGCACTCGGCCGCAAATACGAACGTGTGTCGTTCGGCGGTCTGCATGACGAAGCAGAGATACGCGGCCATCGCCGCACATATATCGGTGCAATGCCCGGACGTATCATCGACGCAATGAAGCGTGCCGGCGTAGTCAACCCCGTGCTTGTTCTTGATGAGCTCGACAAAATCGGCAACGACTACAAGGGCGACCCGGCAGCGGCACTCCTCGAAGTGCTTGACCCTGAGCAGAACTGCCATTTCCATGACAACTACATAGATGTAGACTATGACCTTTCGAAAGTGCTTTTTATAGCTACGGCAAACACACTCTCTACTATAGCCCGTCCGCTGCTCGACCGCATGGAAATTATCGAGATTCCCGGTTATCTCGCAGAGGAAAAACAGGAGATTGCCCGCCGCCATCTTCTGCCGAGAGTCATAGAGGAGCTTCATCTCAAACCCGGACAACTGCAGATTTCCGACGCTGCCATGCGCGAGATCATCAGCAACTATACATCTGAAAGCGGTGTGCGCATGCTTGAGAAAAAGCTCGCCAAGGTTGGCCGTCAGGCAGTGCTCGCACAAATGACAGGAAAGTCGTTTCCGACACCGGTAGAGCCTTCTGACCTTTACGACATTCTCGGGCTCGCTCCTCACATTCCCGACCGCTACGAGGGCAATGACTTCGCAGGCGTCGTCACCGGCCTTGCTTGGACTGAGGTTGGCGGAGAGATACTTATGGCAGAGTCATCGTTGGCACTGTCGAAGACGCCCGCACTCACCCTCACCGGCAAACTCGGTGATGTAATGAAAGAATCGGCAACGATAGCTTATCAATGGGTAAAGGCCCACGCTGCTGAAGTCGGTATAAACCCCGAGCTGTTCGACAAATACAGCCTGCACATCCATTTCCCCGAAGGCGCCATACCTAAAGACGGTCCCTCGGCAGGTATCACCATAGCCACCTCTATAGTATCGACGTTCACCCAGCGCCGTGTGGCCGAGCGCATAGCCATGACCGGCGAAATCACACTTCGCGGCAAGGTGCTTCCTGTTGGCGGCATACGAGAGAAGATTCTCGCAGCCAAGCGCGCGGGTATCGACACCATCATACTTTGCTCTCAGAACCGCCGCGACATCGAAGACATGCCGCCGGCTTTCATCGAAGGCATGACATTCAAATATGTAGATACCGTTGCCGAAGTAATATCCATAGCAGTCACCGACATACCGGTCGCCAACCCGATAGAACTTTAGTTATAAATACATAAAACTCAGGCATCAGGCTCCCAAAGGCTTGCTTGCCTGAGTTTTTTTGTGTAACTTTACAAGTTAAAAAGCACGAATCAAATGGCAGTTTCCGATATAACAGTAAAGGGTGCGCGCGTAAACAATCTCAAGAATATCGACGTAAGCATACCACGTAATAAATTTGTTGTAATCACCGGTCTTTCAGGCTCGGGAAAATCCTCGTTGGCTTTCGACACTCTCTACGCCGAAGGCCGCAGGAGGTATGTAGAGAGTCTTTCGGCCTACGCACGTCAGTTTATGGGCAAATTGCGCAAGCCTGAGTGTGATTTCATACGGGGGCTTCCACCGGCAATTGCCATTGAGCAGAAAGTAAATACACGCAATCCGCGCTCTACTGTTGGGACATCGACAGAGATTTATGACTATATCCGTATGCTCTACGGGCGTATCGGCCGCACTTACTCACCGGTGACGGGAGAGATAGTGAAGAAACACACAGTAGAGGATGTGATTGCGGCAGCGCGGACTTACGGCGAAGGTACACGCATGGCTCTTGCCGCACCTTTTGTTGTGCCGGAGGGGCGCGACCTTGAGCAACAGCTTCAGATATACGCCAAAGAGGGTTATTCGCGCGTTATAGATTCTGAGGGGGAGTTTATAGATATCGAAGAATATAATCTAACGCAGACTCCCCTGCTCCTTATCGACCGCATGGCATGGTCGGAAGAAGCAGATGAAATATCGCGCTTCGCCGAGTCGGCAGAGACTGCTTTTTTTGAAGGTCACGATGAACTTGTGCTGATGGTATGGGGCGAAGACGGCAAGATTGAGCAACGCCGCTTTTCAAAGCGTTTCGAGGCCGACGGCATTACATTCGCAGAGCCGTCGGAGCAGATGTTCAATTTCAACAATCCGGTAGGAGCCTGCCCTGTATGTGAGGGATTCGGCAATACGCTCGATATTTCAGAGCAGCTTGTCATACCCAACCCATACCTCTCGCTCTACGATGATTGCGTGGCGGCATGGCGCGGGCCGAACACACGTGCTTGGCAGCGTGCTTTCATTGCCAAAGCTTCAGACTACAACTTCCCTATCCACACCCCATACGCCGAACTCACCGATGAGCAGCGGCGCCTGCTTTGGGAAGGCGACGGTGAAAAGCTGAAAGGCATAAACGCATTTTTCGATAATGCCAAGGCAAACCGCCATGCAATAGAACACCGCATGACTCTTAGCCGCTTCAGAGGCAAGACAACCTGCCGCACATGCCGGGGCTCGCGCCTGAGGCCTGAAGCATTATATGTGAAAGTGGGCGGCCAGTCGATCGACTACCTCGTGAAAATGCCGATCGACAAACTTCTCGACTGGTTCGAGCACCTTGAACTCGAGGATAACGACGCCAAGATAGCCTCTCGCCTTATCACCGAAATCACTAAGCGCCTAACATTCCTCAATGAAGTAGGCCTGAGCTATCTTACCCTCGACCGCCTGAGCAACAGCCTGTCGGGTGGCGAGAGCCAGCGTATCAACCTTGCGACATCGCTCGGCAGCAGTCTGGTCGGGTCGCTATATATACTTGACGAGCCTTCGATCGGCCTTCATCCGCGCGATACAGCCCGACTCATAGGTGTGCTCAAAAAGCTCAAGAATCTCGGCAATACGGTTGTGGTGGTTGAGCATGACGAGGAAATCATGCGCGCTGCTGACCGCATTATCGACGTAGGCCCCGACGCAGGCCGCCTCGGCGGACAGATTGTATTTGAAGGCAGTCCCGACGAGCTTCCGAAAGATTCGAAGAGCCATACCGTACGTTTTCTCAACGGTCAAGACACTATTGCAGTGCCGGCACACCGCCGCCCGTGGCGCAACTTCATCCGTATTGAAGGTGCTTCGGAGCATAATCTGAAAAATATCAGCGTAGACTTCCCTCTCGGAGTCATGACTGTTGTCACCGGCGTCAGCGGCTCTGGCAAATCAACCCTCGTGCGCGATATCTTCTATCGCGCGATGGTGCGCGAGCTCTATAATGAAGGCGACGCTCCGGGAGCTTTCAGGAAGCTTTCAGGCGATACTTCAAGAGTCGGAGAAATTGTGTTTGTTGACCAGAATCCGATCGGCAAATCCACGCGTTCAAACCCGGCTACATATCTCAAGGCATACGATGAAATCCGTGCTCTCATGGCGTCGCAGCAGGCAGCCAAACAACTTGACCTGACACCGGCCTCATTCTCTTTCAACACCGAGGGCGGTCGCTGCGAGGCATGCAAGGGCGAAGGCCGCATAACAATAGAAATGCAGTTTCTTGCCGATGTCACCATCGAGTGCGAGGAGTGCCACGGAAAGCGCTTCAAACGCGACGTACTCTCGGTGCTCTACAACGGCAAGAACATCAACGATATCCTCGACCTTACCGTAGATGAAGCCATCGACTTCTTCAGCGCTACCAAAGGGCCGTCGGAACATCGTATTGTCGACCGCCTGCTGCCGCTGCAGCAAGTCGGCCTCGGCTATATCAAGCTCGGGCAATCGTCGTCGACACTCTCCGGCGGTGAAAACCAACGAGTGAAGCTCGCTTATTATCTATCCTTAGGCAATGCTCGCCCAAGTATCTTTATTTTCGATGAGCCGACAACCGGTCTTCATCCGCATGATATAGGCGTGCTGCTCAAATCTTTCGACCGCCTCATCGCACTCGGCCACACACTTATCATCGTGGAGCACAATCCCGATGTGATAAAATGCGCCGACCATATCATCGACATGGGTCCCGAGGGCGGTGACGCCGGCGGCAAGGTCGTCGCCACCGGTACCCCCGAAGAAATCGCCGCTAACCCTGCCTCTATCACAGGAAAATATATAAAGTTATGATACAAACCGGAGCTGCTGAATGAATCAAGCTCCGGTTTTTTATTAATTCCAAGCTATTATGGAATCAGCTGCAAAATCAAAGAAGTGACTCCTAATAGTATCGAAACACTACCCCATACAGGATCACCCTTCGATTTCACCCATAATTGATTATTGCGGTTTGGTGTTTTCAAATACGTCCGCCACTGCCTGACTCCATTTAGAATAAGAAATATAGCGATTATAAGATATTGCCATTTCATTATTGCCACAATTTTAAAGTTTTCTTATCAGACGCAAATCTTCAGTAGAAATTACAAAGACCGGCATAAAAGTTCCTATAGTTAAGCCCAGAGAGAATTGACACCGGTGGTAGAGTCGCGAACACCGACAATATAGTCTTTTACCACCAAGGATTTTTATAATACGGTCTTTCTTCGTCTGATAATGGGTAAAATATTTCATCTTGCGAGTGATAAGATTCCCATTCCGGGGACAAATATTTATCATCAACGCGAAACTCGCCATCGCCACAGTCAAAATCGAAAACAAACGGAAGTCTATAGTCACCCCATATACACTTTTTCAATATAGCCGGGGTTGAATGGCTACGCCAAGTTCCTACAAAATTACGATTTGCATAGCCATCAGCATCCTCAAACATAGTATTTATCTGCAATACTCCATTCTCATTATAGGCATCGGCTTCAAAAACACCTTCAAAGATTCCAGAGCCGGACTGATTGACATCTTCTTCAAATCTATATTGAGCTAAAACCGAATAAAAATCAACATCAAATTCATCATATCTCCATTTTTCAATTTTCTTTATCCTTACCGTACCCTTGAAATCACAGACATTTTCCTTGACCCGCGATCTGCCGCTTAGAGCAAACGTCATCGAATCAACCCTCTCCAATTCCGGATAAAAGTACATATCCAAGCGACGGTAATCTTTACCTATTATACCTCTGGCCGGACATTGATATGGCACATCATTAAATGTACTGTAAGAGGCAAAGAACAATGAATCAAACGTCAATTCGCCTTTTGCAAATTTATCGGTACAATCTTCGCAATCAATGGATGAAGATGTGAGATATGACTCATAGCACTTGCTGTAATCTATAAGATTATCATATATTGTATCCTTATTCAATACAACATAGTAATGACCTTTACTATCAAAATAGTCATAATATGGACCTTCTCCAAATGCGACAGATATGCCCAAACATAATATCGCAAATGCTATAACTCTATAATTCATATTATCTTGCAAGATTAAAAAAAGCCGCCTGTCCGAATCGAACAGGCGGCAATGATTATTTGGCGAGTTGTTCGAGGATTGTGCGTTTGAATTTGGCGTGGTCGCGGAGGTCGGGGCGACCGGTAGCTTTGCCGGTCTTATCTACGAGGATATAATAAGGTATACCGTCTACGTCAAATTGGCTGCGGATAGCGGTTATCTGATCCTTTGTGAGACGGTAATGAACACCCTTGATATCGTTAATCATATCAAGGTATCTCACTGCGGGCGAACTCTCATCGGCTACATATATCCAAACGATATCGTCGGAAGAGAGATCACCGCTCTTCTCGGGCTCATTTGCCGCGAGGGCTGCACGGCACGGGCCGCACCATGTGTTCCACAGGTCAATCATCACCACTTTACCGCGGTAAGGCTCGGCTATTTTCTCGATTATCTTGTTGGCAGGTACATCGGGCGTGGGAGTCACTTTCGACCAGTCAAGGCTTGCGAGTTTGTCGACAGAGTATTTGTTGTGAGCTTCGACATCGGCTGCAAAGCCTTCGGGAGCACTCTTGAGGTCTGCCGGTAGTTCAGTCAATTCGCCTTTATCGGCTTTGCTATATGCCTCGATGTATGCGCGCAAGCCCTCATATACCGGAGCATTGACGCCGATCTGACGCCATATATCAGTGTTAGAAGCGTCGGTAGCCATCGAGGACAGGTAGATGGCAGGGGAATTGAAATCTATAAGTTCGGCAAAACTGCGGGCATTCGCAGGCGACAATACGGTCTTTATACTGTCGGCAGGGAAGGGCTTACCCCATGCCTCATTGAAAGATATGTAGCTGTAGCGAGCAACATCCTTGACACCCGAGGCAGCGTATGCAAGCGCCACCTGAAGTTCGGCCTTGGCATATTCCTTGGCCATTTCAGAAAGACCGGAAGCGTCAACCGAATCGCAGAGAGCATGGTATTTGTTGATGAAAAACTCGGTATATTCATCACCGCTTTTCCTATAAATAGGTTCTTTGCCATTTAGACCGAAGTCGTAATCGTTGGCAGCGCTAAGATCGGCGCGGTCAAAGTTGGCATAATATCCGTTGTGATATGAAGCGATGAAATCATCAGGAACTTGTTCACCAAGACCATCGCGTGTTGCCATATTGAGAATACCCGACAAATGAGTGTCAACATACATATCGACACTCTCACCGGGTGAAAGATGAGCTTTGCCGGAAAGGGGGAAACTCTGATTGCCACGGATAGTAAGCATTGCCGGACCGGAGAGGGCAAATTTCAGCTGCACATTACCGTCTGAATCAGGATTGACAGGCTTATCCGAGGCCTCATAGCCACGGAGTGTCTGCAGCAGATAGCCAATTTCGCCCATATCGGGTGTATAGCCTACAAAATGAACATTGACTGTAGTAGAGTCGTATTTTAGCACCGGCTCAGGAAGTTTGCCATCAACAAATTCGACGCGGGCCTCTGCCGGAATCTTCGAGAGGTTTACGGTATTGTCGAGTGTACCTGTAAGGTCGATACCGCGGAGAGCATATCCTCCTGCAAAGCCTTCGTTGAAATCGATTGTCTTTACATCTGCCGGAACAGCAGGGAAAGTCATGGAGAAATGTACGATACCCGAATCTGGCATTGTAACGTGCTTGTCGGCCTCGATACCATCGATAGCAGTCATAAGGTATTCCTCACCACCGGCTACGATACGCGAGCTGTCGGATATTTGAAACCACCATCCGGGACGGTAGTTGACAACGGCGTCGAGGACTGTCGAAGAGTCTGTGAGAATCACGCGCTCCACACTGAATGACGAGCCGTCGGCACTTGTGATAAAGGGGCGGTCGACCGTGCCACGGTTAGAGAACCGCGTGCAGGCTGCAAGAGCTATCAGCAAGAGCAGCAAAAGAAGATTGCAGATCTTTTTCATTTGATTGAAGATTAGGTTTTATGGTTGATATTAAAGAACAGACCCCCTTGCGGGCTGATAAGAGTCCGTCAAGGGGGTCGGCCTATTTCAGAATACTCTTATTCAGAGAATTTTGCGTTGATAAACTCGCGGTTGAGACGGGCGATGTTGCTCAGAGGAATGTTCTTGGGACATTCGGCTGCGCAGGCACCGGTATTGGTGCAGTTGCCGAAACCAAGTTCATCCATCTTGCGCACCATGGCACGGGCACGACGTTTGCGCTCAACCTGACCTTGGGGAAGGAGAGCGAACTGGCTTACCTTAGCCGATACGAAGAGCATGGCTGAGCCGTTCTTGCAGGCAGCCACGCAGGCGCCGCAACCGATACAGGTAGCCGAGTCCATTGCAGTGTCGGCGATTTCCTTGCTGATGGGGAGGTTGTTGGCATCCTGAGCACCGCCGCAGTTGAACGACACATAGCCGCCGGCCTGCTGGATTTTGTCGAAAGCAGAGCGGTCAACCATAAGGTCGCGGATTACGGGGAATGCAGCCGAGCGCCAAGGCTCGATGGTGATGGTGTCGCCATCGTTGAACTTGCGCATGTGGAGCTGGCAGGTGGTGATACCCTGCACGGGGCCGTGGGGATGACCGTTGATATAGAGCGAGCACATACCGCAGATACCTTCGCGGCAGTCGTTGTCGAACACGACGGGTTCTTCGCCCTTCTCTACGAGCTGCTGGTTGAGCATGTCGAGCATCTCAAGGAAGCTCGAGCCTGTAGAAACGTTGTCGAGCGAGTAGTTGACGAACTGTCCTTTCTCTTTGGGACCACGTTGACGCCAAATTTTCAGTTTTACGCTGATTGTATGTTCCATTGTTTTTGATTCTTTGGTAGCTGTGCGGCTAAAAACCGCAGCAGCCGCGTGGTTTGATTAGGATTTATAGTTACGTGTCTGAACCTGAATAGCTTCGTATTTGAGAGGCTCTTTAACGAGTATAGGCTTCTCAGTGTCACCGGTCCATTTCCAGCAGCTCACGTACATGTAGAGGTCGTCGCGACGCGCAGCCTCGCCGTCGGGAGTCTGATACTCTTCACGGAAGTGAGCGCCGCACGATTCGTTGCGGTTGAGGGCGTCGATAGCCATCATGCGGGCGATAACGAGGAAGTCTTCGAGACGAAGAGCTTTCTCGAGCTCGGTGTTGAGGTCGTCGGCCTTACCTACCACGCGGAGGTCGGTGTAGAATTCCTTGCGAACTTCCTCGATTTCGCCGAGGGCTTTCACGAGGCTCTGGAGTGTGCGGCCCATACCAACGAGGTTCCACATCACATGACCGAGACGTTTGTGGATTTCATCGGGGCTCTTTGTACCCTTGATATCCATCAGGCGCTGTATACGCGAGCGAACGTCGGCTTCGGCCTTGTCGAATTCGGGATGTGAGGTGTCGAATGTAGAACGTGCAACCTTGATCTGGTCGCTGAGGTAGTTCTGCATTGTATAGGGGAGCACGAAGTAACCGTCGGCAAGACCCTGCATGAGAGCCGAAGCACCGAGGCGGTTTGCACCGTGGTCAGAGAAGTTACATTCACCGATAGCGAACAGACCCTTGATAGAAGTCATCAGTTCGTAGTCAACCCAGATACCACCCATTGTATAGTGGATAGCCGGATAGATCATCATCGGATTATAATATTTCACATCGGCAATTTCTTTTGCCAGTTCGCCCGGATTCACGTCAGTGATTTCCTCGTACATATCGAAGAGGTTACCATAACGTTGAAGAACAATATCGATGCCTAAGCGGCTGATAGCCTCAGAGAAATCGAGGAATACTGCCAAGCCTGTATTGTTCACACCGAAACCTGCATCGCAACGTTCTTTTGCAGCACGGCTGGCAACGTCACGCGGAACCAAATTTCCGAATGCCGGATAACGGCGTTCCAAGTAATAGTCACGGTCTTCTTCCGGAATATCGCTTCCCTTGATTTCACCCTTCTGAAGTTTCACTGCATCTTCTTTTTTCTTCGGAACCCAGATGCGGCCGTCATTACGCAGCGACTCTGACATCAAAGTCAACTTAGACTGCTTGTCACCGTGAACAGGAATACAAGTGGGGTGAATCTGTACCATAGCCGGATTAGCCATCCAAGCACCCTTACGGTAGCAAGAAACAGCAGCTGTACAGTTGCAAGTCATTGCATTGGTAGACAGGAAGTATGCGTTTCCGTAACCACCAGTAGCGATTACTACTGCGTGTGCAGCGAAACGTTCCAGTTTACCGGTAACGAGGTTCTTAGCAATGATACCGCGGGCACGTCCGTCGATAAGAACAACGTCCTGCATTTCATAGCGGGTATACAGTTTTACAGTACCTACGTTTACCTGGCGGCTCAATGCTGAATAAGCACCCAGCAACAACTGCTGTCCGGTTTGACCGCGGGCATAAAACGTACGTGATACCTGAGCACCACCGAAAGAACGGTTATCCAGCAGACCGCCATATTCGCGGGCGAAAGGAACACCTTGTGCCACACACTGGTCGATAATGCTATTGGAAACCTCAGCCAAACGGTAAACGTTAGCTTCGCGGGCACGGTAGTCACCGCCCTTTACTGTATCGTAGAACAAACGGTATACTGAGTCACCGTCGTTTTGGTAATTCTTTGCAGCGTTGATACCACCCTGTGCAGCGATGGAGTGTGCACGTCGGGGAGAGTCTTGAATACAAAAGTTGAATACTCTGAAACCCATTTCACCGAGTGAAGCGGCAGCAGAAGCACCTGCTAAACCTGTACCTACTACGATGATATCCAAGCGACGCTTGTTAGCCGGGTTCACTAATTTCTGGTGAGCTTTATAGTTGGTCCATTTCTCTGCTACTGGTCCTTCCGGAATTTTTGAATCTATCTTAGTCATAATGCTATTACATTTTAATCGTTTACAATTTACAAATTAGCAAGCACCGCCGCACAATGATTTTGCGAAGAATACGACAACTACCAAGGCGAAACATACAACGACGATAGTAGAGTAGATGTTGGAGATACATTTCCAACGGTTAATCCATACCTTGTTGTTCCAACCCAGAGATTGCATAGAGCTCCAGAAACCGTGAGTCAGGTGGAACCACAGTGCGCCGAGCCAAATGAGGTAAAGCACTACGTATACCGGATTGCCAAATGTGTTTTCAATGTGATGAACACCATTGGCTGCATATGCCAGTGTGGCAGCATCGGTTTGCATACCCATGTTGTGCATCAACTCGGGAAGCTGCATTTTAGCCCAGAAGTTTACCAGGT
>OFGJ01001274.1_pt1 | contig 13100 bp, 25 predicted proteins | sample 1521731 | NCBI WGS metagenome assembly OFGJ01 (sample SAMEA3504126, study PRJEB24116) | mouse gut metagenome | biome: mouse gut; feature: mouse-associated habitat; material: faeces | place: Denmark | collected 2011 | reverse complement strand
GGCATACGAGATTACAAGGTGACTGGAGTTCAGACGTGTGCTCTTCCGATCTAATAGAGCAAGCTCTTTGGCTATGTCGTAAATAAGCTTTCGCTTGCGTCTATAGTAAGTATTTTTTGAGATGATAAGTGCGGCGGAGGAAAAATCATAACCACGCCGCTTTTGTATGTCTGACAACATATCTCTTCTGATACCAACTTCCACCTCTTCAAGAGCTTTGTCAACTATTGAATTAAGTTTAATGTAGCAGTCTAATACGTCGCCTGTGATTGTGCCAAATTTAATAGCTCGTTCTCTGCGATTGTAATCAGCACATACTGTTTTAACAATATCAACAACGCTCGTCGGTATATCATACTTAAAGTATAACTTTTGCCTTGCCATATATCGCCTCCTTGTTTATTGCGGCTTACTCTTGCCGCCTGTAGACTTTTCTTTGGTTCTTAGCTCGTTATACTCTTCTACCCACTCAATAGGTATAGGTAAACTTTTATTCAGATAGCGTACGATAGCTTTGCTAATATCAATGGCTCTGTGTTCATCATGTATATAGCGTGGCTTTAGTCCAAATGGTGGAATCAAGTCCTCAAGCCTTATCTTTATGATTGAAGACTCAACCGTACTGAAGTATGTGGGTCTTGACGTCCTGCCGCTTGGAAAACAAACCGCTGTACAGTGCTCGCAAAGCTCTGTTCCTTTATTTACACAGTCCTGACACTTAAACTCGTTATTCTCTGTCATATCGGTTCTCCTTGTCTGAGGCTAAGTTCATAAGCTCTTGCATTTTAGCAAAGTCTAATATTTTCTCTGCCTCTTTAATCGTTTCAAATGTTTTGTCAGTTATTTCTTGCTCGCTCTTCTTAAGGCTGTAACCAACCGCCGCCACCCTTGAATTACGCACAAAGGCAAAAAGTAACAACCTCAACTTGTCGGATTCTTTCTCTTTTGCTGCAAGCTTGTCAGCAAGTTGTTGTAATTTATCAACAAAGCCTATGTTAAACTTTGCTTTTAACGACGGTTGCTGTGCAAATTGCTCTTTATAGTTTTGTGTTAATTCTTTAATATCTGCTTTGGTAAATTCATCATCAGTCTTTTTAGGTAGACTTATTCTTATGTTGATAAAAATGTCCTTACTCATGCCTTTGCCTCCTTGTGTACAAGCTCCATATAAGCTTTATTTTTCTTTACGTAATCAGCCTCTAATCTTGCTCCGAGCTGAAGTTCATCAGGTGGCAAATCTCCAAGCTTGACTTGACCGTCCTTGCCATACTTTTCAACAACTTTTTTCTTCCAATCAAAATATAGCTTCATTGCAACGCTTGATTCTTCACTCACTCTTTCAAACTCAGCTTGTTGTCTGTCTAAATCATTGAGAAACTTCCTGCTTTTTAATTTACGTATGAAATCATTAAGACGGTAATCATTAAAGGTAAATAAGCTATCTTCAATAAGACAGTCAATAATATCTTCTTTAGAAAACTTACTGAGCTCTTTTTTGATTTTATTTTTGTCCACTATTTACCTCCCTCAATCTGCAGCAGATACTCGTGTTTATCTAAGTTCCTCGCAAGAGCTAACATTTTCAAATCTTCCTCTGTTAGAGAGTTTTTGTTTGAATCTTTTGCTTTATTAGGTGGCGGAAAGATACCATTTGCCTGCACAAACGCTGAATAAAATGTTTCTAACTCTTTTTTGAAAAAATGTGCGTAAAATTTCAATTTAGCTTCAAACTCCAAAAACTCTGCAGCTGTACACCTAACAAAATAATGTTTTGTCCGCCTCCAACTGTATAAGCCTTTATTTTCTCCGTTTTCTTTGCCCACGATTGAATACAAGACTTGATTTGCTAAGTCCGCAGCTTTGTAAACTTTAGGCATTTTAATATCAAACTCTTTAATTACGTCTTCGCTTATTTCTTCTTCGTTGATATTATATTTTTGCATTAGCTCTTTCAAAAGCTTTTGAGCGTTCTCTTTTTCTCCACCGATACCCCTATCAGCTAAAGCCTTAATCTTTTTTATAAGGTCTTCTTTGTTCACGCTATACCTCCAAAGATATAATCAATAACATTTTCTTCTCCAACAAAAGCTATAGCGTCCTCTAAAGCTTTTTTAGAAGTGGAATAAATTGCACCTTGTTTCTGCACCCCTACGCCTGTTGATTCTTGCACATTAAGCTTATTTGTGGTTCTATCAAAATTGAGCGACCACTTAGGCTGTTCTATATCTCCCCAATCAACAAATTGACTGTGAGCTTCAACATATTTTTTGAAAAGGTTTGTATATTTTCTTCTGTAGGCAGCCATTTCTGTCTAACCAACCTGTTTTATATTTGTTGTTGACATAATATTTTCTAAAAGGCAAATCTTCGTAATTTTCAACCTCAAATATTTCATCATCAGGACGTGGTTCGTAATCGTGCCAACCTCCCTTTTGATTTACCAATCTATTGCCTTGTATTTCCCAAAAGCCATTAAAGTTGGTAGTGCCGTCGCCATATCTTGAAAACTCTGCTAAATATTTCTTCATAGACTTTCTCCTTTCTTTGTGCGGTCTAAAATTCCTTGTAAAACACAAAATGCCAACCATTTACCATTTTTATCGTATGCGGCGTGTTTATTTGCTTGAGTTTCTATTCCATTGCATACTTGTTTGGCTATTTCTTCATATCTCAACTTATACATATCTCTGTAATAATTAAGAGTCGATTGTTTTGCCTCAAGGCTCCCATTTATCAGGTTTATTTCCTTGTCTTTTTCTTTAAGTTGTCGCTGTAGGTCTTTAACTATTTCTTCAAGGTCGCTTTCGTAAGCCTTATAATCATAAGTTGGAATTTGTGCTCTCAACTTTTCATTTTCTGCTTTAAGTTCTGAATAAGCTTGAATTTTTAAGTCATCAAGTTTCATTTCTAAATCTTCTACAGCTTCGCCTTTTCTTAAAAGGTCTTTATCTATACAAATTTGAACCAACACAGGGTCTAGAAATCTTTTATTTTGGTTAATCAATATTTCTAGTAACTCAATATTAGTTTTGTTTTTATATTCATTTGCATAACAATCAGGAACTTCTACCTTGCCATAAGTTGTATCAATTAGCATTTTTATTTTCCTCCATATTCATTTTGAGTTCAATTCATTTTTTTAATTTTTCCATTATTATTTGCTTTGGTAAAAAATTCCAACAAAAATAACTACTACTAAATGTTATTTTATTTTGATTATCAAATTGTATCCTTTGTTCAAACATAAGCAATTGTAAATCCTTTTCTTTAAAAAGTTTTTTTGGAGCCGAATCATTAAGCCAAGTATTTGTCATCAGCAAAGCAAATGGTTTATTAAAACTCAAAGCCCTTTCAAAAACTTTTCTTTTCCCAGTAAATGGCGGATTTGATATAATCACATCCCATTTCTTAGGTTCATAATTAAAGAAATCTTTTCCTTCAGATATATGAGAAAAAATAACTTTAAAACCATTCTCTTTAAAAACTTTAACAAATTCGCTTTGTTCCGTATCAAATGGACACCAAATTGTTTTTGTTTTATCAATAAACTTTACAAGCGGCTCTACTGCATATTTTGGAGTTAATTTTTCATCATTATTTCCTAAAGAATATAATACTTTCGCACTAAATATTTTCATTTTTCCTCCGTAAAAATCGATATTTGATTTTTTATTGCACCTGTAAATTTAGTTTCTAAATCTTCTACAGCTTCGCCTTTTCTTAAAAGGTCTTTATCTATACAAATTTGAACCAACACAGGGTCTAGAAATCTTTTATTTTGGTTAATCAATATTTCTAGTAACTCAATATTAGTTTTGTTTTTATATTCATTTGCATAGCAGTCTGGCATATCTGCCTTTCCATAAGGTGTATCAATTCTCATTATGATTTATCTCCTCCACATAGCACCACGACTGCGGTGGCTTTTTTAACCAATTTAGACATACCCACTCAGTGCTGCACTCTCCAAAAGCTCTGTAAGCTTCTTGTTCCTCTTCACTAATACACTCTGTACCAACAGGACAACTAGGACAATAAGGGCACTCAGGGCTTATGCAAGGCTTCTTAAATTCTCTTATATCTTTTGGCTTATCATAAACAATAAGGTCTTCAAAATTCCAAATATAGCCAACTCCACCCAAACCTTTTACATAGTCATACACTTGCTTAGGTGTAAGACACAAAGATTCCAAATCTTTGTTTTTTAGCATTGAATCAATATATTTGTCAGGTCGCTCAAACACATAACCGTCGTCGTCTTTTAGTTGATACACGCCGTCATCAATAAAGTTTTCATAACCCAAGTTATCTTGCTTATAATAAGGCACTGCACTACACCTAAATTCATCAATGCTCTTCAAAGTAAACTCTGCGACCACTTTACCTCAACCAATAAGAGTGTAAGCATAATTATCAAACGCCTTACAAAGACATACTCTTTTTTTAGTTTCATAAATGTATACCTTGCATGGCAATTTGCAGGTCGGCTTAGTTTTTCTAAGCTCGCCTGTTTTTTTGCCTGAGATAACATTTTCAGAGTGTTGAGGTTGAATAGAAATTAAAATTGCCACATTACACCTCCACAAGCTTGCATTTTACAATTCTGATATTTTTAAGCCAATCGCTTGTTGACTCTTTTAACTTTTCAAGTACAGCCTTAGCTTCTCTATATAGTCCAAACTTCGTACACCACACTAAGGTTGTCCAACCGCCGTCTTTAGAATCGTGATAGTAAATATCTTTTCCGCTTTCAGCTTTAATCACATAAGCAGTATCTAAACCCATACGCATATTTAGTCCTCCTCTGCAACTTCAGATATTCTGTTTACTGAAACCTCATAAGCAGTCTTCTTGTATGTGCCTGTGCCGCTTTCGTTTTTCTTTTCGTATTCTCGGCTTTGAAAACGACCAATAACTGAAACTTTGATACCTGTATCAAGTGTCCCTATATGAGCTGCTGTACGACCCCAAATAATACATGGCACATAATCAGATTTTCCACGTTCTCTGTTTACAGCTAAAAGCACGTCGCAAATATCTCGCCCAAGTGGTGTAGTTCTGTGCATAGGTTTTTTACAAAAGTACCCTGTAAGCTCAATCTGATTCAATTCTTCCTCGTAATCTTTTAGCTCTTGAGCAAAGAAGACAATCATAAGTTTGTTTTTACCGTCTACAGCTTTGTTGTAGGTTCTGATTTGACCCTCAAAACGTAATTTATCTCCAACTGTAATTTTCTCGGTTAAAAGCTGAGAAACGTTTACAGGTAAAATGTCGTCTTTTCCACTATCACGCCTAACAGCCACATTGAAAGAGTAAAACTCTTCTCCACAGCACTCATAACAAGCAGGTTCTGATACTACGGTACCTGCAATAATCGCTTTATTGTTATTATTTTTCATAATTCCTCCGTTAATTTACTTGCATTTGAGCCTTATTCCACAGTGTCGAAATAAGGTAATTTTGCTTATTCTTTATCTCGCCTTTCTGATATTTGTCTTCCACCTCATAAATTGCTTGTACTAATTCTTCTCGTCTTTGTTCGTTAGTGAAGAATTTTGTAAAAGACTGCAGAAATTTGATTGTGTCTATATTTCGGTTGTTGATTTTTAATGTTTTCTGAGCTGCCACCTCATCAAGAATATTGTTTACAAGCTCTCGCACAGTAAAAGAGCAATCAAACCCTACGCTAAATGGCTCAGATAGGTCAGCCCACTCTTGAAAATGCTTCTCAATTATTTCTCTGTACCACTTAATAGCAGACTCAAAGCTCTCCCATTGTTCCCTGTCCTCAGGTTGCTCTTCTTCAGCTTTTGGAGTACTTGAGCTTCTTTGCGGAACAGGTATTGACGGTTCTTCGTCCTGCTCTCCGTTTTTCCAACGTGCGTCAGCAGCTCGTTTCTTTGCAGCTGATATATCAGCTCGCTTTTTAATATTTTTAAGCACTCTTTCCGACCATATTTTTCCTTTTTTAATGGTAAACAGGTCGTAATTGCGAATAACACCCTCGCACACTTCAGGCTTAATTTGTAAATCATAAGCTATATTTTCAATATCGCTTTCTTTGACATAACCACCCTCTTCGTGCAGAATCTCAACAAAGCACCAATAAAAACCTAACCCCTCTAAGCCGAAATCTTTTCTGACACCTCGTAGGCTCAACCTCGCACCGTAATCGTGTGGGAAATATTCATTCGACATTTGTTGCCTCCTAATAATACTCAACAAGAGTAATTTTTACTTTTGGCTCTGAAGCATATTGTTTAGTAATTGTAAGCTCAATTATTTGAGTATCATCTTTGTAAGCTATATCGTTCAGAGCGTCGCAGATTATTTTTGCAATATTATCTGCGTCAGGCTTTGTCAGAGGACGAATAGTGCCCTCTAACGCCTCTTTTTGTTTCTTCTTGGAGAAAGACTTAGGTATTGCAAAACAAGCTAAAATAGTCATTTTTACAGCCTTATCAAAGAGATTGTAATCGCTTGGCTTTGCTTGTTGAAAACTTAACTTTACTAAATTCTCGTATATTACGTCTTCTTTTGGCTTAATTGCTTGAGCGTAACCATGTACAGTTGAAAACTTTGGTCGTCTTTTTCCAACAGGAGCACCTATTACTTCAAACTCCATATTCTTACTCCTCGCTGTTGCCTGCAAAGAAGTCAAACTCTTCGCTTTCCTCAGGAGTAATCTCGACATTTTCTTCAGCTGCTTGTACAGGAGCTTCCATGCCACTGTCTTCAAGCTCTACATAACTTGGCTCGCCATTTTCATTGATAACTGTATTATCAAGGTCAATAGCTTTTTGCATTTCAATACTCATAACTCCCCATTGAGATAACAAGTATCTAAGCAAAGTCTTAAACGCCATTTCTGTAAAGTTTTTGTACCAAAAACTGCTATATTTGTAGAGTTCTTTTTGCGGTACTTTGCCATTGATATAATCGTCGTATTTATCTGCACTAAATGCTTGAGAGTAAGTATCGGCATGTTTAATCATCTTGTTTTTTGTCCAATAAACAGTTTTTCTGAAACCGTTAAGAAGCTCGAAATAAGCCATGTAGCCTATGGTTGATTTTTCTTCTCTTACGTCGTCGTCCTCAATAAACTCAAAGAGCTGTTTGCCTGTAGCTTTATCTCTACCCTTATACTCACCCTCTTTAATCTCCAAAACGTCTATATCACGATATTGCCCTGAACGCATAGCAAGCTGTTTATAACCTTTGGCTCCTAAGATAAATTGAGCACTAACTGACACAATATTTCCTTGTTTGTCTTTCTTGTTGAAAGGCACCATATAATACTGACCGAGTTGTGGACTTGGACTAAGTTTTAGAGCTTCGCCTTGAAGAGCAGCAGATAATATTGTAACTTGACTGCATTTTTGTAAATCAGGGTTATTGCTTACAGCTGAGATAATTGCTGTTGTAAAGCTTTGAGCATTTTGTCCAACTGCCTGCTGAACTAAGTTTTTAATATTCTCTTGGCTCATGAATACTGAAAATTTTGGTTGATTGTTTGAAATACTTTTTTGATTTGTAGTTGCTAAATTATTTGCCATTTTATTTATCCTCCTTTATGGCTGAATATTTGATATTGTTTTCTTTAAGGAACTGCTGCAAAGCTTTAAGCTGAGCAATAGTCCCCTCGACTTGAAATTTTACAATTTGTAGCTCTTTTTCCTCTGCAACAGGTGCTGATTCAGCTGCAGGCTTTACTTCTTCTTGTAAAGCTGCCTGAGCTTCTTGTTTAGCTTTGAGCTCAGCAATCTTTGCACGCTCTTGTTTAAGGCGTTCGTTTTCCATAAGAGCCTCTGACAAGTTAAGCGTTCTGAAGTAAAAAGCTTTAAGAGTAGCTTCGTCTTCTGATTTCAAAGCTTCAATAGCTATAATTGCATTTTTTGCATTATCAATTACTGTGTCAATGTCAGCTTTGATTGACTTCATACTCGTTGTAACGTTAAGCCATTTTGCTTGGTGTACTCTTTCATAAGGAATACAACCTGAAAACTCTCCTATTGCCTCTTTGTAATACTCGATTACAGCTTCTTGCTTCTCTTGTTGTTTTTTGAGCTCGTAAGCTTGTACCTGAGTTGAAATGTGTTCTGAAACAGCTTTAACTCTGTTTATAACTTCGTCAACTTCAGACTTGAATTTATCATAAGGCGAACTGTAAACTTTTCCTATTCTGATTCTCTCATCATTAAGAACTTTACAGAAAGCATTGAGTTGTGCTCTATCTTTTTTAGCTAAGTCTATTGATGAATCATCATAGCTTACGCCCTCGTATTGCTTTAAGGTTTCCTCTACCCTTGCAAGCAATTCTGTGTTGTTCCATGCGAGCATTTTTGGTATAAGTTGCTCAACAGGTGTTTCTAAAATAAGTGCTAAATCTTGTGCCATTTTATTTGTCCTCCAAATTTTTAATTTTGTTATTGTATGTTTTTATCGAATCTTGGTAATAGCAGTGGCGGTCGCTGTTTGCGTTCCACATACCCCCAAAATTCTTTTTCTTTTAAGTAAAGATACTTAAGGTCTTCTAACAGGTCTTTTCGCAGATAAGGGTAATGTCTTGTTATAATCTCTAACTCCCCATTTGAACCTGTTGTTTTTATTTGTGCCTTGCAATAGGCAAAAGCTCTATCTGTTACAAGAAAGTAATGTAAGAGCTGTGTGTAGTAATAATCAGGTATTTGCTTGTTCCACTTGCTCATTGCTGTATGATTGTGAATTTCGGTTGTTTTACCCTCGTAAATACCTTGTGCTCCTGTTTCTTTGTCGGTAAGCTCTCCGTCAAGTGAAGCAAACATAAAACCTCTTCTATAAACTGTTTCTTTATCGATTTTTACCTCGTACTGAGGGTAATCAAGAGCGAACAGCTTTACAAGTAAGTCTTCTGATTGTTTGCCATACTCTACCTGTGGCTTGTCTGATATATCATCAGGAACCTTAATACCGACTTTTTCTTCCCAAACCTCAACATTTGTTTTGAAAGGGCTAAGTCCAAGAATTGCTGCAGCGTCTGAGCCACCTATGCCTGTTTTCCTAAACTCTAACCACTCAGGAGAATTGTGTTTAAGTTTGATTTTCTCAAGTGCCATTGTTTACGCTCCTTTTGCTACTCGTAAATGATAGAGAGCCCAAACTTCTGATACAAGTTTTTCTCTTGCGTCATTATCCATTGCCGCAAATACCACCTTTGCTCTTTTCATTGAGTAATTGTCAAGCAATTCTTCTGCAGACGGTGTTTTAACTTTTGTTTGTTTAGACATAGCCTTTCCTCCTTTTGTTAAATTTGTTTTGCCGAGATAAACTCGTAAAAACTTACAATTAAGCTTCTGATATACAACGTCTTTTGTTATCAGATTCTGACAGTACTCTTCGCTCAAACTCAAGTCTTGAGCCATTTCTTTTATGCTGTCATACTGTCTAACACAGAACTCGTATATATCGTTTGTTACTGCCATGATTACGCTTTCTCGTCGCATAATTCCACCTCTGTATCAGATTTCAGAAGACAAAGCAGACGCACGCCATTGTAACCATAGTACGCAGAGTTGATGCCCAGAGTACCGCTCGAGTAGACATAGCGAACGAAGGAATTGTAAACCAAGCTGTCCGCAGTTGCTGTCCACCACCAATCATCAGCGTTAGGTATTAGTTTTCTGAATTTTCTATACTCTTCACAGGTTATAAGTGAAACGTAATCTTTACATTTGCCATAATCAGTCATGCCGTCATCAGTAAGTAAATCTCTTTCAAACTCAACAAGGTCGCTTTTCTTAATTCGACCTGTCCTCTCATCAGCCACGCAATAACCACCTGCATTAAAGTTGTTAAGCTCAGCTCTCAAAGACGAAGCCTCCCAATCGTTATGATTACTGCTATCAAAAGCTCTGTTGTACAACCTATGTTTTGCAAGTATTAAGGTGCCTTTCTTTCTGTGCTCCAAGACCACCCACTCAAGACCTGCATAGTTAATAAAAGAGCCCTCTTTCACACTACAAATATCAGCAGTCTTTTTTTCTTCTTCAAAAAACAGCTTAGCTTTGTCTTCTCCGACAAGCTTTTTTAGATATTCTTGTGCTTCAGATGAGCTCATTTCTTTTAATCTTTCAAATTTATTCATGATTTTTCTCCTTTTATTGCTTTTTGTTTTTATTCTTCTGTAAACCACTTGTCCCACTCGGCTGCAGAACACATGCCTGCAATGGACTCAAATAGTTCCTTAGCTATTTCTAAACGGTGCTCTGATTGATTACTTGTGAGCCCTTTAGAATCGACTTCTATAACTAAAATATCTGCGTCAAAGTGGTCTATTGGTAATTGCAAGGCTTCTGCAAAGTGCTTCTTGCCTGCCTCTGTAAGTTTTTCGCCACAGTACGCTACACCCAACTCTTCTGTGTAATTGTCCGTAACGTCTATCGTGCCTGTAAACTTCTCAATAAAGTCAATAACTTTCATCTCTTTGTTTCCTCCCTTAAAAATTTTCCTTAGCAAAATTTCTGTAAGTTTCCTCCTGCTCTTGTCGTAATTCAACCGTCTTTCCGTCTTTTAGCTGAGGATTCTGTTCTTGCACTTTTCTTCGTGCTCTTGTGATTGATTCAAAGCTTGTTGGCAGATTACCGCTTCCCACAAGCTCTGCAAAAGAGGCATTTGTATTCACACCTAATCTCTTCATAACTCCTAAAATGAGCTCGTTATCGTTTGTTCTTGCTGAATAATTACTTTTCAATTCTTCTGTAACACACTTAACTACTTCTCTTAGTTGCTTTTTCATACAAAACCTCCTTAATTGTTTTTTAAGTATTCTTTAACTGCAAGCCTGATAATGTCGCTATTTGAGTGCTTTACGCCGCTTTCGGCAGTTTTCTTAACTGCGAGCTCTGCGACTTTCTTCCTGTCGTCAACAGGGAGATAAACGCCTATGTAGCTCTCTTTACGCTTCTGCTTTTCGTTCATACTTTTACCTCCATAAAATAAAAATAGGCTCGTCAGTTAAGACGAACCTATTTCGGTTTGTTGGCTATATAAAAAATAGCACTGTTTTATACTGACAGCACTATTATCGCATTACATAAAGATAATATGATAGTGTCAAGAGTTTTCAGCATATTTTTTTGATTTTTTTTCTTTTGTGTTAAAAATGAGATTTTAATGCTGTAGTGGACCTTAATATTTTAGCTATTCTATCAGATAAGCCATCAATACCAACGACTTTTGCAGGCTTATAGTAACTACTAGACATTGTTTGCATATAGTTGTAATTAGTAGAAAAACATTCATCCATTGAAAAATCTGCACTTTTATCAAATATTTTACTAAAATCGCCACCATTAAAATGGTATGCTCGCAGTTTCGCAATCCGCTCTGCACCATGCAGGCTCCACCCCATTGGCCGTGATGACATTCGAGCAGATAGCACATGAGATACATGTCCTTCTGCTGCACAAGAATATTGCTTTGACAAATCAATTGATTTTAAATTGTTTTGCAAATATAGCCAACTATTGACTATATTCTTTCTTTCAGATTTTTTCTCGTGGGTTTTGTAATGTTCTTTATACAAAAATGCTGCTTTACTAAAATCTTTTTCTTTTAATGCGCTTATAATTTTTGCCTGCCACTTCTTATTACCATAGCATGCATTCGTAATACTTTTATGTATATGAAATTTATCTAAATGATATCTGCACCCTGGGAATACCCCTATTCCATATTTAATCCAGGCAGCACCATCGCCAGATAGATGAATAGTTGTATTTCTTGTTGCATAGTTAGTTTGAATATAATATGCAACATCAGACCAAAACTTATCTACATCATCGCTTGTAGTTACAAAGTATTTTGGGTTTATTAACTCTGTTCTACCAGAGCAAACTTTGCGAGTTCCTTCATGAACATATATCAATTTAACCTCTGCACTTTTTGAATTATTTAGATGAATATGGTCCTCATCAGCTTCAATATATAAATCTTCAATTTGCTTTGTTTTTTGCGATGGCGGAACTTCTAACTCTTTAACATTGACTTTTTTCACTAAATTATGTACTGTTTGCCGTGTAACCTTTCTGTCTATTAATTCACTTGCCTTTCCAAAGCTAGTCAATGTAGCTGCATTTACCAATTTAGATTGCAAGTTTTTATCAATTCTGCTATATTTTTCTAAATGTAGTAATTCATCGACTGCAAAAAAGCACTTTGACAAATTTTTATCAAAGTACAATGTGCGTTGCAATTTTATTTCTCCCAGTTCACTCAAAATACTGCGAGTTTTGCCTTTATTTTTTACGACAACCCTATGTTTGTCTCTTTGTTCATCAAAACCCCTTTCAATTTCTTTACAAGCCAGTTTAACAAGATTTACTCCCAATTTATTTGTTTGTTCTTGTGTTTTTGAAATGATTTGTGAAAAATCGTAGTTTTTTAAGTTTGTAAAAATACTACAAAGCACATTTTCCACAACTTCCTTTACTAAATTTTCTATTTGAAATTTTAATTCCATTAATTTACCTCTATTACTAAAACAGCGTATAAGACAATTCCTTATACGCTGTTTGATTTTATTTTTGTATGCTTGCTTTCCATTCATCAATCGTATTCATTGTTGTTGGATGTAATTTCACATTAATATATTCCGTGATATCAGAATTAAATTTAGTATCTGAACTCAACATTATGCCATCATTATTGATAACGATTTTGCCATCATATTGTTCACACATTACTCCAGCAATCCAAAACGTTTCAGTATTTTTATGCGACAAAAAATCATATTCTTTTGTATCTTTATTATATTTCAAAAACAATGTTTTTGTATATATTCCACTACCATCAGATGTATAGTAAGTATTTGTCAACTTAAAATGATTAATATCCTCACAGTCACAACCTTCATCTTCTGGTTTACAATGCACTATTTGCACAAAATATTTACCATCTTCCGTTAAATAATTACCGATAATTGGGTCCTTCTCATATTTGTTGCCACATGCAACTAAAGTTGTCGCACAAATAATTGATAACACAAGAATACTAATTAAAATTATAAATTTCTTTTTCATAAATTTACCTCATATTTTTTGTATTTTAATTATATCAAGATA
>OFGJ01001256.1_pt1 | contig 13260 bp, 9 predicted proteins | sample 1521731 | NCBI WGS metagenome assembly OFGJ01 (sample SAMEA3504126, study PRJEB24116) | mouse gut metagenome | biome: mouse gut; feature: mouse-associated habitat; material: faeces | place: Denmark | collected 2011 | reverse complement strand
ATTTCCAGCCCGGAAGAACTTCTAATACAGGTTTTGCCTTTTCCAGCTTCACGGTAGTCGGAAATTCAGTAGTTACCGCCCCGTCAATCTCATACCCTACGCAGACAGGGATCTCATCGAGATACCCGAGAACATCGAGCACTGTAAACGCCACGTCCGTCGTGCCCTGCATCCGGCAGCCATACTTGCTTGCCACCACGTCAAACCATCCCATGCGCCTGGGACGCCCTGTAGTCACGCCGTACTCGCCTCCGTCTCCTCCTCTGCGCCTCAGCTCATCCGCTTCCTCGCCAAAAATTTCACTGACAAACGCCCCTGCGCCAACGGCCGAAGAATATGCCTTGCACACCGTAATAATCTTGCGGATTTCATATGGCGGAATCCCTGCGCCGATCGCTCCATAAGCTGCAAGCGTGGAAGACGAGGTTACCATGGGATAGATTCCATGATCTGGATCTTTCAAAGAGCCTAACTGGCCTTCCAGCAAGATATCTTTCCCTTCCTGAATGGCGTTCCACAGATAAGCAGAGGCATCACATACATACGGCTCTATCATCCTGCGGTATTCCATAAGCTCTTTCTTAAGATCCTCCGGGGATAACAGCGGCTTGTGATACAAATGCTCCAGCAGCACGTTTTTCGTTTCACAGACACGAACCACCTTTTCAGACAAAGCTTGCTCGTCAAAAAGCTCACTGACCTGAAAACCAATTTTTGCATATTTATCTGAATAGAAAGGCGCAATTCCAGACTTAGTGGAACCGAAAGATTTGCCGCCCAGGCGTTCCTCCTCATATTGATCGAACAATATGTGATAGGACATCACCATCTGCGCACGGTCAGAAACCAAAATCTTTGGCGCTGGAACGCCCTGGTCCACAATCGACTGAATTTCTGCAAAGAGAACCGGAATGTTAAGCGCCACGCCATTCCCGATCACACTGGTGGTGTGCTCATAAAAGACCCCGCTTGGAAGCGTATGAAGCGCAAATTTTCCATAATCGTTTACGATGGTATGCCCGGCATTGGCGCCGCCCTGAAAACGCACGATAATATCCGCTTCCCTTGCCATCATATCCGTAATCTTGCCCTTTCCTTCATCGCCCCAGTTTGCTCCGACTATTGCCTTAACCATTGATAAGTTCCTCCTTTTATGCATCAACGTTTTTAAGTTTCGTTGCTCCGCTGCCCGTGGGAAGAGGAGAAGAAATCCTGCCAGGATCCCTTCTCCTCCCTTGTGCCTGCAGCTTACACTTTTTTAAACCGTTCCACTTCGCTGCGAAGCTCCCGTGATATGCTCTGGTTGTTTTCCGTTTCCTTTCGGATATGTTCCATCGCTTCCACCAAAACTCCGGTATTCTCCGCCGCATTGGAAACTCCCTTTGCACTTTCATCCACGGTATTGGAAATATTATTGATTCCTGTATTGATATGCTCCATAATGTCTTCCACCTCAGAAGTCCTTCCGGAAAACTCCGTCAAGATCTCATTGACACGCTCTGCATCGTCCTGATAATTATTAGCCATATCCACAAAGCCGTCGTAATCTTTCATTACGTCCTCGTCAATAAACCGCAGCATATCTTCTGCGCTCTTGGCAAGCTTATCCACCGCGGCAGTCACCATGTTGCTAATGTTCTGAATGTTATTCGCCGTATCCTTGCTGCTATCTGCCAGAGTGCGTATCTCGTCTGCCACCACGGCAAATCCCCGTCCCTGCTCGCCGGCGCGGGCGGCCTCTATGGAGGCGTTCAGCGCGAGAATGTTGGTCTGTTCGGCGATGGAGACGATCTTGGAAGTGGACTGCCTGATTTTTTCTATGGCATTCTGCAGATCCTCAAAAGTATGTTCCATTTCATCGAAGTAGGTTTTTACCTGCATGGAGCTGTCTCTGAGCTCATCCACACCGCTCTGTGCGGCATCGACGGACTGGGCGATGGTATCCTTCACGGCGCTGAACTGGCCGGATACTTCCTCTATGCTGGAGAAACTGCTTCCGAATTCCTGTAGCTTTTCCTGGAAGTTCTCATTCTCGGAGAGGACATCTTCGAAGGAATGTCCTATTTCGCTTATCTCTGAGAGGGAGCTTACCTCCTTCTGTACCAGCTCATTGCGATAATCTTTCAGACAGTTTATGATATGTAATACCGGATAGAGAGTTTTTTCCTCCGAAGCGACAGGCACTTTATCCGGACTGGATTTTTTCCAAAATGGCATTGTATGATCCTCCGTTATTTTGTTTCGGTTTGTTTTATTTCCGCGGGCAACGAGCCGGGCAGCCATGCCTGCACGGATTATTTCACTCAAATACGACACAGGTCATGGACTGGTTGACGAAACAGTTATTATAATGTTCCCCATATCCTACAAAACCTGCATGTCGCCCCAACTTGCCCATTTCTCCCAGATATTCCTGCATGTACTTATTCTGTGTAAACAGAAGATAGCGGAACAGGCAGTTGACGGAAAATACCGCGGAGATCTTCGGGAAATCATGCTGTATCTGAGCTATTGTATTTTTCACGATCTCTTTATAGTCTCCCAGTTCCAGCATAACCAGAATATCGGAGTCGTTTACCTGTCTGAAACAGGCAAGGGAATTGCCGCTTACTTCCTTGATGGAGATAATGCAGGTGTCGTCCCCGTTGAGCTTGCCGAAGGGATTTTTGAAAGTCTGCGTCGTGATCTCTTTCTCCGTCACATGGAGAATATCCTGATAGACCTGTTTGGCGGAGCGGTTGTTCAGAGCGCCCACGACATAGTTATCTCTGTTGGTCCGGGAGGCGATAAAGCGTTCATTCCCCATCTGGTGGTAGATGTTTTCCTTGTAGGCCTTTACCCTGCCGTGCTGGTTTTTCACCAGAGCGTACACCACGGCATCCTGATAGACATTTCCGTTTGCGGATACTTTTCCGGCATCGCCGGTTCCCCCTATCAGCTGAATATTCCTGCGTTTTAAAACACTGTATATAGTAGTCAGAACGCAGGCGTCGTTGCCGGTGCAAAGGTCGATGCATATGGAATTGTTTTTGGCGGAATCCACCTTTTTTACGTCCTCTTCAAGACGTCTGATATATTTGACAGGCATGGAAGATACCTGCTCCAGTACATTGGCGGCGGCAATGACACCGTCTGAAAAAGCGATGACGCCGACACCCTTTTCCACGATTCTGGTGTCGTAACTCATGCCGATGCAGCCGATACTGGGCACACCGGGGAAAAGGGATTCCAGTTCCTGTACATGTGATTCAAACTGACCGGCATTTGAAAACAGCATGAGGAACTGTGGCCTGTTAATGCCGCGCACTGCGGTTTTCAGATCTCCGTGCAAGTCCATTCCAAAACTTTGTTTCATTCTGAGATTCCTTTCTGTATTTATTCTGATGTACATAAAGATTCCATATAATATGCAGATATATTATATGATAATTAAGTGGAGAACGTCAACGAAAAAATATCACAAATGTACTTGTTCCGGCCTTAACTGGCTGCGGTACTCGCTGGGCGAATAGTTGGTCACTTTTTTGAAGCAGCGGCAGAACGTGGTCAGGTTGTTGAAACCGGTCCGGAAGGCTATATCGGTGATGTTGGATTCGGTAGAGAGGAGGTACTGCGCCTCCTGGATCCTTTTGCGGGACAGATAGTCGTAAAAGGTGGTGTGGGTATGCTGTTTGAACAGCCGGGAAAAATGATATTTGGAAAAGCCGGTGTAATCGGCGGCCTTTTCAAGCGTAAGATCTTCCATATAGTTGGAATCAATATAGCGTAACAGGGCCGCGATCCGCTCGTAATGCTCTCTCGGCTTTTCTGCGGAGGAGTTCAGGGAACTGCTGTCGCTCAGTTTGAAGTAATCGCGCCCGATTAAGGAAAAAACATTGAGCAGAATGGAGTAGATGGAGAGTTCCCCCATGATCACATTGGAAAAATAGATCTCGGTGGCGGAGATCAGAGAGCTGTAAACCTGCTGATAGATATCAGGTTTGGAAGCTGCGGTGCAGAAATAGGCATCCATAAAGACAGGAGCCATGATTTTAAAGTCTCTGGAAAAATTCAGCACTTCAATATTAAAAAGACAGATAAAGCGGGCACCGCCGTCATTGCTCTTTAATTCATGCAGCATGTGGGGAGGAATAATCAGGACATCCCCCACATTCATATGGTAGGTTTTGCTGTTAGCGATGACAGTGTAGGTTTCCGCCATGCAGATGATGACTTCCGCCGCATCGTGGTGATGCATGTCGTAGCCGTCATACTGGACGTTATACCAGATGCGCATATGGGTATCCGGCACATAGAGAACTCTCTCCTGAGCGTTTTTGTCCAGGGTGCGGAGGGGTTCAAAATCAATGGTGGGCTGTCTGTAGCGTTCGGGAACGATAGGAGCCGGTCTGTTCATGGCGGGACCTCCTGTTTTTCTGAAATTGGCAGATACTGCTTTAATTTCCTTCATTTATGATAAAATGGAAAATACAAAAAGAAAAGTATTTTTGGAAGAAAGAGCAACTTTTGTATATTAAAAGGCAATATGTGTCATGGCGCAAAAGCGGGATTTGCGGTACGATAGAAAAAGCTATAGTCAGGCAACACCACAAAAAGAAGGGGAGATGGTATGAACAGGGAAGAGGCAAAGAGGAGGGCGCAGGCGCTGGTAGACCAGATGACAGTGGAAGAGATGGCTTCCCAGCTGCGTTTTGACGCGCCGGCTGTGGAGAGACTGGGAATTTGCGCTTACAACTGGTGGAACGAGGGGCTGCACGGTGTGGCGAGAGCCGGAACGGCAACTGTGTTTCCGCAGGCCATCGCACTGGGGGCGACATTTGATGAGGAGCTGCTTTACGAAGTGGCGCAGTGCATTGCCACGGAGGCCAGGGCCAAGTACAACGAATCGGTAAAACAGGAGGACAGAGATATCTACAAGGGGCTGACTTTATGGTCTCCCAATGTAAATATTTTCAGAGATCCCCGTTGGGGCAGAGGGCATGAGACATACGGGGAGGATCCGTATCTGACCGGACGTCTGGGGGTGGCGTTTGTCAAAGGCTTGCAGGGGGACGGAGCATATTTAAAGACGGCTGCCTGTGCGAAACATTTTGCGGTGCATTCGGGGCCGGAGGATATGCGCCACTACTTTAATGCGGAGGCGGATAAAAAGGAGATGTGGGAGACTTATCTGCCGGCCTTTGAGGCCTGCGTAAAGGAAGGCCATGTGGAAGCGGTGATGGGCGCCTACAACAGGACCAACGGAGAGCCCTGCTGCGCCAACACCTATCTGATGGAAGAAGTACTCAGAGGGCTGTGGGAGTTTGAGGGGCATTATGTCTCGGACTGCTGGGCGGTGCGGGATTTCCATGAGAACCACAAAGTGACGGATAAGCCTGTGGAGAGCGTGAAGCTGGCCCTGGAAAAGGGGTGCGATTTGAACTGCGGCTGTACCTATCAGCATATTATGGAAGCCTATGAGCAGGGAATCCTGCCGAAGGAGCATATCAGGAGATCGGCGGTGCGGCTGTTTACCACAAGATTTCTGTTAGGGATGTTCGATGAGACGGAATTTGATGACATTCCCTACGAGGCGGTGGAGTCAAAGCCCCATCTGGAGACCGCGTCGCGGGCGGCAAGGGAGAGCGTTGTGCTCTTGAAAAACAACGGAATTTTGCCGCTTGACAAAGGAAAGCTGAAAACCATCGGCGTGATCGGCCCCAATGCGGACAGCAGAAGAGCGCTGATTGGAAACTATCACGGTACTTCTTCCCGGTATATCACGGTATTAGAAGGAATTCAGGATCATGTGGGAGAAGAGGTAAGGGTGCTTTACGCTCAGGGGTGTCATCTGGATAAAGACAGGGAAGAGGATCTGGCGATGCCGGGGGACAGACTCTCAGAGGCGGTGACGGTGGCGAAGCATTCGGATGCGGTGGTTTTGTGTCTGGGGTTGGATGAGACGCTGGAAGGAGAAGAGGGAGATACCGGAAATGCCTATTATTCCGGCGATAAAAAGGATCTGCAGTTTCCGGCGCCTCAGCGGGAACTGCTGGAAAAGATCATAGAGACCGGGGTACCCTTTGTAGTGTGTGTAATGACAGGCAGCGCCATGGACCTGTGCAGGGCGGATGAGACGGCGGCGGCGGTCTTGCAGGTGTGGTATCCCGGGGCGAGGGGCGGCAGGGATGTTGCGGCGATTTTGTTCGGGGAGGCGTCCCCCTCCGGGAAACTGCCAGTGACCATATACAGAGATATGGCGGAACTGCCTGATTTTACGGACTATTCCATGAAAGGCAGGACTTATCGGTTCCTGGAAAAGGAGCCGCTCTATCCCTTTGGCTACGGACTGACCTACGGAGAGGCCGGGGTGCAGGATGCAGTGATCTTACAGGCGCCGGATTGCCGGGGGCTTACGGAGACAGAGGGTGTGATCGAAGTGACCGCGTACAACCGGGGAGATCGGACCGCGGAAGAAGTATTACAGGTCTATGTGCATGTGAAAGGGACGGGCAACGAAGTGCCTCATCCTCATCTGGCGGCTTTTGCGCGGGTGCGTCTGGAGGCCGGTGAGGAGAGGAAGGTCCGTATAAAAGTACCTGCAGAGGCTTTCCGGACGGTGGATATTTCGGGAGAAAGGAAATATGAGGGAACCGGGGCTTTGCTTTACGCAGGCTTTGGGCAGCCGGATAAAAGAACGGAGGCACTGCGGGGCAGCGGCGGTATCTGTCTGGAATTATAGAGAAAATCTGTGTATCGTCGAAGGATTCTGTGGAACAGATTATGGAAGGATAGCATAATAAAACAATGCTATCCTTTTCTTTTTGCACAACTTTTTTGAGTTTTTTTGCTTTTTCAGATATTGATATGTTAAAAATGTACGAAAAAGAGATGTTTTATTCACGAAAATTGTGAAGATAGCAATAAATGACAATATATGAGCAAGATTTGTAAAGTGGAGGAGGGCAGAAGAAGTGTATAATAAAAAATATCAGAGACTTCCGGAACAACGGAAGAATACATAATATTTAAAGAGGGAGGATTTTTCATGAAGAAAAAATTATTGAGCGTACTGCTCACAGCAGCTATGGCTGCAACACTTCTGGCGGGCTGCGGCGGTTCCGGGGATGCGCCGGCGGCAGATGGCGGCACGGAAGCACCGGCTGCGGAGAACACGGACAACGCTGAAAGCAGTTCCGATGAGGGGGAGGCTGCAGCTCCTGCCGGCGAGGTGATCAATGTATGGGCATTTACCGATGAGGTTCCCAATATGATCCAGAAATACAAAGATTTACATCCTGATTTCCCTTACGAGATCAATGCAACGATCATTGCAACCACAGACGGCGCATATCAGCCCGCACTGGATCAGGCGCTGGCAGCAGGCGGCGCGGAGGCTCCGGATATCTACTGCGCAGAGGCAGCTTTCGTACTGAAATATGCACAGGGCGATGCTTCCGGTTATGCGGCTCCCTACGAAGATCTGGGGATCGACGTGGCGGCTGACATAGAGGCGGCTGACATCGCACAGTATACCATCGATATCGGAACAAATCCGGACGGCAAACTCGTTGCACTGGGTTATCAGGCTACCGGCGGCGCATTCATCTACCGCAGATCCATCGCGAAAGATGTATGGGGTACGGACGATCCGGCAGAGATCGGCAAGAAGATCGGCCCCGGCTGGGATCAGTTCTACGCAGCGGCTGATGAGTTAAAGGCAAAAGGCTACGGTATCGTATCCGGCGACGGCGACATCTGGCACGCAGTGGAGAACAGCTCCGACGCAGGCTGGATCGTGGACGGGAAGCTGACCATCGATCCGAAGAGAGAAGAGTTCCTTGATCTCTCCAAAGAGTTGAAAGATAAAGGCTATCACAACGATACACAGGACTGGCAGGATGCATGGTTTGCTGATATGAAGGGCGAAGGCCAGCAGCAGATCTTCGGTTTCTTCGGACCTGCATGGCTGATCAACTACACACTGGCTCCCAACTGCGGCGGCGCAGCAGTGGGCGAAGGTACATACGGCGATTGGGCGATCTGCGAACCTCCCATCGGCTTCTTCTGGGGGGGTACATGGCTCCTGGCAAATAAGGACACTCAGAAGAAAGAAGCGGTAGCGGAAATCCTGAGATGGATCACCCTTGACTGCAGTGAGGAAGGCCTTCAGTATATGTGGGCTAACGGCACATTGAACGGTGAAGGCGGCACAAAGGACGCTGTGGCATCCGGCACGGTTATGGAAATGTCCAACGGCGAACTGGATTTCCTGGGCGGACAGAATATGTTTGAAGTATTTGTACCGGCTAACCAGTTTGCAAACGGCAAGAACCTGACACAGTATGACGAGACGATCAACACATACTGGAGAGATCAGGTGCGTGAGTACACGTCAGGCAACAAGTCCCGTGAACAGGCCCTGGCAGACTTTAAGCAGCAGGTGGCGGATAACCTGGATGTAGTAGTGGAATAAGAACAGGAAAGCAGGATGGGGCGGCGACTTTAGTCGGCCGCCCTGCCTCACTTTTTCGGCATAAGGCCATTCGCAGGGCAGATGGCTGTCGCTGTGTATATAAAACAAGGAAGCAGAGGTGAAAACATGGGTAAAAAGAAAAACAGATATGCAAAATACGGATACCTGTTCTGTCTGCCGTTCACGATAGCGTTTATACTGTTTATGCTGTATCCGATTCTGTATACCCTGATCATCGGATTTACGGATCTAAAAGGGCTCGGTATGACGAACTTCAAGATACTGGAGGATCCCTTTGCAAATTTTAAGACGATTTTGACAAATCCGTCGTTTATTAAAGCACTGAAAAATACGGTGGGCATCTGGATCGCGAACTTTATTCCGCAGATCTGTCTGGCGCTCTTACTGGCAGCATGGTTTACCGATAAGAGGAGCAAGATCAAAGGGCAGGGATTTTTCAAGGTACTGTTCTATATGCCCAATATCATTACGGCGGCGACGATCGCTATTTTATTTAAGGCGATGTTTGATTATCCCATGAGTCCCGCCAACGATCTGGTCATGTCGCTTGGGCTGTCGGATACGCCGATCCAGTTTCTGATAAACAAGACGGTGACCCGGGCCATCGTGGCATTTATCCAGTTCTGGATGTGGTACGGTTATACGATGATCGTGGTGATTTCCGGTATTCTGGGCATCAGCCCCGAGATCTTCGAGGCGGCGGAGGTGGACGGCGCAAACCGTGTGCAGACCTTCTTTCTCGTGACGATCCCGAATATCAGAACGATCCTGCTGTTCACGCTGGTGACCAGTCTGATCGGTGGCCTGAATATGTTTGATATCCCGAAGCTGTTTATGTTGGGCGGGCCGGATAACGCAACCCTGACGACCAGCGTGTTTATCTATAATCAGGCCTTCAGCGGAAGCTATATGTATAACAGGGCGGCTGCGGCCAGCATGATCATGTTCACGATCATCTGCATCCTCTCCGCGATCATGTTCTTCCTGATGCGTGATAAGGATGAGGAGAAACTGCGCAAACAGATCAGAGAACAGGAGAAGGCTTACAGACGGGAACAGAATGCATTGAAGAAAGCCGGAAAGGAGGGTGCGTGATGTTAAAAAACAGAAGCAATACGATTATTAAAATAGTGATCTATACGGTTTGCATTCTTCTTGCGATCCTGAGTATAGCGCCCTTTTATATCATGATTGTCAATTCCACCCGCTCCACGGTGGAGATCCAGGCCCATGCGATCTCATTGCTTCCTTCCAGATATGCCTTGAAAAACCTGGCGATCCTGACGGGAAAGAGCTTTGATCCGATGAAAGGGTTTATGAACTCTCTGTTTATTTCCTGCGGCGCGACGCTGTGCGCAGTGTATTTTTCCACGATGACGGCCTACGGCCTGGTGGTGTATGACTGGAAGTTTAGAAAACCTTATTTCAGCTTTATTATGGCGGTGATGATGATACCGGCGCAGGTCACGATGATTGGTTTCTATCAGATGGTATATAAAATACATATGACAAACAATATGTGGATGCTGATCCTGCCTGCCATCGCATCTCCGTCCATGGTATTTTTCATGCGGCAGTATATGTATCCCGCGCTTTCCATGGAGATCATACAGTCGGCGCGGATCGACGGCGCAAAAGAATTTGCCATTTTCAATATGATTGCCCTTCCGATCATGAAGCCGGCTATTGCGACCCAGGCAATCTTCAGTTTTGTGTCAAGCTGGAACAACCTGTTTACACCGCTCATCCTTCTGACCAATCAGGAGAAGTATACGATGCCCATTATGGTAAGCCTTCTGCGGGGAGATATCTATAAGACCGAGTACGGCTCCGTGTATCTGGGGCTGACGTTGACGGTGCTACCGCTTATTATTGTGTATCTGGTGCTGTCGAAGTATATTATAGCGGGTGTTGCTCTGGGAAGTGTAAAGGGGTAGGAAACTTTATAAAATTTTGACTTTACAGATAAGATTTTTCGGAGTAGAATAGGGAAGAACAGAAAATTTCAGATAAAACGTTGATGAGACGAGTACCTGTGCAGAACGCAGCAGAGAGAGGAACCGGGAATGAAAAATTTCCGTGCTGAAAGTTCCTTTGTGGGAGCATCGGGGAAGACCAGCTCGGAGTGGCTTTAATACGGCCCGCAGGCCTGCGTTATGGGCGAATGAGTGGCTTTGGCGGTGTGAAAGTCCGAATGGATGCACAGGCATTTGGGAAAATGAGTATGCAGACAGATCGACTGACAACAGCGAAAGCAAGCAGGGTGGAACCGCGTAATTTACGTCCCATGCATTACATAGTGTAGTGCGTGGGATTTTTTTATGCACAGGGGCACGTAAGGAAATTAGCAGTGTTGCTGTACGTGCCCGCGCGCGAGCAGGGGAAGATAAATCATCTCTGCTCGATTGCAGATGGCACTCGTGGGAAATATGTCAGCAGAGGCAGGCGGGAGGAAAGATGAACGATAAGAAAGAAAACAAAAAGAGAGAACGGGGACTGCCGACACAGATGAATCTGGTGATCCGCATTGTGGCGGGAGTATATCTGGTGTATCTGGCCTGCAATATTTACAGCAGCCTGCAGGAGATACAGGGGATGGAAAAATTTATTTTCCTGACGGCCATTGTTCTGTTCGGAGCGATCGGGGCGGCAGTCGTATTCTTTTCCCTGCGGTCGATGACTAAGGGGGAGTATGCAGGCGGGGCCGCCGATACCGGGGAAGGAGAAGAGGAAAGTGCCTGACGGCAGGTTAAATCAGCAAAGATAAAAGCATATTTTAGAAAAAAGAAATAAGAGAGGAAGGAGAATGACATGAAGATCACATTAAAAGACGGCAGCGTCAAGGAGTATGAATCTGGTATCAGCGTGATAGACATTGCGAAAGATATCAGCGAGGGCCTGGCCAGGGCGGCCTGCGCCGGAGAGATAAACGGGCAGGTGGTGGATCTGCGCACGCCTGTGGAGGAGGACTGTGAGCTGAATATTCTGACAGCAAACGATAAGGAAGGGCTTCGGGTGGTGCGCCACACGGCTTCCCATGTGATGGCGGAGGCGGTAAAGAGGGTGTTCCCGGAGGCGAAACTGGCCATCGGCCCCAGCATCGATACCGGATATTACTATGATTTTGAGTATGCGCCTTTTACCAGGGAGGATCTGGATCAGATCGAGGCGGAGATGAAAAAAATCATCAAGGAAGGGCATGAATTAAAGCGCTTTACGCTGCCCCGGGCGGAGGCCATAAAATTCATGGAAGAAAAAGGTGAACCCTACAAGGTGGAACTGATCGAGGATCTGCCGGAGGATGCGGAGATCTCTTTCTATGACCAGGGCGGATTCGTGGATCTGTGCGCGGGACCGCATCTGATGAGCACCAAAGGCATTAAGGCGTTCAAACTGATCTCTTCTTCCATGGCTTACTGGCGCGGAGACTCAAATAAGGCGCAGCTGCAGAGAATTTACGGCACTGCCTTTCAAAAGAAAGAAGAGCTTGCGGAGTATCTGGAATATCTGGAAAATATCAAACGCCGGGACCACAATAAACTGGGACGGGAGATGGAACTGTTTACGACAGTGGATGTGATCGGACAGGGGCTGCCGCTTTTGATGCCAAAGGGGGCGAAGATGGTTCAGACCATGCAGCGCTGGATCGAGGATCTGGAGGATAACGAGTGGGGTTATATCAGGACGAAAACGCCGCTTATGGCAAAGAGCGACCTGTATAGGCTCTCAGGCCACTGGGACCACTATAAAGAGGGGATGTTTGTGCTGGGGGATGAGGAGAAAGATAAGGAAGTGTTCGCTCTGCGTCCGATGACCTGTCCGTTCCAGTATTTTGTCTACAAGGCATCACAGCATTCCTACAGGGATCTGCCTCTGCGCTACGGCGAGACTTCCACACTTTTCCGGAACGAGGATTCCGGCGAGATGCATGGCCTGACCAGAGTGCGTCAGTTTACGATCTCCGAGGGACATCTGATCGTGAGACCGGATCAGATGGTGGAGGAATTTAAAAAATGTATCGCTCTTGCCCAGTACTGCCTGAAGACATTGGGTGTGGAGGAGGATGTGACCTATCATCTCTCCAAATGGGATCCCGATAACAGGGAGAAATATATCGGCGAACCGGAAGTTTGGGAAGAGACCGAGGGCCATATCCGGAGTATTATGGAAGAATTGCAGATTCCCTTTGTGGAGGATGTGGGAGAGGCGGCTTTCTACGGTCCGAAAGTCGATATCAATACAAAGAACGTGTACGGCAAGGAAGACACGATGATCACGATCCAGTGGGATGCGCTGTTAGCGGCACAGTTTGATATGTATTATATTGATGCAAATGGAGATAAAGTCCGTCCGTACATTATCCACCGCACCTCGTTAGGATGCTATGAGCGGACGCTTGCATGGTTAATTGAGAAATATGCAGGTAAATTCCCGACATGGCTTTGCGCTGAACAGGTTCGTGTGCTCCCAATATCTGAAAAGTACGAAGCATATGCAGAAAAAGTTAGAAAAGAATTGGTGAAAAATGGAATTGACGCTACAGCAGACAATCGTTCAGAAAAGATAGGCTTTAAAATCAGGGAGGCAAGACTGGATAAACTTCCATATATGTTAGTCGTCGGCCAGAAGGAAGAGGAGGATAAAACCGTTTCGGTTAGAAGCCGTTTTGCCGGAGATGAAGGAAGTATGCCGTTAAATGAATTTATTTCTGCGGTTAAAAAAGAAATTGATACAAAAGAAATCCGAAAAGAAGAGGAAATACAGGAAAAGAAATCATAGAATAT
>OFGJ01001242.1_pt1 | contig 13386 bp, 9 predicted proteins | sample 1521731 | NCBI WGS metagenome assembly OFGJ01 (sample SAMEA3504126, study PRJEB24116) | mouse gut metagenome | biome: mouse gut; feature: mouse-associated habitat; material: faeces | place: Denmark | collected 2011 | reverse complement strand
CAGAGCTTCCTCCAGGGAATGTTCCAGAGCTACTATCAGATTATCTACAAGGCCAATGTAGTTCTCGGACATGTAAACGGAGACTCACAGATTATGCAGCGCGCAAGAGCCGAGGCTAAAGTTTTCCGCGCATGGTCATATTTCGAGCTTATCACCATGTGGGGCAACCCGCCTCTGGTTGACCATGAGCTTGAGCCAAGCGAATATGCACAGCCTAACGGCTCTACGGAAGCGCTCTGGAACCTTGTCGAGACAGACCTCACGGAGGCCATCGCCTCAGGCATGCTCACAGAGAAGAAAAATGCTGACGACAAGACATGGAGAGTCACCAGGCAGTTCGCCCAGGCCATACTCGGAAAGGCATATCTGTGGCAGAACAAATACGAAGAGGCTGCCGACATCTTTGACGAGATAATTGACAGCAAGCTCTACAGGCTTTATGATGATTATGAGAACATCATCTCTTTCAATGCAAAGCAGAACTGCGAAAGCATCTTCGAAAGCGTGAGGGTTGACAATCCGAACAACGGGTACGAGAACTACTACACAATCTTCGCAGTGATGGTGCATTACCGTACCGACAAGATGTCCCTGAACAAGGCTGACGGCCTTGCAGACACAGGCTGGGGCTTCCTCAACCCGACAAAGAGCCTCTATGACGATTTCGTGGCATCTGAGGGTGCAGACGGCTACCGTCTCAACGCATCTCTGAAAACTTACGACCAGATGAAAGAGAGGGGCCACAGCATCAACATCGGCGGAACAATCATCAACGAGGGATATTTCATGTGGAAATGGAGAGTCCTCCAGGAGCAGTACGGCCAGTATGCAGGCGGAATGGGCTTCTTCTGCAACATCAACAACCCACGCTGGATGCGTTACGGAGAAGTTCTGCTGTGCGCTTCCGAGGCAAGCTTCATGGCAGGAAGACAGGACAATGCGGACAAGTATTTCAACGAAATCCGCAGGCGTGCCAAGGCTTCCGAGAAATCAGGAGTGACCCTTGACGACATCAAGAGGGAGAAGAGAGTCGAGCTGTGCGGAGAAAGCACACGCTTCCAGGACCTGCTCCGCTGGGGAGACGCTGAGGCCAAGATGAAAGACAACGGAAAGCACTGCCCTATCCTTGACTCCAACGGACATGTGACATACAACAAGTACAACGGGGATGACGCGTCAAAATATGGTTTCAAGCAAAAGCACAACAGGCTTCCTTATCCCGGCGTAGAAATACGTCTGAACAAGAACATCACACAGAACCCGGGATGGTAACCATCAGAACTAAAAAAGGAAATACAATGAAACTGAAATATATGTTTTTGGCCGCTGCATCAGTTCTTGCACTCGGCTCATGCGTCAGGGACGCGATTTCACCTCTCACAGGAAAATATCCCGCACCAGAAGTCTGTGAAATGACCAAGGTACTTTCTCAGCCGTCAGAGAAAGTCGGGAGTGCCCGCATGTTCACCGTAGAGCTTGCCACTGAAGGCGTGACAGGCTCGGAAGGAAACTGGCAGGGAACAGGCTCTGTGCTATGCGTCAAATTCATCGGGGACAAATACTTCCTCCATGACGCCGCATATACCGCAGCACCTGCCGGAACCGCAAAGAAAGGCAATTATATAGTAGGCCAGGACGGCTCCGCCATGTACACTGTAACCAACGGACAGGCAAAGAGCATCGGACTTGACTACGGAAGCATCACAGTCGTTTCAAACAACGGTGACTATACAATCTCAGGCACGCTATGGCTCGCAGACGAGAGCATCGTGCAGGTCAAGGCAAATGTTGCCCTCACATACGAGGCTGACCCTGAGCCGGTGATGCTCACCAAGGTGCTTCAGGCGCAGAGCAACCTAAACAACGGCACCAAGACCGTCACAATGCAGCTTGCCACCGACGGCGTAAGCATGACATACGACCCTGCCACATGGCAGAACGTATATGGCGGCACAGGAAACTACCTTGCAGTCGATATTTACAGCGAAGACGGCTACCTCCACCCAGGCACCTACAAGCCGAGCGCAACAGGCGGAACCGTCAATGCTGGAGAATACGGCATAGGATGGGACCCTGGCGACCTCTGGGGCATCGGAATGGTATTCACCAACTGGGGAACATGCTGGTGGACAGCCAATGACGGAGCCACATCAGCGGAAAAGATTCTCGAAGGGGATATCCTTGTGGAGAAGAACGGCTCTACATACACCATCACCTACAACCACAACGGCATCTTCTTCCGCTATAACGGAAAGATTGAGGCCATTGACCCGGACGGCGGACAGGCTGTGGCATACACTGAGCTGAAAACCCTTATTTCCGCATCCGTAAACCAGGGACTCGTGACCCTCAATCTCGCGACTGACGGAGTATCCGCAGAATATGACCCTGCGACATACAGCTGGATTTACAGCGGCACCGGAAACTATCTTGCAGCAGACATCTACAGCGCGGACGGCAAACTCCACGAAGGAACATACCAGGCCTGCACCGAAGGCGGCAAAGTAGGAGAAGGACAATTCGGAATCGGCTATGACACCGAGATGTGGGGCATGCAGTTCTTCAATTGGGGAACATGCTGGTGGACCGTCACAGACGGAGCCACATCTGCTGAAAAGATTCTTGACGGCACGCTCAAGGTGACCTCCGAGGGCGACAACTACACGATAACTATCGAAAGCAGCGTAATCAACGCCAGATATACCGGACCGGTAACATTCGCACAGTAAAAAACCGGGGCACCGGGACTCCGCCCCCGGTGCCCATAAACCAAGACACATATGACAAAGAAATTCATCATCGCAGCCGCAGCAATGCTCATCGGCATCTGCGCATCAGCACAGCAGGCCCTTTGGGGAGGCTCACAAATCAAATCGCCTGAAATCAATCCGGACAACAGCGTAACATTCAGGCTCCGTGCACCGAAAGCGGTTAAGGTACAGGTGACAGGAGACTTCCTCCCTACACAGAAAATAGAGACTCCTTTCGGTACTTTCGACGGTCCGGGATTCGCCGACCTCATTGAAAAGGACGGAGTTTGGGAGTTCACGTCCGCACCTCTCGCACCGGAACTTTACAGCTACTCATTTGTCGTTGACGGACTTATGATGCGTGACCCTTCAAACGTATATATGATACGCGACGTGGCTTCCGTAACCAACGTATTCATCATCGGCGGAGGACGTGCAGACCTTTACAAGGTGAATGACGTGCCGCACGGAAGCGTGACAAGGGTATGGTACGAAAGCCCGTCACTCAAGATGAACCGCAGGCTCACAGTCTATACTCCTGCCGGCTACGAGCAGAACAAGAGCAAGAAATATCCTGTGTTCTACCTGCTCCACGGCGCAGGCGGTGACGAGGAGGCATGGATTGCACTCGGAAGGACCGCACAGATTCTTGACAATCTCATCGCACAGGGCAAGGCAGAGCCGATGATTGTCGTAATGACAAACGGCAATGCAGGAGAGCAGGCTGCCCCTGGAGAAAGCGTGGAAGGCTTTGAGCGCATACCTGGCATGCAGCAGCGCGGCATGATGGACGGAGCATTCGAGATGTCATTCCCTGACGTGGTGAAATTCGTTGAAAGCAACTGGAGAGTATATAAGGACAAGAAGCACAGGGCAATCGCAGGCCTTTCAATGGGAGGCTACCACTCTATGCACATATCGAAATACTATCCTGACATGTTCAACTACGTAGGTCTTTTCTCAGCAGCAATAATGCCGGGCAAAGACGCCAAGTCACCTGTATATCAGAACATTGAGGAGCAGCTTGCCGCACAGTTCGCAAAAAAGCCTGCCCTTTATTGGATTGCCATCGGAGACAAGGACTTCCTCTATCAGGCAAACAACGAGTACCGCGCATTGCTTGATAGCAAGGGCTATGAGTATGAATACTACGAGACAGGAGAGGGACACATCTGGAAGAACTGGAGAATCTACCTCACCGAATTCGTACCTATGCTCTTCAAGTAGTATGGACATGATAATGAAAACAGCATTGATGGCATTGTCGGCAGCGGCAATGCTGTCATGCGGTCCAAAAGGAGACCCGCAGCTCGGAAAGGCATCCATCGACAAGGTAATCGGAGCCATGACCCTCGAGGAGAAGGCCCATCTTGTCATCGGAACCGGCATGGCAGGAACAAGCGGAGACGCCCCTGTCATCGGAGAGACCAGGAATCTCGTACCGGGAGCAGCCGGAACCACATATCCGATTCCGCGCCTGGGCATACCCGCGATAGTTCTCGCAGACGGCCCTGCAGGATTGCGCATCAATCCGGTGCGCGAAGGGGACGAGGCCACCTACTATTGCACTCACTTCCCTATCGGGACTCTCCTTGCATCCACATGGAACCAGGAACTGGTGGAGCAGGTCGGCAATGCAATCGGAGAAGAAGTGCTTGAATATGGTGCAGACGTGCTTCTCGCCCCTGCGCTCAACATACACAGGAACCCTCTTTGCGGAAGGAACTTCGAATATTATTCGGAAGACCCTGTAGTAAGCGGAAAGATTGCAGCCGCATACGTTAAGGGAGTCCAGAAAAACGGGGTCGGCACATCCATAAAGCATTTCGCGGCAAACAATCAGGAGACCAACCGCATGGGCAATGACGCCCTGATAAGCAAGAGGGCACTGCGCGAAATCTATCTCAAGGGCTTCGAGATAGCAGTGAAAGAGTCACAGCCATGGACAGTAATGTCATCATACAACTACCTCAACGGAGTCTATACATCAGAGAGCAAGGACCTTCTCACGACTGTTCTTCGCGGCGACTGGGGCTTCAAGGGCATGGTGATGACCGACTGGTTCGGAGGAAAGGACGCGTGCGCCCAAATGGAAGCAGGCAATGACATGCTCCAGCCCGGACGTGACGGACAGTTCGAAGCCATCGTGAAAGGAGTTCAGGACGGAACTCTCGATGAGGCAATCCTCGACCGCAATGTCAAGAGGATACTTGAGCTGATAATGCTTTCTCCAAGATTCAAGGGATACAAATACAGCAACAATCCGGACCTCAAGGCACATGCCAAGGTGACAAGGCAGTCTGCGACAGAGGGAATGGTGCTCCTGAAAAATGACGGCGTGCTTCCGTTCTCATCCGAGATAAAGAACGTGGCCCTCTACGGAACCACATCTTACGATTTCATCGCAGGAGGCACAGGTTCAGGCAATGTGAACCGCGCATACACGGTGTCACTTCAGGAAGGCCTGTCCAATGCGGGCTACAAAGTGGACAAGTCCCTTGAGAAGATGTATCTCAAGTATATAGCGGAAGAAACAGAAAGGCTCAATCCGAAGAGCGACAATCCTATGGCCATGTTCATGCCTAAGAACCGCGCCGGAGAAATAGTGCCGTCAAAGGCGGAGCTTGCATCATCCGTTTCCGCGAATGACGCGGCAATCATAACTATAGGACGCACATCAGGAGAATTCCTGGACAGGAAAGTGTCAGACTTCTCACTCACCGCAAAAGAACAGGAGCTTATCCGTGAGGTATGCAAGGCGTTCCATGCGGCAGGAAAGAAGGCCATTGTCGTGCTCAACATAGGCGGCGTCATCGAGACGGCTTCATGGAAAGGCATTCCTGACGCCATCCTTTGCGCATGGCAGGCAGGACAGGAGGGAGGAAACAGTGTCGCTGACGTGCTCAAAGGCAATGCGTCCCCTTCCGGAAAGCTTACAATGACATTCCCAGTGGCCTACAAGGACCACGCGTCCTCAAAGAACTTCCCTGTTGATCTTGAGTTCGGCATGTTCGGAAAGACGCTTGACGCTGACAAGGGCGAGAAAGTGCGCAATGTGGACTATACGGAATATGAGGAAGGCATCTATGTCGGCTACCGCTGGTTTGACAAGGCAGGAATAGAGGTATCATATCCTTTCGGATACGGCCTGTCCTATACTGAATTCGAGTACGGAAGCCCTGCAATTTCACATTCCGCAGGAACTACGAAGATGGCTGTAACTGTCACCAACACCGGAAAATTCGCCGGCAAGGAAGCAGTCCAGCTCTATGTCTCAGCACCTGCTGGCACAATGGACAAGCCTGTACGCGAACTCAAGGCGTTTGCCAAGACACGCGAGCTGAAGCCGGGAGAGTCGCAGACAATCACCCTCACCGTGGCAGATGCAGACCTCGCGTCATTCGACCAGGAGCAGAACGCATGGACAGTCGAAGGCGGAAATTACATTTTCCAGGCCGGAGCATCCTCACGTGACATAAGGGCTACGCTTGAAACCGAAATCAAGCCCTCTGTCATCAAGGTCAGCCAGGCCCTGTAACATAAGCCCTTCCGACAAAAGGACACAATGACCATAAGAAGCTGTCCAGACGATTCGGTTCCGGACAGCTTCTAAAAGTTTTATGGATATGAACAGAAAAAGCACAATGGCACTGCTGGTGTCAGTTCTTGCGCTTCTTGGCGGATGCCAGGGCGAGGAGCCGGCGACAGGACCGGAAAGCATGCATATGGATGCCAACCTTGTTGAAATAACAGACATAAGCTCCGAAGGAGAGAACCTGCATCTCATAAGCCTCAGACTGTCCGACAAATCCGGCAACTCCATCGGAATTACGGCAGGAAGCACGGTCACATACCTCGAAGGCGGAAGATATTCCCTTGTCCAGGACAATATCGGAAACAGGGATTTCACAGCAACCGCCGATGTGGGCGGCCAGCTCAGGGAGATAGAGTCCGGCAATCTGACCGTCACAAGGAAAAATGACAGCTACAGCCTGTCCCTCGCATTGCAAAGTCCCGGTCTTGAGATTACAGCTTCGACAAAAGACAAGAACATATACTTCGACAAGCAGCAGCTTGACAAGATGCCCAAGGACGAAAATGCCGGCTTCACAAGCGGTCTGAAACTCCAGAGCAAGGTTATCGGACAGGAAATGCTGTACTCGGTCTATCTTCCGGGAAGCTATGACGGAGTCAAGGAGTTTCCGGTATTGTACATCCTGCACGGAATGTGGGGCACGCACAGCGACTGGTTCAACCACAACAGGATTCACGAATATGCAGCCCATAATGAGACCGCCTCAGGCAAGGAAATGATAATCGTGTCCCCAAATGCGTTCGACTCCTTCTACTGTGACGGGCACATGGCAGGAATAAATTTCAGGACATATTTCTTTGACGAATTCATTCCTCATATCGAAAGCACGTACAAAGTGAAGGCAGGCCGCGGAAACAGGGCCATCGCAGGACTTTCCATGGGAGGCTACGGCTCGCTTTACTACGGCATGTCGCACCCTGAGATGTTCTGCTGCGTATATGCATGCTCCGCGGCATGCTACGGCTCCGGAACCCCCACCACTCCTGCGCTCAGCTCATTCTTCAAGTCCCCGAAAGACCTTCCGGAACTTGTGATGGAAATGGGCACGGAGGACCAGCTCTTCCAACAGAACGAGAGTTTCGTGAAAGAACTTGACGCAGCTGGAATCCAATACGAATACATAACACGCAGAGGCGCACATGACTCCAGGTTCTGGGAAGAGTGCGCACCTAGAATTCTCCGCAAACTCAACGGAATATTCTAAAACCAAAATACAATGATCAATAAGAAACTTATGCTGACAGCCGTCACGGCCATCCTGGCCTCAGTGCCGGCATTCACATCCTCCGCACAGGTACGCCTTCATGGGGAGGAGAACATAGACGAAGTGATAGGCGCAATGACTGTGGAAGAGAAAGTCCGCATGGTGCTCGGCACGGGCATGGCAGGACCGGACTCACAATTCCCCGGAACAGCCGGCAGCACTTATCCGATAGAACGCCTGGGCATACCTGCCGTATATCTTGCGGACGGCCCTCACCAGCTCTGGATGAGCGCAAGAAGAGAATTTGACAGCAAAACTTACTACACCACAGAGTATCCGACCTCATTGACCCTTGCGGCCACATGGAACCGCGACATGGCCGGCCTTATGGGAAAAGGACTGGGTGAAGAAGTGCGCGACTACGGTCTTGACGTGCTCCTTGCGCCGGGACTTAACCTTGTAAGGAACCCGCTGGGAGGACGCGCACACGAATATTACTCTGAAGACCCTGTCCTCGGAGGCAAGATGGCGGCATCTTATGTGCTCGGCCTGCAAGGCACGGGTGCAGGTGCCTGCGTAAAGCATTTTGTAGCGAACAACCAGGAGACCAACCGTACCGGAAATGACGCACGCGTGAGTGAAAGGGCTCTCCGCGAGCTTTATCTCAAGAGCTTCGAGCTGGCGATAAAGGAAGGTAAGCCATATACCATAATGACTTCATACGGCATAGTGAACGGCACATACACTCCGGAAAGCCGTGACCTCAACACCGTGATTCTCCGCGACGAATGGGGATATGACGGAGTCGTGATGTCCGACTGGAATGCCGGAAAGGATGCCGTACAATCCATGAAATGCGGAAACAACATGATGCAGCCCAGCCAGGAAAGGCAATACAAGGCAATTCTCGAGGCCGTGCAGAACGGCAACCTGCCGGAGGAGACGCTCAACGCCAATGTGCGCGAAGTCCTCAGGCTCGTATGCCGCTCACTCACATTCAACGGACGTGAAATCACAAACTCACCTGACCTCAAGGCCCATGCAGCAGCGGCAAGGGAAATAGGAGCAGAAGGCGCAGTGCTCCTACAGAACAACGGCGCCCTGCCGTTCCAGGCAAACGTAAGGAATGTAGCGCTTTACGGAATAGCCTCATATGACATCATCTCAGGAGGAATGGGATTCGGCGGAATGAACATCAGCCCGTTCACAGTATCATTGGTAGAGGGACTGAGAAACGGAGGATATGCGGTTGACAAGGCCGTACTGAAATCATACAGCGGACATATCCAGGCGGAGACACGCAGGATATTCCCTCACGGCAAGCCGCCTTTCGCCCTTGTGCCGCTCCAGAGGCCTGACGAGATGAAGCTTGACCCGCAGCAGCTGGCAGATGCCGCAACCAGGAACGAGGTGGCAATCATTACTTTCGGACGTAAAATGGGAGAGGCTTCAGACTTGATGTCAAGGCAGTTCTATCTTACCGACGGAGAAAAAGAGACCCTGAAGGCAGTCAGCAGCGCATATCATGCGGCAGGAAAGAAAGTCGTGGCTATTCTGAATGTAAGCTGCGCCATAGAGACCGCGTCATGGAAAGATGAGGTTGACGCGATACTCTGCTCTTTCCAGGGAGGTGAACAGATAGGAAACAGCATCACTGACGTGCTCAGCGGCAAGGTGAACCCTTCAGGAAAGCTTCCTGTGACTTTCGCGGCCAACTACGGCGACGCTCCTGCCGACAATAACTTCCCTCATGACATCGAGCCGATAATGGACTTCTCTGCCTTGTTCGGAATGAAGGAAGAGGCCCAGGAAAAAGAACCTGTACGCAATGTGGACTACACTGTCTATGAGGAAGGCATATACGTCGGATACAGGTATTTCGACACATTCGGCAAAGCTGTCTCATTCCCGTTCGGATTCGGACTCTCATATACAGATTTCGCATATTCGGTTGTAAGTTCGGAAATGAAAGACGGGAAATGCTCAATTGAGGTGAAGGTTACCAACACCGGCAAGACGGCCGGCAAGAATGTGGTAGAGCTGTTTGTGGCGGCACCTCAGGGCAAACTCGAAAAGCCTGCCAAAGAGCTTAAGGCCTTCTGCAAGACCGGCATCATAGCCCCGGGAGAAAGTGAAACTGTCAGAATGGAATGGGACGCCATGGACATGGCCTCATTCAATGAAAAGACCTCTTCATGGGAACTTGCCAAGGGAACATATCTGTGGCACGTGTGCTCTTCTTCAGACAAGATAGAATGCACCGCAAGCCATAAGGTAGCCAAGGCAGTCTCACAGAAAGTACACAAGGCAATGGCGCCGGCACAACCGGTTGAAAGCATAAGCAGAAAATAAAGACATTAGCTTTTCATAACGCACAGAGTGCCCCGGACACCGTCACGGCAGCCGGGGCACTCTTTTTCTCTATATGTCAAATTGGCAAAAGTTCCTGTACCCGGAGACAGGTTTGAATCACTTCAGTCCTGACTCCGTGAAACTGTGCGCGGCATTGTCATCCTCACTTTCAGGGGCTCAATGCCGGCCGGTTCCAGGTTTATTCAAAATGTATAGTGTAATATATAGTGTGCAAGATTATGCGACATGAGAATAATGGTTTGCGCGAGGAGCATCCTCAGCAGCATTGCAGAATATTATTTCCTCATACAGGCGGAATTCCGGAGAGGAAAGCTGGCTGTATATCATTTCGTCATCGATGTTATCCATCCAATCAGTTGAATTAGCACGTCCTGATGTCAGAGCTATGGCTTCTGCAGGATTCTGGAGGTATTGCTCTATAAATGTACGCATGGTCCTGTAGGTTTTATTCGTTTATAATTTGTCTTATGCCTACCTCTTTTTCAAACCGCGGGCCAAACCCTACAATTTTTGTAATATTTCTACACAATTTTTGTGAATTTTGTAATGCCAAATAGAACAGATAACACAAAATCAGTCATAAGCCACTGCTTTTCACCATTTTACATAGAAAGAGAAAAATATCTCCTTAGCACCCTACCTTTCCTGTCCGTTTCCATAAGGAAAGGCAAAGAGGAAAGATCGAACGAATCAAAAAGTTTCTCGGCAAGAGCCTGGTCAGACTTCACTGCCATATCAACATTCACAAGAAAGACTCTGACGCTCTTGTCATCTGCGGCAAGCTCCCGCGCCTTGGCAATCTCCGCTTCGCAATAAGGACAGCCTTCCGTGTGGAATATTATTATATTGCGCCGCGCCCCAAGCTTGCGCAAACGGTATTTTCCTGTCTTCGTGCCACGTGAAGACAGAAGTTCACCACCGGCAGCAATGTCCGGCACAAGTGTTCCCGGAGCGGCCTTTGAAAGCAGGTCCGAAAGAATCTGCGAAAGTCCGATTATCTTGAGCGAGTCGTCCTCAGTTTTCCATATGTCCCCGCGGCCCTCAATATATTCATTTATAAGATATGCGGTCCCCTCTTTATAGCCCTCTCCGGTCTTGGACGAGAGATAATACAGAAGGTCACCGCTCATCTGGCGGAACATCAGCGTGTCTCCTTTCTCAAGCGTAGCCCAGGCAATACGGTCTGCAATTTCCGCGACATCTTCACGGAGGACAGAAGTTCCGCAGGCATTGAACATCCCGTCAAACAAAGCAGCCGACTCTTCGCTTCCATACTCAAGCTCAGCCCTCCCGAACATCCTGTCAAGCATCTGCCCCAGGGCGGAAACCGACAATCCCCTGCCAATTATTGTTCCGTCAGCAGAAACAAGGAACAGTCTCGGAGTAACGACTACGCCATACTTCCTCTGGAAATCGGAATCCAGTTCCGGGTCCCACAGATGCATTATGGTAGCCTTGCACCCGATAGAGCCTAATTTCTCCGATACATATTCCTGCCATGACTCAAAATCATTGCCTGCATATATCGCGAAAAAATCGACAGGATAATCCTCAGTCATAAGAAGATTCCGGAGCAAGGCCGTTTCCAGTCGGCATTTCGGGCAGTCCGTATCATAAAAATACAGGACCTTCAGACGTCCCCTGACGTCCTCATCACCGAAAAGTTCCATAGGACTTCCGTCCGGCAGATACAGATTCAACTCCGGAGCTTTCATGCCTATGAGCGAACTCCTGTTGAAATCCGCAAAAATCTTTGCATACATCAGGTCCTCATCATTGCGCATCCTGACCTTGCCGCTGAAGAACCATTTGTCAAGCAGATATATGGCGACCGCCTCATCCCCCATCACAGGAGAATCAAGATACTGTCCATAGGCCTTCAGGGCCACGAACTGCCTCACAAGGGAATCAGTGCAGCTCCCGATAAGAAAATCACACTCCTGCATCTTGAACTCAGGAGCTTCATGTTCAAGCGCGGTGAAATATTCATCCAGGCGCGTCTCAAGGGCATTGCACCTCAAAGAGTCAAGTTCCTGCGCACCGGCATGAAAAGTGCCCGCGCATGCAAGCATGGCAGACACTCCTATAATAAATATACATGACAAATGTTTCATGATGCAATACTCATGGAGGACAAAACTACAATTCCACTCCATCCGGGACAAACAGCGAAGTGTCTCCCCCATGACGGAGAATGTCACGCACAGCCGTAGAAGATATGTGCGCGAACTCCTGGGCAGTAGGGATTATTATGGTCTCGATTTCAGGTGCCAGTTTCCTGTTGGCGTCAGCTATCGACCTCTCGGTCTCGAAATCAATCATGTTCCTCACTCCCCTGACTATATGCCTTATCCCGAGCTCGCGGCAAGTGTCTATGGTAAGGTTGCCGTACTGGATGACCCTCACTCCGTCAAGCCCCCTTGTAGCCTGCCTTATGATGTCAAGCTTCTTTTCATTAGGAAAGAAGCCTCTTTTGTCTATGTTCATTCCCACCGCCACAACAACCTCATCAAACATGGTCAGCGCCCTCTTAAGTATATTGAGATGCCCTGCGGTAAACGGGTCGAATGAACCCGGGAACAATGCCGTCCTTTTCATCTTGTTCAGAAAAATCTAAAGCTGCCAGTCTATAGGCTCCTTGCCCTGCGACGACAGTATCTGGTTTGTACGTGAAAAATGCCTGCATCCGAAGAATGCCCCCCTCGCCAGCGGAGAAGGATGCGCCGCCTCAAGGACATAATGCCGTGACGCGTCAACCAATTCCCTCTTGCTGCGGGCAAAGCTTCCCCAAAGCAGGAAAACAACCCCTTCGGAACGGTCCGAGATGCACTTTATCACAGCATCCGTGAACTGCTCCCACCCGGCCTTGCTGTGTGAAGCGGCCTCTCCGGAACGGACCGTAAGCACCGCGTTCAGCATAAGCACTCCCTGGCGGGCCCATTTCTCCAGATTGGGATAGCCGCTCATCCTTATGCCAAGGTCAGTCTCTATCTCCTTGAAGATATTTTTCAGCGACGGTGGAGCCGGCACTCCGTCAGGCACCGAAAAAGAAAGCCCGTGCGCCTGGCCTGCTCCGTGATAGGGGTCCTGTCCGAGAATCACCACCTTTACCTTGTCAAGCGGTGTCAGGTCAAACGCCCTGAAAATCTGGCTTCCGGGAGGAAATATCCTTTTGCCGGCAGCCTTTTCCTCATGAAGAAAACGCACCAGCGAGACGAAGGTTTCCCGAATTCGTCCGCCAGCGCGTCTTTCCAGCTCTGTTCTATTTTAACGTCCATAACAAGTCTCTTGCATCAGGAGCGGAATCAGCTGAATATGAAGCCAATCACGTCCTGTATGTCCTTTACATAGACAAAGGTAAGACCTTTTATGTAAATTTCCTTGATGTCCCCGACATCTTTCCTGTTTTCCTCAGAAATCACTATCGTATGGATACCGGCCCTCTTGGCGGCGAGTATCTTCTC
>OFGJ01001241.1_pt1 | contig 13386 bp, 11 predicted proteins | sample 1521731 | NCBI WGS metagenome assembly OFGJ01 (sample SAMEA3504126, study PRJEB24116) | mouse gut metagenome | biome: mouse gut; feature: mouse-associated habitat; material: faeces | place: Denmark | collected 2011 | reverse complement strand
GCTTTATCGGTTTCATCCTCTGTTCGCACAGGTTGTTTGATATTTCGGCATTCCCGTCAAGGATGAAGTTGCGCAGCGTCTCGGCTTGGTTGTTGATATAGTTGACGGCCTTATTAAGTAGCGACCGCCCCATCAGTTCAGAGTCCGAGGCAACCCTTCGGGCCATAGCATTTATGCGGTTCAGTATTGGGAGCGAGATCCTTTGCCGGTTTGCCGCACGTTCTGTGGCAGGCATATTCTTGAAGAGTCTTTCGTTGGCGAACAGCATCTCGATCTGGTCAATGAACTTGTAACACACCTCGGATGCTACGCAAAGCGCCTCTATGAAGTAACGCCTGACATGTGCCCAGCAACCACAGTGAAGCAGGTCTGGATGCTCTTCGCGGTTGCCGAAGGCGGTATAGGCGGCATAGCCGTCGGTGATGAACGTTCCGCGGAAGCCCCGGAGCACCTTGCCGACAACCTCTCTGGCACGGCTGCCGTTTTCATACAGATACCATACCAACCCGGATGCCTTGTTGTGGAACGCCCACAGATACCTTTTCAGATACTCAGCGATGTTGGTGTGCGGATCTATGACGCCGATCAGCTCACATGTCTCGTCTATTATCAGATACCGACAGTCGGTGACGGCTTTCCTGAAGGCCGGCTCCAACATGTCGCGCAGCGCCTTTTCCGACAGCTGGTAGTATCGGATGAAGTTGGACTTTGATAAGCATGCCCCCATCTCGCGCAGCTTACGTTTTATGCGGTTCTTCGGTGTGTGATAGGCATATTTCTCCACAAGTATGAAGGCGAGCATCTCCACAGAGAAGGGGCAGCCTTTGACGGGATTCTCCCTTACATCCGCAGGAAGGGTATTGAGGCTGTCGCCAACGGAGTCTGTATATGTGGCCGTTTCCCATACGTGCTTGATCACGCGTCCCGGAACATACTCATAACTCTCGTAATGATGGATCTCGACTTCACCGTTACGGGTCTTGAAGGAGCCACCCTCCGGCAGATTGAAGTATGAGCCGAGCAGATGTACCACAGTCTCGTCGCAACGGTAATCCTCTTTTGCCGGCTTACGGCCCTGTGACTTTTTCTTGGCACGCCTGGTGGTAGACGTGCCGCTGCCAGAGGAGGTGGTCTGAGCGGGTGCGGATGGTGGATTGCCGTCGAAGTCATCCTTTTCCTCAGCACGGGTATCGACACGGCGGTTGTTAAGAAGGTTTGCCTGCTCCGTGGTCGGGGCAAAGCGTTTGCCACGTGAGAGCTTGGACTGAGCCATGGCGTTGGTGAGTTGTTCGGTCAACTCCTTTATGCTTTTGGCCTGATCCAGCATGGTGAGGCGCATGGCCTCGAGAGTCTGGCGCAACCCCTCGGTCTCCTGTCTATGGGATTCCGACATAGCGCGGATTTCATCGCGAAGAGCACGATTCTCCTCGGCATACGATGCCTTCTCCTGCTGTAGCCGGGCAAGCGTCTCGCGGTAAAATTCTATGTCGGAATCCCTCTTTTTCATACCTCAAAGTTAGCAAAAAAACTGATATATGCAAGCGAAATATTAAAATAATTTACTAATATTTAAACGATTAAGGTATTATTGCAAGCTGTCGGACAGCCGGATTTCAGTCCTTACAAGCCCCTCGGTCAAGCAGGCGAGGTCGGTGTATGAAATTTGATATTTACCGGATTTGGCATCGTATACGGGCTTGCGGAAGCGTCCGTTGCCGGGGCGCTTCTCATACATGACATAGAATCCACGCTCATAATGTATCAGACGGACAATGGTACGGGCATGATTCATGAAGACATACACGTTACGTTCATCCAGAGGGCCGGACTTCATCTCGGCTCGTATGAGGTCGCACAGGCTCAGACATCCTCTGCGCAGATTCACCTTGCATGTGAAAAGGTAGAACCGCAGGTCTTCGGTCAGCCTAAACATAATGCGCCACGAGATATACGACCGATAGGAGACTCCCTCCTGTTCGCATATCTTCTTCAAGGGCATCTCCCCCTTGAACTGTTCTGCCAGTTCATGGAACTGGCTAAAATCTAATGCTGCAATAATTCTAATGTTGAAATTATGGCTGCAAAGGTATATTAAGCGGCTAAATTCTCCTTGCGGAGTTTGGGCCGTTTACGTTCTACAACACCAGGAGACCACACTTGAGTGTTGATATGATGACCCCGGAAACAGCCGCCAAATGTAACGGAGAAATCAAAAAATGGTGGAAAAGTTACCGTGAGGAGGCAATAAAAAGGAATAGCGCATGATGAAATAACTAAAAAATGTTTACCTTTGCACGCTGGGAGGGGTTCCTTTCCGGCCTACGGCCTCCAGTGAACCCCTCCCAGCGATAACAACCCATAGTAAACCCCAATTAGGGATAATAATAATCGAGTCAACTTTACAAAGGGTTAACCACTAAAGACTGTCAACCGAAATCAGGGAAATACACTATGAAAAGACAAGTATTAGACGCTGATACAAATACATGCTACTTTTCTTGGATCTTAGCTGAAAGTTCAGAAGGTTTAAACGTAATAAAACGCATCATGGATAGTGGTATCGATGTGAGACTTTTACAAGGCACCCGTGATATCTGGTGCCGTGATTATATGCCAGTACAACTATATGAGAATAAGTTTATCGGGTATGAATACACTCCAGATTACCTTGATTATCCAGGTGGAGCTGCGTACCAAACAAATCCTGCAAGAGTATTAGATAAATTGGATATTGACGTTATCCAAAGTGGAATTATTCTCGATGGTGGGAATGTTATAAAGACCAACAAGGGAATAATTATAGTTGATAAGGTATTCAAAGAGAATACACACCTACGTAAGGATATTCTCATAAAGCGGCTTGAGAACTACTTCAATAACGAGATAATTTTCTTGCCGTGGGATAAGGCAGAAAAATATGGACACGCTGATGGTATAGTACGATACGTTGATAAAGCCCGTGTACTGATGACGAACTATCATCAGTATAGCAGGAGTTTTGCAACCAAGTTTATGAAAATATTATCCCAACACTTCGACATCGAAGTCCTTGACTACAATGTTGAAAAGCCATGCAAGTATAATTGGTGTTACATCAATTTCTTACGTGTTCAAGATAAGATTTTTATACCGCAACTTACGTGGGAAGATTATTCAGGACTATGCTGCGCCGCCCCTCTCCCTGAGGGTTTAAGGACAAAACGTAAACCGAGGTGGTATCACTCACATATCAAAGAAGATGAACAAGCATTGGTACAATTCCAGAGGATATTCCCAAACTGCGAAATCATACCGGTATCTTGTCCTCAAATAGTAGAAAAAGGGGGTGCTTTGAATTGTATATCTTGGAATATACGACTTCACAATGCAAAGACTCCAGATACCGTTGATTAGTCCTTTTTGATTTTGGCATTATATCGTTTCCAAACCGTATCATCGAAATCAATAGCCTTTTCTTTGATGAAACGGTATTCAGAGTCAAATATAAGCGCAGAGATTTTCTCGGGGTCTTTATTAAACTCGTTATAGCCTTTGTCTTTTAACCTTTTTATCCATTCGGCTAATTTCGCGGACGCTTTTACTTTATCTTTCTTGACCGGAATCCAGCGAGGAAACGATTGAGCATGAAATGAGCTCACACATTGGTTAGAGGGAATTATCAATGGAATTTCAGTTGCGACAGTTTCAAACGCATTGAATTTATCCCACAAAAGGTTCACGCAATTTTGTGGTCCAAAAACTTGTTTACGTTCTCCTTGCGTTTCTCTAAGTCCACGAATCAGTATGCCACCGAATTGCTTGTCAGTAGTCGCAAAAGTAAGGTCAACACCACTTTGGTGAAAGAACCATTGTCCGGCTACGCAATCACGTGGATAAGTAATTACATCCGGGTGTTCGGGCGTAAATAAGTAAAATTCAATCTCTACAATCTCATATTCTATGCCATGCTTTGATATAACATAGTTGTTCATAAGAAGATCAGCAGTCTCGCTGAAATACTTATGAATTTCATCAGAGTTAACGGGGCAGGATCGCAATTTTTCAAGTAGTTGATTATTTACAAACATAACAGTCAAATGTGGTTAAGTATCTCTCAAAAATTAGTTTATATTTGAAAATATTTTTGAGCTATGATTCTTTTTGGTCTTTTTTGGCGCTTTTCGCCGTCTTCGTCAGTCGCTTAGCTCGCTAAGCTCCTTCCTCAGCCGACGAAAATCACTCAAAAAATCCTCAAAAATAATGCATAGCTAATTTTTGAGAGATACTTATACTTTTTTAGTTGGCATAATGAGCAGTCCGATATAAAAGTCGGTAGACTTACGATGCATCGGACTTGCGTGCAGACAATTTGCACGAAATATGAACGTAAAAAAATAAAATCAGCGAGACAAGTTTGTGATTATCACAATCTTAACTCGCTGATTTTGTGCCCAGAACAGGACTCGAACCTGCACGCCTCTCAGCACTCGCACCTGAAACGAGCGCGTCTACCATTCCGCCACCTGGGCTGGTGTGCTCCGCTGCCGAGACTCGGGGAGTCTGACGGCTTTTGCGGTTTGCGATGCAAATTTAATGCTTATTTCTGAGTTGTGCAAGTTTTTTCTTGTTTTTTTGATTTTTTATTTTCTGTGTGGATTCGGGGATGCTTGCCATCCCCGGTATTTCGGACTGCAGCAGGCACATCGGCGCTATGCGCCTTGTGGCGACGTGGATGGTGCCGGATGATGATTGCCTCCAAGTGATTCCCTGCCCATCCGCGGCGCAGTCGTGCTGCGACAAGTTGGCAGTCTGATGATTTGTGGTTATCTTTGCAGGTGGGATAAGAGTCGCTGGACTTTTAACCTAACTTTTATCTTACCGTAGACGTTGTCTAAACTTTTTACGAAAAACTTCTGAAGTATTTCTTTCACAAAAGTTTGACCGACTTCTATATCTGACCTTAAATCTACCTTTTATCTGACCATGGAACGTGTTTCTTCTAAGCCGCCTCGGGGTGGACTGCATTATGGATTCGTTATTGTGGCGTGCTGCTGCCTGATGATGGGGGTCTGCGTGGGGCTGACGTTCAGCTGCGCGGGTATCTTCTATCAGCCGGTGAGTGCGTCGCTGGGGGTGCCGGTGGGGGAATTCGGCATCTATATGTCGGTGATGTATGTCACCTCTACGCTGATGCTCTCAGTGGCGGGACGCATGCTTGAGCGATATAGCGCCCGCTGGCTCTTCGCTGCTAATTCGGCTTTGATGGGGCTGACGTTTGTGGCGATGGGATTGTTCAGAAATGTCTGGGAGTTCTATGTGGCCGGCGGTGTGCTGGGGGTGACGCTCGCGTTTCTGCTCTATCTCAGTTTTCCGACGCTGGTCAACCGATGGTTTGACACTAAGGTGGGACTGATGATCGGCATATGCAGCGCGGCGTCAGGCATCGGCGGTATGCTCTTCAATCCGCTGGCCGGATGGATGATAACCAATTGGGGCTGGCGCTGGGCCTACGGTGTGTTCGGGTTGATTATCCTGTTGGGAGTTACACCGTTGTTGGGATGGCTGCTGCGCGACCGTCCGGCTGATGTGGGGTTGCTACCCTACGGGCGCAAGAGCGGGGCCGAAGATTCCGCAGACTCCATGATGAGCGCAGGGGCAGCCCCTACCACTCCCGGCGCGACTTACGCCGAGGCCACCCGCTCTCCCCTATTCTATGCACTGATTCTCTTCGCCTTCCTGATGATGGGCACCTCCACGCTCAATCTCTTCATACCCGGTTTTGTGGCCGCTCATGGCCACACACTTGAGGAGGCATCGCTCACAGCGGCCGCCGTGATGGCCGGAGTCACAATAGGCAAACTCGCTCTCGGGTGGATCAACGACCGCAACGGGCTGGCCGGAGTGCTCGTCACCACCCTCTGCGGCGCCGGAGGACTGGGAGTGCTCCTGGCCGGCGAGGCATCGCTTGGCGTCATCATGTCGGGGGCATTTCTTTTCGGCTGGGCCTACGCCGGAGTGACCGTGCAGACAGCCATGCTCACCCGCAGTGTCTTCGGTCAGCGCGACTATGGCCGCATCTACGCCGTGATATCGATCGCCCTTGCGGCCGGCGGAGCCGTGGCCTCCGGCGGCTGGGGAATGCTGGCCGACGCCTTCTCCACCCCCTTCATCTTCACAGCCGGCATCGGTTGCCTGCTGCTCTGCATGGTCATCGGCATATGGGCGCAATACGCAGGAAGCCGCCGGCCAAGCGTCTGATTCTATTATAGAGTCAGCACACCTTGCCGGCGGCTTTATGTCAGGCCGCGGGGTCACACCTCAGCTTATGCCGAGGCGATTGCCTGCAGTTTCAGGAATCTGCATTAAAGCTCAATCAGAGAGCTCACCCACCATCGAAACGCCCAGATAGCGCTTGATTTCATCAGGTGTATAGCCGCTGCCGATGAGATACATCAATTTTGTGACGGCAGCCTCTACGGTGATGTCATAGCCCGAGATGACACCAGCCTCGGTGAGCATGTCGCCGGTGTAGTAGCGCTTCGACTCGGCGCCACCGTTAAGACACTGTGTCACATTGTAGATGATGAGTCCGCGGGCCACTGCATCGCGCATCGCGTCAAGAAACCACTTCTCGGTCGGCGCATTGCCGGCGCCGAATGTGCGCAGCACCACTGCCTTGATGCCCGGAGTGGCGAGCTGAGCCTTCACCACCTCCTCCGTTATGCCCGGATAGAGCCAGAGCACGAGCAGATTGGGGTCCATCGCATAGAATGGCTCGAGTGGCAGACAAGTGTCATGGCGCAGCAGATAGGGGGTGTTGTAGGTGATATGCAGGTCGATATCACCCTCTACCGGATAGTTGAAGCTCTTGAAAGCATGGAATCCGGTGGAGGTGAACTTCGTGGAGCGGCAGCCTCTCACGATATAGTCCTGGAACGATATCACCACCTCCTGGATCATCGGGTTGCCGTCGGCATCCTTGGCCGCGGCAACCTGCACAGCCGAAATCAGATTCTCCGTTCCATCCTCACGCACAGCCCCGATCGGGAGCTGCGAACCGGTGATGACCACCGGTTTGCGAAGATTACGCAGCATGAAGGCCAGTGCCGAAGCAGTGTAGGCCATTGTGTCGGTGCCGTGCAGCACCACAAATCCATCGAATTCATCATAGCGGTCGGCGATATCCTTCACGATCTGTCCCCAGTATGAGGGGTTCATGTTGGAGGAATCGATAGGTTGTGCGAACTGCACACTCTCGATGTCGACATCCAGGCGCCCGATCTTGGGCACATTATCCATCAGATGCGAGAAGTCGAAAGGCTGAAGCCCCTGCGGGGTCTCGACCATGCCGATTGTGCCGCCGGTATAGATTATCAGTACTTTTGGTTTTTTCTGTGTTGTTTCCATAATATCAATAAATTAAGATTGAAGAGAGAGACCTATGAGTGCATGTAAGGGAGTGCGTGTAATCCACACGCCACAGGGCCCGAAGTGCGTGAGGAGCGACGGCGTCTCATTCAGAGACAGCCATTCCCCAAGTCCTCCGGCCGGGAGACGCACCGCTTATTCATAATACTGTTTGTGGATGCCGAATACGAAATGGTTGCTGCGGATAATCACAAACACCATCACGACCGCCGTCATGACCGAAATCATCACAAACGGGAAGAGGTTCGTATGCACGCCCGTGAGGTCCATAAACATATTCACGATTACCGGCACCAGCGAGATAGCCACATAGTTGGCCACCTGCAGATAGGCCAGCGCCAGGGTCGACTTGGAGTTGCTGACGCAAATCTCAGTAGCCTTCGTATAGAAGATAGGCTGCGCCAGACCATTGCCTATGCCCAGGATTGCAGCCGCGATGATATAGGGCACGAAGCTGCGGGTGAAGACAAACATCAGCAATCCGCCCAGCACCAGAGCCGTGGCCAGGATAAAGGTCGTGCGGCGGAACACCTTCATGGTGGCCGTCACACCCAGGCCGATTACAAACATCGCCGCATAGAACACCGATGTCACTACCGACACATTCTCGGTCGACATATGATACTGCGGCATAAGATTAGGCAGGTAGTAGGCCGGAATTGAAGTGGCAAACACAAAGAAGAAGTAAGCCAACAGCAGCCATACGGTGCGCCCCATGTAGAAGCCACCCTTCACGCTCTGCCCCTTTGTGGCGAAGCCGTCGGCATCCACCGCGGGCACAGCTGCAGCAGTAGGCTGACTCTTCGCATCGGCCGAGGCAGCCTCAGCTGCCGGAGCAGATGCATAATCGCTCTGTGGAATCTTGCGCAAGAATGGAATCAGCACCAGCGACACCAGCGGAATCAGGTATACCAAGAACGGCAGATGCCAGCTCTTAGCTGCCAGATATCCCACCACAAACGTAGCGGCCACCAGCGCGATATTGCCGATTGCCGAGATGATACCCATCTGCTTCGTGCGGTATTTGCCCACAAACACATCAGCGATCAAGCCCGTGGAGAAAGGCAGGATCAATCCGCAACCCGCACCCAGCAGACAACTCAGCCAGATAAGCGCCGTCAGCGAAGTCGAGAATATCGACCATGCTCCGGCCACGATATAGAGCACTGTGCCCAATGTGATGACGGCTATCTTATGCTTCGTCTCCGAGAGTTTGCCTGAAAGCAGCACAAAGGGGATGATCACCAGATTCGGCAACACCGTGAGCAATTGAATCTTGAAATCGGTCACATCCGGAAAGATTGACCGCAGGCTACCCTCGATAGGGGTGACAGCCAGGCCCGGCAGGTCGACCGCAAGCGAGAGCGACCATATGGCCATGACCACCATCATCGAGATGGCGCCTTTACCAGTTTTAATCTGCATGATATTTTTCGATAATGCCGTCATCGCCCGGCGGGGACTCCGCAGGGTGGAAAGCGCAGGCTAATAAGCCACACTGCCCACCCGCGGCTGGCGGCGAAGTTACACACTAATCAGTTATCACCACACGGTCGCCATTGAAGACTCCCAGCCCGAGTTTCTGCATGATTGCCTTCACGGCAGCCTGAGCCTTGACCGAATTGCCGGCATTGTCGAGCGGAGGAGCGAAGGCAGCCACACCGAAGACTCCGGGCAGCACACCCAGCACGCCGCCACCTACACCGCTCTTGGCCGGTATGCCCGACGTATAGAGCCAGTCGCCGGTAGACTGATAGAATCCGACTGTGGCAATTAGTGAAGTGATTTTCGGCGTCAGTGAAGCGTCAAACACTGCCTGCTTCGTCACCGGATTGACACCCTTGTTGGCTATCGTGGCCGCACAGATTGCCAGCTGCGACGCCGTTATGCCGATTGAGCACTGGCGTGTGTAGAGGTCGAGGCTCATCGGTACATCATCATAAATCCGGTTGTAGTTCTTGAGCAGCCAGGCGATTGAGCGGTTGTTGAAGTTAGTGGCCGACTCAGAGGCATAGAGCTCATCGATCACCTCCGGACGCGAACCGCACAGATCGGTGACATTGTTGATGATGGCCTCCCATTTTCCCCAGGCGTCACCCTGCGGCTCCACCATCGAGCATGCCGTGATTGCACCTGCATTCACGAGCGGAGTCGACGGATGGTCGTTCTCCAGCAGGATGGCGAAGATAGAGTTGAAGGGGAGTCCGGTGGCGTCGGCGCCAATCTTCTCAAGCACCGTCTTTGCGCCACACTGCTTCAGAATCAGTATGGCTGTCAGCACCTTCGACACCGACTCGATGCCGAACTTATACTCCGTATCGCCGACATTGAACTGAGTGCCGTCAGGCAACACGAGCGAGATGCCGAAAAGATTAGGGTCCACGTTGGCCAGATAAGGAATATAGTGGGCATTGATTCCTCCGGAGATATTCTTGCATTCAGCGTAGGCCTCCTCTACGGCCTTCCGGATCTGGGCTTTTGTCAATGTGATTTCCATAGTATTTAATAAAATTTCATAGTATATAAAGCGTTGATAGCTTGCAAATTGAGCAACGATTACGAGGCGATTTGCCATCGTGTTGCGACTTCCCTTTTCACCATAGGGAGCAGTGGATAGCCGGCGTGGGGAGCGTCACGTATGGGCGCAGATAGAAGGGAGCTGCCTCATCCGTGCGGGCGAGGCGCATTGGCAATCTCCGTCAGGCGCGTCTCGAGGCGCAGGGCGATTGAGCCGTTTTCGCGTATAAGGCTCGAGAGATGCCGCGACGGGATGCGATGGTCGGCACCGCCCGGTGAGGTGAGCACCGCATCGTAGTTCTCATCAGCCAGATACATCTGGTAGTTGGCCACAAAACTGAAGCAATCCTCCAGCAGATCGGGCCATAGGGTAAGGTCGATACGGTTCTGCAGCGAATCGAGTAGCAGGCTCGTGCGCGAGGCCGACCGCAGGAACTGCGCTATGCAGGGGGCCTCCGAAGCATCCTCAGGCAACCCTGAAGGGAGATAGATATCGGCCATATCAGCCTGTCCGAAATGCGGATTGAATGTAGGCGAATCTACATTGCGCTCACGCTTCGGAGTGGTCATGGCGTAGCAATAGGCCAGAAATGTATTTATCACATGCAGCAGCCCCGGGATTGAACTGAGCAACTTGTCGGTCTGTGCCGAGAGATGCATCTTGCGCTGGCGCTCGATTTCGGAGTCAACATCAATCTCCGACTTCATCGAGCCTACGGCATTGAGGAAGAGACCCAGAATAATCAATCCGCACATCACCTCGATAGCCGTCACAGCCTGCGCCCAGCCGTGTGCCGGGGTGTAGTCGCCGAAGCCGAGCGTGGAGATGGTGACGATGCTGTAGTAGAGCCACGACCCGAAGTCGGTGGCCGCCCCGTCAGGGATTCTGAACTGCGAATCGGGCAACAGATAATAGACCAGCGCGAACACCGGCGTCAGCGCCACATAGAGCGAGATCCAGATGATGGGGCGCACATTCGACACTGCATGAAAGAAATGGCGCAGCCTGTCGGATACATTATGTCGTGAACTTGAAGTCATAACTTAGAATAAAGAAAGAGTCTACGAGGCATCTGCCTCATAGACTCTAACAAATTCATTTCGCGGTATGTTTGGAGCGGCGGCTGCTTATTCGCGTCCGGCAAGCTCAGGGGTATCGGTGCGTTTGCGCTTCTTCGAGGGGTCGCAGGTGAGGCCCACGCCGAGTTTCTTGAAGATTTTGTGGTCAACCTCGCCCAGCATCTCAGTAGAGTGCATCTGGCAGCCGTCGAGCTGCGGCAGCACCTCGAGCGCGCGGCGGCAATTCTCATCCTGCGGGCTGAGCACTGAGAGGGCCACGAGCACCTCATCGGTGTGCAGGCGCGGATTGCGGCTATGAAGATAAGCGGTCTTGGTGTGCTGCACAGGCTGGATAAGTGTCTGCGGAATCAGTTTCAGGCTATGGTCGATGCCGGCCAGATGCTTGATGGCGTTGAGCAGCAGGGCTGAGCTCGAACCGAGCAGCTCGCCCGACTGGGCGGTGATGATGGTGCCGTCGGCGAGTTCGATAGCCGAGCAGGGCACGCCGTTGGTGCGGGCGCGGTCGCGTGCGGCCACGAGCGGGAGACGATATTCCGGGTTTATGCCCGCCTGCTTGAAGAGCAGCGATATCTTGTTGATCTCCTTCTCATTGTCGGCGCCGTTGGCGAAGTCATTGAGTGCGCGGAAGTATCGGCGCACAATCTCCTGACGCGAAGCCTCGCGGCACACCGTGTCGTCGCTGATGCAGAAGCCCACCATGTTGACACCCATGTCGGTAGGTGATTTGTAGGGATTCTCGCCATATATACCTTCGAAGAGAGCGTTGAGCACCGGGAAGATCTCGATGTCGCGGTTATAGTTGATGGCCGTCTTGCCATAGGCATCAAGATGGAAGGGGTCGATCATATTGATGTCGTTGAGGTCGGCTGTGGCGGCCTCGTAGGCGATATTGACGGGGTGGCGCAGGGGCAGGCTCCACACGGGGAAGGTCTCGAACTTGGCATATCCCGCCTTCACGCCGCGTTTATTCTCATTATAGAGCTGGCTGAGACACACAGCCATCTTGCCGCTGCCGGGCCCGGGGGCGGTGACAATCACGAGCGGGCGCGTGGTCTCGACATAGTCGTTGCGTCCGAAACCCTCGTCAGAGTCGATGAGCGCTACATTTTCCGGATAGCCCTCGATGGTGTAATGAATGAAAGTGCGTATACCCAGATGCTCAAGTTTCTTGCGGTAGGCATCGGCGCTGCTCTGGCCGTTGTAGTGGGTGATCACTACCGACGACACCATGAAACCCCGCTTCATGAACTCATCGCGCAGGCGCAGCACATCGACATCGTAGGTGATTCCCAGATCGGTGCGCACCTTGTTTTTCTCAATATCCTTGGCACTGATTACGATTACGATCTCAGCCTGGTCAGCCAGCTGACTGAGCATGCGCAGCTTGCTATCGGGCTGAAAACCAGGCAGCACGCGACTGGCATGATGATCGTCGAATAACTTACCTCCGAGCTCGAGGTAGAGCTTGTTGCCGAACTGGGCGATACGCTCCTTGATGTGTTCGGACTGTATCTTCAGATACTTCTCGTTGTCAAAACCGTATTTCATAACGGATTGCAAAATTACAAATAAAATCTGAGACCACGAATAGAATCATCATATTTTCTTTGCCGGGACTGGTCGGACCTGGTCGGCTGGTCAAACCTGTCAGACTGGTCGGACCTGTCGGACTTGTCAGACTGGTCGGACTTACTGCTCGCGACAATCGATTTCAAAAAAATAATTGCGTCTGGATGAAATTTTAACATTTCGGCATTTGGAAATGCCGAAAAAATGTTGTAATTTTGGCGCATAAAACCTCTTCGTGTAATGCGATGGTAATAAATTATTGTCATAGACGTTATTAAGAGGATTTTAACTTGCGTCAATCTCGAAAGAGTCACAGATATTTTACACCTGTTAATTTTTTGCATTATGTCATTTTTTTCTTACTCAACCCCTCTGCACGCGCAGGGGATGATGCCGGAGAATGAGACACAAAGTATGTCGTCCGGCAACTCGAGCCAGCCTCTTGAGGAGCGTTCCGAATACTGGACATGCTAAAATGGCTCACCACAGCGAGCATTATCGCGCAGTTTTAGTCCTCTTGAATTGAAAACTCAGATGACAACATCTACACGATAACCCACAACCCATTCAGCCACCCGCCCGGACAACCAAGCCGGCGCGGGTGGCTCTTTTTCTCCCCCTAACCCCTACCTACTTCCTACTAACTACTAACTCCTCACTACTCACTACTCACTACTCACTCCTCACTACTATCCCCTCACTACTAATTACTCACCACTAATCAATTTATCTTTCAACTTATCTACAATAATGATAATTCATTAGTGTCCACTAAAAATTTTGGAGGACACTAATCGGTTAAATAATTAAACA